>OLFT01000065.1_pt1 | contig 146780 bp, 122 predicted proteins | sample 1604921 | NCBI WGS metagenome assembly OLFT01 (sample SAMEA3888897, study PRJEB22519) | human gut metagenome | biome: human gut; feature: human-associated habitat; material: faeces | place: Denmark | collected 2013 | reverse complement strand
TGGCCTTGTTTTTTATTCTGCCGGTGTAGAATCTCGCCGTTTTTATCTAAATTTGTATCAAGAATAAGGAAAAATGGAGATAACAAATAATATCGTCAAGTGGGTTTACTCGCTTCAGCAGAAAAAGAATCGTGTTAAGGAGCAATGTTTTGTTGTGGAAGGGACGAAGTGTGTCCTCGACACCTTGGAGCATTTTCCGCTACGCCATTTGTTCTGTAGCCAGGAATGGGCGGAAAAACATGCCGGATTGAAATGTGATGCGATGGCGGTTGCCACAAAAGTTCAGTTGGAACGTATGTCCATGTTGAAGACCGCTACCGATGTGATAGCCGTTTATTCGATGCCGGACTACGAACCGGATGAGAACGAAATCCGCAGCAGTCTGAATCTCGTGCTTGACGGCGTGCAGGATCCCGGCAATTTGGGAACTATCATCCGAATTGCCGACTGGTTTGGCATACGTAATATTATTTGCAGCGAAAACACGGTGGATGTCTACAATCCAAAAGTGGTGCAGGCTACGATGGGAGCTATTTCGCGGGTTAAGGTGTTCTACCGCAATCTGCCGGATGTGTTTCGCGAATACGCTTCATTGCCGGTGTACGGCACATTTCTCGACGGCACCAACTTGTATGAAGAAGAGTTGTCGGCGTCCGGATTTGTTGTGATGGGCAATGAAGGCAACGGTATCTCCAAAGAATTGGAAAAATTCATGACTAAGCGTCTGCTCATCCCGTCCTATCCGGTAGGCATTCCGACATCGGAATCCTTGAATGTGGGAATGGCTACGGCTGTTATAGTCAGTGAGTTCAGACGGAGAATGATGTAGAATTATGGCAAAGACGAAAACCGTATATTTTTGCAGCAACTGTGGCAACGAGTCTCCCAAATGGCTGGGCAAGTGTCCCAACTGCGGGGAGTGGAATACATATGTGGAAGAAAAAGTAACCGTGAAATCGGGCAAAGAGTCGCTGTTGCCGGCATCGAGCATGGACAATGCTCCTGTCCGTCTTTCGGAAATCAAGGGGGAGAAGGAGGAACGGATTCTGATGCCCAGCGGAGAGTTGAACCGGGTTTTGGGCGGAGGACTTGTTCCCGGCTCCATCATTCTTGTCGGTGGCGAACCGGGAATCGGAAAGTCGACGCTCGTTTTGCAGAACATGCTGCGTATCCGTTCGCGCAAGGTGCTTTATGTTTCCGGTGAAGAGAGTGCCAAACAGTTGAAAATGCGTGCCGACCGTCTGGGTGCAGACGGCGGCGAATGTTTTATCTTGTGCGAAACTTCGTTGGAAAAAATTTTTGCACACCTTCGCAGCACGTCTCCCGGTATTGTTGTCATTGACTCCATTCAGACCATCGCTTCCGAAGCGTTGGAGTCTTCGGCAGGGAGTGTGGGACAAGTGCGCGAATGTGCCGCCGCTTTTTTGAAATATGCGAAAGAGACCGGCACGCCGGTTATTCTGATTGGACATATCAACAAGGAAGGAACGATTGCCGGACCGAAGGTGCTGGAACATATTGTGGATGCCGTCATTCAGTTTGAAGGCGACCGCCATTATATGTACCGTCTGTTGCGTTCCATTAAAAACCGTTTTGGCAGCACGTCGGAGTTGGGCATCTATGAAATGACGGAAGTCGGGCTTCGTGAGGTATCCAATCCTTCCGAACTTTTGTTGTCGGAGTCGGGTGAGGAACTTTCCGGGGTGGCAATTGGCGTGACTCTCGACGGTGTCCGTCCTTTCCTGATTGAAACGCAGGCATTGGTAAGCACGGCGGCCTACGGAACACCTCAGCGTTCCGTAACGGGATTTGATTCTAAACGGATGAACATGCTGTTGGCTGTGCTTGAGAAGCGGGTTGGCTTCAAGTTGGCGCAGAAGGACGTGTTTCTTAATATTGCAGGGGGATTGAAGGTGAACGACCCGGCATTGGATTTGGCGGTAATTTGTGCCATCCTTTCGTCGAATGTCGATTTGGTGATACCAAAGAGTGTCTGCATGTCGGGTGAGGTAGGATTGTCGGGTGAAATCCGTCCTGTCACACGTTTGGAACAGCGCATATCGGAAGCCAACAAATTGGGCTTTGCCACTATTTATGTTCCTAAGAATAATCTGAAAGGCGTTCCGCTTTCCAAATACAGTATAAAAGTGGTGGAAGTTGCCAAAGTGGAAGAGGTTTTTCGCAGTTTATTTGCCAGATAAACGGGAAAGGCTTTTACGGAACGAAAATAATTTATTAATTTTGCATTAAACAGCACGGTGTCTTGTCGCTTGTCATCTTGTGTGGCAAGAGGAAAGTCCGGGCAACACAGAGTACCATATTTCCTAACGGGAAGCTATCTGCGAGGGTAGAGTAATGTGACAGAAAATAACCGCCATCTTTGATGGTAAGGGTGAAAAGGCGAGGTAAGAGCTCACCGGGCGCGATGGCAACATTGCGTGCCGCACATCTTATGGGTTGCAAGGCCAAGTATACCGGCATTTAAGGGTTACTCGTCCATTGTCGGGGGGTAGGCTGCTTGAGCGCTGTGGCGACATGGCGATTAGATAAATGACAGGACGCGGCGTTTGTCGCGACATAACCCGGCTTATAGCTGTGCTGTTTTTTTAATTATTAAAAATTAATGCCTTGAAAAAAAGACGTATAAAGAATAAACGGTTGCGTCAGATTGTGAGGAAACTCACACATTGGTATTACTATTGCGCCGGAAATGTATGGAAAGACCAGCGCTCTGTCTGGTATGTGAATCTGATCAAGACCATCAATCTGTCGGTCACTTCCTATCTCGATAAAAATATTCAGTCAAAGGCCAGTTCCTTGACGTATAACACCTTGTTGGCGATTGTGCCGGCTTTGGCTCTAATGTTTGCCATTGCCAAGGGATTCGGTTTGCAGAACCTTATCAAAACGCAGTTGCATTCCATATTGCCTTCGCAGGTGCTGATGATTGACACTTCAGTGAAATTTGTTGACAAATATCTTGCCACTGCTTCCGGCGGTGTCTTTGTCGGAGTGGGTATCGTTTTCCTTTTGTGGACATTAATCAGCCTGTTGCGGAATATAGAGGTGACGTTCAACTATGTTTGGGGTGTGAAGAAAGGGCGTAGTGCCTATCGGATGATTACCGACTACACGACGATTATCATAATCCTTCCCGTACTGTTGATTTGTTCCAGCGGTATTTCGATTTTCATGTCGTCGTTTGTCCAGGACAACTTTCAGGCGGAAGTCAGTTTGTTGTCTCCCTTTGTCACCTTCCTTCTCGACCTTGCACCTTGGGTTCTGACCAGTCTGTTTTTTGCGGGGATGAACATGCTGATTCCTTATACGAAAGTGAAGGCAAAATATGCCTTGATTTCCGGTTTTATTTGTGGGGTTCTGTTTCAGGTGCTGCAATATGTGTTTGTCAGCGGTCAGATTTATGTGTCGAAATATAATGCCATTTACGGTAGCTTCTCTTTCCTTCCGCTGTTCCTGATATGGATGTATATGACGTGGCTGATTTGTATTGGCGGGGTCGTGCTGACTTATGCGTCGCAGAATGTGTTCCGCTTCAACTATTCTTCGTCGATTGCCCACATTTCGAGAAGTTATATGGACGAGCTGACGGTATATCTGGTACTTGTCATTGTGAAGCGTTTTGAGGAAGGAAAGTCGCCGCTGACAAAAACCCAGATTATGGAATATTACGATTTGCCCATACGCCTGGTGAATATGATAGTCAACAAGCTTGTCGATGCAGGAATGCTTTCTATGGTGACTAACGACGACGACTCACATTCCTATCAGCCGGCAATCAATTTGTCCCGAATGTCACTGAATGAGTTTTTGAGGCGTTATGACAATATCGGCTATTCGAATTTCATTTCAGAGCTGCGTCGCAATGAGGCATTGCTTGATATCCGCAAGTGGATGAAACAGAACTCAGAAGGCAGAAACATGCGACTTTCGGAATTAATCAAACAGACGAAAATATAGAATATGGCTAAAAACGAAATTTCAACCAACAATGCGCCCGGAGCAATCGGGCCGTACAGTCAGGCTGTCGATACTGGAACATTTGTGTTTGTATCCGGTCAATTGCCAATTGATGCCAAAACCGGTGAAATGCCGGAAACTGTAGCAGAACAGACACGCAATTCAATTGCCAACATTAAAGCAATTCTTGCTGAAGCAGGGTTGACTCTCGACAATGTAGTGAAGACAACCGTGTTTTTGACTGACATGTCGACTTTTGCGGAAATGAATGAAGTTTATGCTTCCGAATTCAGTAAAGTATTCCCCGCCCGCTCGGCTGTAGCTGTTAAGGAGTTGCCGAAGCAGGCAAGGGTGGAAATTGAAGTTATCGCTTGTCGCTGATAGCAGAAAGCAAATCGGCTACGATAAAGGTGCTTCCTCCGATGTAAATCATGTCGGTGGGGGCACTTTCTTTTTGGGCCGCCTCATAGGCCGATGCCACTGTCGGGTAGGCAGTGCCGTTAAGTCCGCATTCTTCGGCGAGTTCTTTCAGTTTGTTGCTGTTTAAAGCTCGGGGCACTGATGCCTGCGTGAAGTAGTAGACGGCATCTTTCGGCAACATCCCTAAAATCGAATGTACGTCTTTATCGCTGACGAATCCGATGACGATGTGCAATCGGCTGTAACTGCTTTCTGAAAGTTGGCGGATAATATATTGGAAACCTCCGGTGTTGTGACCGGTATCGCAGAAAGTGCGTGGCGTATCGGCAATCTTCATCCAGCGTCCCATCAATCCTGTCAGTTGGCAGACGTTGGCAAAACCTTCGGCGATGGCTGAAGTCGGGATATTCAGTCCTAACTGTTGCAGTTGTTTGACGGCACAGAGAACCGTATTGGCATTTTTATTCTGACATTCACCCGAGAGTTCGCCGGACAATGTGCCGAAACTTTTGCTCTCTATCTCGAGCCTGTCGTTGAGGTGGATCGCTTTAAGCAGTTCAGGGCAATCTTCAGCAAAAATAATCGGTGCATTCTGCGATTCTGCACGCTTGCTGAAAACCGGGCGTGTTTCCTCTACCGTTTCTCCAATCACAACCGGAATCGAAGGCTTGATAATGCCGGCTTTTTCCGATGCAATTTCCGCCAAGGTGTTACCCAAAAATTGTGTATGGTCGAATGAAATATTTGTAATGACACTTAACAGGGGAGTCAGGATATTGGTGCTGTCAAGGCGTCCGCCCAAACCCACTTCGATAACGGCAATATCCACGTTCTGGCGGCTGAAATAGTCGAATGCCATGATGGTTGTCAATTCGAAAAATGACGGTTGCCGACCGCTGTAGCCCGATGAAAGAAAACGTTGGAGAAAATCCACAACCTCATTTTCTTCAATCATTTTGCCGTTTTCTCTGATTCGTTCGCGGAAATCAATCAGGTGGGGGGATGTGAACAGGCCGACCTTGTAGCCGCTTTTTTGCAGAATGGCTGCCAGCAGATGGGAGGTTGAGCCTTTGCCGTTGGTTCCGGCAACGTGGATGGTTTTATAATCGTTTTGAGGATTACCGAACAGTTCGCTCAGTTGCAGGGCCGTTTCCAACCCCGGTTTATAGGCTTGTGCTCCGATGTGTTGGAATACAAGCGTTTTGTTGAATAGGTAGTCTATTGCTTCTTGATAGGTCATGATGTCAGTAAATGATGTATCCGGTAATACCGGCAAGGATAATTACCAGAATAGGGTGTATTTTTACGAAATAAACCAGTATGAAAGCAGCTACACAGATAGCGATGCTGCTGCCCAATTCGGCGAAATTTTCGCGGTTCATCAGCAGGAGAGCGGCAGAACCGATAAGTCCGACCACTACAGGACGCAGTCCGGCAAAAATGCTTTTGATGGCAATGCTGTCCTTGTGCTTTTGTATGAAGCGGCTTGTGTAGAGCACCAGTAGAAAAGATGGCAGCACGACAGCCAATGTCGTAATGACAGAGCCGAGGATTGTTCCGCCGGTGGCTGTATAGCCAATGTAAGTGGCTGTGTTGATGCCGATAGGACCCGGTGTCATTTGTGAGATAGCCACAATGTCGGTAAACATGTTTTCCGAAATCCATCCTTTATCCACTATCTCGTGGCGGATAAGCGAGAGCATGGCGTAGCCGCCGCCGAATCCGAAGATGCTTATTTTGAAATAAGACCAGATGAGTTGTAGATATGTGTTGAGCATAATGTGTAGTTACGTTAGTTTTTATCCGCTAATTTGCGATAGTTGCGTAAATAATAGAAATATCCGACAACGCCTCCCAGAATGATGAATAGTACCGGGCTGGATACAATTGGCCAATCCGACCAAATCAGCAAGGCTATGGCAAGCGGAATAAAGAAATTCTTGCGGTTGATTTTCGACGCTTTCGCCGTTGTAAATACCGGGGCAAGAATAAGGGCGACTACAGCCGGGCGGATGCCCATAAATATGCGGGTCAAGGTTTCGTTGTTCTTTATTGTGTCGGGCGTCAGGAACATGGCTATGAAGAGAATGATGAGGAATGACGGAAGGATTGTGCCTAATGCCGCCATGATGCTTCCTTTCAGTCCCGTCAGTTTGTTGCCTACTGATATGGCTACGTTGACAGCCATGATGCCGGGCAGCGACTGGGAAATGGCTAATAAATCAACGAACTCTTCTTTGGTGAGCCATTTGTGCTTGTCGACAATGTCTTTTTCCAATAGTGAAATCATTGCCCAACCTCCGCCGAAAGTAAAAGCTCCGATTTTGAAAAAAGTGAGAAATAAATCCAGATTAATTTTTTTCATTGTTCTTATATGATTACTGCAAAAGTACGGAAAAATATCCTATTTTTGTAGTAAATGTTTGGATTAAAAAATTTTTGAAATGCAAAATGCTATTATTCGGACACTGGCTGGCTTAGGTATGTGCAGCTGTTCTTTGTTGGGCTTTTCAGCCGACTGGAAGCCGGATGTCTTAGGTGAAAATTACGAACAGAAAACGGTGGAACTGGCTGATGACTACAGCGGAAAAGTACGCACCACAGTTGTGCGCCATAAAACTGCCGGACTGGGAAATACGGCTGTGCTATATCTGCATGGCTATAACGATTATTTCTTTCAAAGTCAGTTGGGTGACAGCATAGTGGCTCACGGTTATGCTTTCTATGCGGTCGATTTGCGGAAGTATGGACGTTCGTTGCTGCCGGATCAATTGAAATTTGAGGTTCGCAACTTGAAGGAATATTTTGAGGATCTGGACGTGGCACTGAAAGAAATAGAAAACGACGGATACAAGAATGTGGTATTTCTTGCTCATTCTACCGGTGGCTTGACGATGTCCTATTATTTGTCGCAGCATTTGGCTGACCGTCCACAGGTGAAGGCTCTGATTCTGAACAGCCCGTTCCTCGATATGAACCTGTCGAAGTTTCAGGAAAATTTTCTGGTGCCGGTAGTGGCGTCAATGCCTTTCAAGAATATGAAAATCAAGCAGGGCGACAGCCGGGCTTATGCCGAGAGCCTTCTTTCGGCTTATCATGGGGAGTGGGAGTATGATACGGGCTGGAAGTTGGAAGTGTCGCCGGATGTTACTTCCGGTTGGATTTCTGCGATACATAAGGCCCAGCGCACATTGCAGAAGGGTACGGACATTAAGATTCCTATTCTGCTGATGCATTCCGACAAAAGTATTTATGGCGATGAATGGACTCCGGAATTCAATTGTGGAGACGCCGTGCTTGATGTTGCCGATATTTCCAAATATGGAAAAAAGTTAGGCCCGAATGTGACGGAATTTGTTGCTGAGGATGGCCTGCACGACCTGATTCTGTCGAGAAAGGATGTTAGGGATAAGGTTTATGCTGAAATGTTCATGTGGCTGGAAAATGTGCTGCAAGGCAAATGAGAAATAGACAATGCTGAAAAATAGAAAAACGCATCATCTGCTTCGGTGATGCGTTTTTTGTGTCTTTTAGAAAGCTACCGACAAGTTGACGTTGAATTGTCGTCGGGTCAGGTAGTTTGGTACGGCATATTGGATATTGTTGACGTCGGTTACCCAATAATAGCTGCTGACATTCGAAAAGTCAAACAGGTTGAAAACATCTACGCCAATCCATATGCTTTTGAAGTGCCGCCAGAAATTGTAGGGGCGGACTCCGTCTTTTTCACCACCGACCAATTGGTATTGGAAGCCGATATCAAGACGCTTGTAGGCAGGTGCACGGAAATAGCTGACATCTCGGCTTACCTGTGGCGGTGTCATGGGGAAGCCGTCGGAAATGATGCCTTTAAGGCTGAACTTCAGCTTCGGGAACTTTGGGAAATAATCGTTGAAGAAAACGCCGAAACTGTAACGCTGGTCAGTCGGACGCGGTACTTTTACTCCGTTCAGGTTTTCCTGTGTCTTCATCAGAGAGAAACTGAACCAGGAGTCCGTTCCGGGAACGAACTGTCCGAAAAACTTGAAGTCAATACCGGCAATGAAACCGTCGGCTTCGTTACGGCCGGAGTAGACAATTTTCAGATTGTCGAGCTCGTATGGAATGATGTCGTCAAGTTTCTTGTAGTAGGCTTCAGCCGTGATTTTGAAAGGACGGTCGAGTGCGCGGAATGTGTAGTCGCCACCGAGAATCAGCTGTATGCTCCGTTGTGATTTGATGTCGCGGTTCAGCTCTGCGTAGGAGTTTCCGTTTTCGTCCGTTTTTGTTTCGCGGAATTCTTTGTAGAACGGCGACTGGTAGTAAAGTCCTCCCGACAGACGGAAAGAAAGGCTGTTGTTGAATTCCGGAATATAGCCGATGCTGATACGGGGACTTACAAGAAATTCGTTGTTGAAATCCCAATAGGACATTCGCAAACCTCCGTTGAAGGTAAACAGTCCGGCATTGACCATCAGGCGGTAGGTATCCTGTGCATACCATGACAGCTTGTTGGTTGTCAGGTCATGTTTGGAGGTCAGATTGTAAATCATTTCCAGTTTGTTGTTGATGTTCGGAAGTGAATAGCCGGCAGAGTCGCGTTGCTCCCATTCGCTGGTACGGTCGTAGATTTGTTGGTTGCGGTATTCCAAGCCGTATTGCAGATTATGCCGGTTCAGCGATGTGTGGCCTTTCAGTCCCAAAGTGAATACACCGGCTTGGAAACGGTTGCGGGAATGTTCGAGATATTTTCCGACACCGATTTCTCCACCTACCGAATTTTCTCCGTCATTGGTGCCTGCTTCGTCCAGCCAGTATTCGCCGGATATGTCGTAAGCGACAAGCTCGTTGGTCAAGAATCCCGATGCAAGCAGCGTAAAGCCGGTACTTTTGTTGACATCGTAGTTCAGTTCCAATGCACCGAAATAGGTTTCAAAACGGTCCTGTTCTTTACCGTCGAAGTAGACGGTAAATTCTTTTACATTCTGCGATGTTCCGAATGAAGTGCTTCGGGTTTTCGGGGTGAACTTATAGTTGTTCATGGCAATGTTGCCAAGAAACGAGATGTTCCATTGGTCGTTCAGTTTCAGTCGCAGATTTGTCTGATAGTCGAAAAACGAAGGGTCGTATTCGCCTTTGGTTTCCAATGAACTGAGCAGTGTTGTGTTCCGCTTGTACCGGATTCCGTGGAGTTGTGAAAATTTCCCGGTCGATTGGCCGATAGCGGCTTCTGCTCCCATCAGGCTGGCTGCTACGTTTCCCTCGAAAGATTCCGGTTGACGGTAAGTGATGTCAAGCACTGATGACATCTTGTCGCCGTATTCGGCAGAAAATCCGCCGGTCGAAAACTCAATCGAGCCGACAAGCGAAGGGTTGATGATGCTGAGGCCTTCCTGTTGTCCCGAGGATATGAGCTGCGGGCGATAGACCTCAATGCCGTTGATATAGACACTGTTTTCGTCGTAGGAACCGCCTCGGACAGAATATTGCGAGCTCATTTCGTCTTTCGACGAAACTCCGGCAATGGTTGTAAGCAGTCCTTCCACGGCGTTGCCCGATGCATTGGGACCTACTTTCAACTGTCCGGCATCCAGTGTCTGCATTCCTCCTGTCTGCTTCTTGTATTCGGTCACTTCGATAGCTTCCAGTTCCCGGGTTGTCTTAAACAGTTTCGCATTGACGTTTACGTTGCCCGACGGTGAAATCAGTTTCTGTTTATGTTCTTTGTAGCCGATGCAGGTGAAGATGATTTCTATCGTGTCGCTTTCTGCCACGGAAAGGCTGTAAGAACCGTCAAGTCCGGTGGTTGCACCTACGGCAGTTCCGGCAATGCGGACGGTGGCAAATTCGATAGGTTGCTCTTCTGCATCAATGACTTTACCAAAGATTTTCACCTGTGCATATCCGGCAGAGGCTATCAGTAGCAGTAAAGACAGAATATATAGTCGTTTTGTTATGTTCATGTTTATTGATTATGCTTATAACATAACGAAAAACTGCGAGGTAAATTATATGGCTGTAAATAAAAACGTCGCGGCTGGCGGGTCGCGACGTTTCTGTATGGGGTTATTTAATCAGGCTTTCTTCTTCAACCAAATGGTGAATGCAATCAGACATCCGACCGTGCATACTGCACCGATGGAATAGGAGAGAGCAGATGCCATTCTGAATCCTTCCGCATCTTTCAGACTGTAGAACAGAATGCCGAATGTGACGGCAAAAATAGGAAGGGAAATCATCAGACGTTTGACGATGGATTTCTGTTCCATGTGTATGGCATCGGCAATGATAAGGCGGGCTGAACGCAAGGCCGTGTCGCCCGACGTGATTGGAGCGGCGATGACTCCCAGAATGGCAAGTATGCTGCCGAATGTGCCCAGCCATTCATTGGTAATGCTGTTGACTACAATGGATGCGTTGTTTTCGCCGAGACCGTTTTTCTGGAAATAATAAGTAGCGGCAGCAGCCCAAATCAAGGCTATGATGCCTTCAGTCACCATAGCGCCGTAGAATACGGGACGACCATGGTATTCTGATTTCAGACAACGTGCCATCAGTGGGCTTTGTGTGGCATGGAATCCGGAAATGGCACCGCAGGCAATGCTGACAAACATTATCGGGAAAATAGGCAGCTTGTCGGCATTAGGATGAGTGTTCGACATTCCGTCCCAGAATTCCGGCAATTGCGGATGGTTGACAAACAGCATCGTGAGAATGCCAATGGCCATGAAGATAAGGGCAATGGCAAAAAGAGGGTAGATGCGTCCAATGATTTTGTCGATCGGCAACATCGTTGCAAGAAAATAGTAGGCAAAAATCACGACGATCCAGAACTGGGTGTGCAAGTGTTCCGGAGTGAGGTCGGCAAGCAGTCCGGCAGGTCCTGCAATGAATACGGCTCCTACGAGCACCATCAATATAACCGACAGGCCGCGCATGACTTGTTTGGCTGTCAGTCCGAGATAGCGGCCAATAGTTTCCGGAAGACTTTCTCCGTCATGTCGCATGGAAATCATTCCTGCAAAATAGTCGTGGGTTGCACCTGCGAGAATGGTTCCCAATACAATCCAGAGATAAGAGGCTGTACCGAATTTGGCTCCCATGATAGCACCAAATATCGGGCCTAATCCTGCTATGTTGAGCAGTTGTGTCATAAATATTTTCCATGTGGGAAGTGGCATGAAGTCCACGTTGTCACACTTGGTGAATGCTGGAGTTTTGCGGTTGTCCGGCTGGAATATTTTTTCTACAAATTTCCCGTATACGAAATAAAAGATAATAAGGGCTGCCAGACAGAGGGTAAATGATATCATAATTCGTAGATTTTAAAAACACCGGCATTTAAAGTAATGCCGGTGTTGATGTGTTTTATCTGTATGTGTTGTTTGGAACGAAAAATTATTTGTTGGTAATTTCGTTCACTACAGCCTTGATTTCATCTGCAATCTTGTTTGCCTTTTCAATTGTGTCGGCTTCTGAATAGATACGGATGATCGGTTCTGTATTGCTTTTGCGCAAATGTACCCAACAGTCGGCAAAGTCGATTTTCACACCGTCGATGTCTGTGATTTTTTCATTCTTGTATTTTTCCTTGATGGCAGCAAGAATGGCGTCGACATTGATGTCTGGAGTCAGTTGAATCTTGTTTTTGGCAATGCTGTACGGTGGATATTCTTTTTTCAGTTCGCTCACTTTTTTACCTTTGTGTGCCAACAGTGAAAGGAACAATGCCACACCTACAAGAGCGTCACGTCCGTAGTGGCTTGCCGGATAGATAACACCGCCGTTGCCTTCACCGCCGATAACGGCTCCTGTGCGCTTCATTTCAGTTACGACGTTTACCTCACCTACGGCTGAAGCTGTATATTGGCAGCCGTGTTTTACAGTTACGTCACGGAGTGCACGTGAAGAAGACAGGTTGGACACTGTTGCGCCCGGAGTTTTTGAAAGAATGTAGTCGGCCACAGCCACAAGGGTATATTCTTCCACAAACATTTCGCCGTTTTCCATAACGATTGCCAAGCGGTCAACGTCAGGGTCAACAACGAAGCCGACATCGGCACAGCCTGTTTTCAACTTGTCGGAAATTTCTGTAAGGTTTTCCGGAATTGGTTCCGGAGTGTGTGCGAAATGTCCGGTCGGTGTGCAGTTAAGTTCTATGATGTTCTTTACTCCCAGTGCTTTCAGCAATTCAGGGATGACAACACCGCCTACAGAGTTGACGGCATCGACAGCTACTGTAAAGTTTGCTTTCTTGATAGCTTCCACATCCACCAGATCAAGAGCGAGAACGCTGTCGATGTGGCGACGTGTATATGTGTTGTTGATGAATTCCTTACCTAATTCGTCAACTTCTGCAAAAGTGAATGATTCTTCTTCTGCAATGGCGAGAACGGCTTTGCCTTCAGCATCGTTGAGGAATTCGCCTTTTTCGTTGAGAAGTTTCAGGGCGTTCCATTGCTTCGGGTTGTGTGATGCTGTCAGGATAATACCACCGCAGGCATTTTCCCAGACAACAGCCAACTCTGTAGTCGGTGTTGTTGCAAGGCCGATATTGACGACATTGAAGCCCATTCCCTTCAGTGTACCTACTACGATGTCGTTTACCATGTCGCCGGAAAGACGGGCATCGCGTCCTACGACGATTGTGTTGGATGTTTTTGTGGTAGATTTTCGAATGAATGTGGCATAGGCGGCGGTAAATTTGACGATGTCAAGCGGACTAAGCCCTTCACCGGCTTTACCTCCGATTGTACCACGGATTCCTGAAATAGATTTGATTAATGACATTGCTTTTGGATTTGATGGTTTTATATTTTGCTTTTGTAGTATTTTACGTGGAATTTATATGGAATTACGTTCGATTGCTCGTCGTGGAATCCGAATTTACTTTTGATGACGAGATTAACCTCGCAGTCGATGCCTAAATAATTGAGAGGCATTTGAATGCCTTCGCCGTAAGCATAGGATGACGGAAGCTGGTAGTTGTTGAATCGGAAAAACAGATAGTTGATATCGTCATAGTTTCCGTCCAATGCATCGTCGTTGCCTTTTGCATACGAAAGCAGGCTGATACGTCCGTAGCGGAAGTATATTTTTTGATCGTCTTCTACACGATTGTTTTTACGGTCTCCGGCATTGATTACCTGCATATACACATTACCTTCCGGTTCGATGCGGTAGTAGGGGGCATCTTCACCGGTTTCGAAAACAGTATCAGCCGGAATTTCATTGATGACTTTCTGATTGGCAAGAAATGAGTTTACGGCTTTGTCTTCGTCTTCGAGCAGTTCTGAATAGCTCTTGCTGTCATCGCATGCCGCGAGAGATAATATGGCTAATGGAAGTAGTAATAATGATTTCAGTTTCATAGTCAATATGTTTTTATTGATTGTTTTTTGTTTCGTTTAAATCTTCAAGCACTTTTAAGTAGGTTTGAATCGCTTCTTCCATCGTGCCGCGGAATTCACCACCGGCAGCGTTGGCATGTCCACCTCCGTTGAAATACTTGCTGCATAGAGTGTTGACCTTAAAATCTTCTTCCGAACGCATGGATACCTTTACATAATCGGCTTCTTGACGGAAGAAGGTAGACCAAATAACTTCAGGAATTGCCAATGGCATGTTGGCGAGCATTTCTGTGTCGCCGCGTTGATAGTTGAAGCGTTCGAGGTCTTCTTTTTCCAACACGATTAGCGAAGCACGATGTTCGGGATAAAGTACCATTTTTTCAGCCAGCGCATAACCGTTGAGGCGCATTCTGCTTTCGCTGTTGGTACGCATGGCCAATTTGCAGATTCTGTCTTTGTCGATGCCTTTTCTTACCAGTTCGGCTACGATAATGTATAGCTCTGCATGGTTGGAATTGTAGGAAAAGTTGCCCGTATCAGTCATCATTCCTGTGTAAATGCAGGATGCAGCATCGGTGTTGACTTTGTCCAGTAGTCCCATTTGATAAAGAACGCGGAACAACAGTTCGCAGGTAGAGGTCATGGACGGATAGGAGATTACGACATCGCAAAATGTGTCGGGATGCAAGTGGTGGTCAATCATCACTTTCGGACACTGTGCATTGGCAAGCGGTGTTGCCATTTCTGCAACGCGGTTCAATCCGTTGTAGTCGAGACACAGAATCAAGTCGGCATTTGCTATTGCATTGTCGGCCTGTTCCTTTGATTCGGTATATGCTATTATTTTGTCGAACTCCGGAAGAAAACTCAAGTCAGCCGGTGCCTTGTCGGGAGTAATGACTAAAGTATTTTTTCCTAATCCCGACAAAAGGATGCTAGCGCCCAATGTTGAGCCAATGGCATCACCGTCGGGGGACATGTGGCATGTGATTACAATATTCTGACTGTTGTCGAGAAGATTCTGGAATGCTTCCAGTTGTTCGTTGTGAATGGTCTTTTCTAACATTTTTTCTTTTGCTGTAAAATCGTTGCAAAGATAGTGAAAGGCGAGGGTAGAGGCAAATGAAAACGGAGTTTTCAAATTTGATTATGCCGAGCCGCCTCCTATCTTCTACAAAGATAGTGAAAGGCGAGAGCAGGGACAAATGAAAAACGGAGTTTTCAAATTTGACTATGCCGAGCCGCCTCCTATCTTCTACAAAGATAGCGAAAGGCGAGAGCAGGGGCAAATGAAAACGCTGTTTTTGGGTTTTACAATGTCAAACTGCCTGTCATCTTCTACAAAACAGGCTGCACGCCTTCTATCTTCTACAAAGATAATGCAATATGTGGATTAATCGTTATGTTTTAACCGATTTTGCCTACATATTTCAATTATGGACGCAAAGGTAAGAAAAATATTATGATGCAGGCTTTTTGAATGAAATAGACGGATTGAAAATTTATTAATAAATAATAATGTATATAAAAACAGAAGGCGGGATATTTCCCGCCTTCTTGATTATTAGATAATTGCCTGAAATTACATGTTCATGCCGCCGTCCACTTGGATAACTTGACCGGTAACATAAGATGACATGTCAGATGCAAGGAATGTTGCAATGTTGGCAACATCTTCCGGTGTACCTCCACGGCGCAATGGAATTTTCTGGCACCATTCGTTTCTGATTTCTTCTGAAAGTTGGGCAGTCATGTCTGTGATGATGAAGCCCGGAGCGATAGCGTTTGCACGAACACCGCGTGAACCCAGTTCTTGAGCGATAGATTTAGCCAAGCCAATCATACCAGCTTTAGAAGCAGAGTAGTTGCATTGTCCTGCATTACCGTGTACACCTACAACAGATGCCATGTTAATGATGCTACCTGAACGTTGGCGCATCATAACCGGAGTTACAGCGTGAACGAAGTTGAAGGCAGACTTGAGGTTAACGTTGATTACAGCGTCCCATTGTGCTTCTGTCATTCTCATCATCAGGCCGTCTTTTGTGATACCGGCATTGTTAACGAGGATGTCAAGACGGCCGAAGTCTTTCACTACTTCAGCTACAACATTGTGACATGCTTCGAAGTCGGCAGCGTTAGAGGCATAGCCTTTTACTTTTACGCCAAAAGCAGCGATTTCCTCTTCTGTCTTTTTACCGTTTTCGTCGATAACGAGGTCGGTGAAAGCGATGTTACAGCCTTCTTGTGCGTATTTAAGCGCGATGGCTTTACCAATTCCGCGTGCAGCACCTGTAATGAGTGCTACTTTTCCTTCTAATAATTTCATAGTCAAATATATTAAAAATGAATGTGTTAGATTTCAATTAAGAATGCTCCGCAAGAGTAACCTCCACCAAATACCGTAAGGCCGATTTTTTGTCCTTTTTTCAGGTTTTCGCGGTTTTGAGCCAGTACCAGTGCGGCACTTGCCGAACCCGTATTGCCGAGTTCTTCGATGTTGTTGAGGAATCTTGAAGAATCCATTTTCAGTTGGTGGGCAACGTTGGCCACGATACGCATGTTTGCCTGGTGGCAGATGATGTAGTCGAGGTCGTTGATGCTCATTCCGTTAGGTTCAGTCACATTTTCAAGTGCATGGATCATGAACTTGCAGGCGTGCATGAACACGTCTCTGCCGTCAGGCATAGTGATGCCGTCTTCGTGCGGGCGCAGACGAACGCCTTCCGGTCCTTTTCCAACATGGCCGAGACCTTTAGTATAGATAGTTTTCAGTGTGATGTCATTTTCTGAAACCTTTTCTTTGGATACAAAGAAAGCAACGGCTGCATCTCCCCATAGGTGGCCGCACACTTTATCGGTTTCGTTTGCATAGTACGTGTTGTGCTCGGAACAAACGATGAGGGCCTTTGATGCTTTTCCCATTGCGAAATAGCCTTCGATGATTTCAAGTCCGTTTACAAATGACGAGCAAGCTGAAGATGCGTAGACTGCTTTGGCGTTTTCGATGTTGAATTCGCGTTGTGCAATATGAGCCAGGGTAGCAACGGTGTCATAGGGTGAATAGGCTGCCGATACAATAAGGTCGACATCCTTGATGTCGTAGGGAAGTGTCTTGAGGGCATCTTTGATGGCGTTCAGTCCCATCGAATTGTGGCCTTCACCTTCTCCAACCTTTGAGCGAGAGCGGATGCCTGTGCGCTGGGTAATCCATTCGCTTGTCAGACCGTTTAGTTCTAAAAAGTGTTCGTTAGGCACTCTGGTTGCCGGTACGTAGTATCCAGTTGCGTTAATATACATAATGTTATTGTTTTATTCCGTATAGTATAAAGTCATGTAAATATTCTCTCAGTTTGTTTTTTTCAATGCCGAATTCGGAAAAGTTTTCTCTGATGTAGGGTACATCCAGTCCTTGAAGTGACAGCAACATGACCATTGCCGTTTTGTCGACGTGCTTGATTCGGAATATTCCGTTGTCGACTCCTTCCTGAAGAATTTTTTGAAGAATGCTGATTTCTTTGGGAGTGGTTGCTTTGCGTGCCCGTTCCACTTTTCTTATGTCGCGGAAAAAGCCGGCTCTTAGCGACCCGTTGCGAAACACCAAATCTTTCATCGCTTCAAAACGCTGGAAAATGAATTCCATCAGTTTCTGGTCGGCGGGTATGGGCAGTGCGGCAATGTCTTTCAAGCGTTTCAGCACGATTTCGCTTTCGCTTTCTATGACAGCATTGTAGATGTCGCGCTTGTTTTTGAAATATGTATATATGGTTCTTCTCCCTTTCTCGGCTGCTATGGCTATGTCGTTCATTGTCGTGTTCTCAATGCCTTTGTGGGCAAAGAGCTGTCGGGCAATGTCGATTAATTTGTCTCTTGTTTTTAGCATAGTTCGTTTTTGGTTGTTTGCACAAAAGGGCAATTTGTGTGCGAAATTAATCATATTATTTTATTGCGGCAAAAAAGTCGTGCGAAAATTGCATCTTTCAAGTCATTTTCTGCGTTCTGGGTGCATGGTTTTACGGTTTCTGTATTCGTATTCTTGTGTAAACAAAATTTAACATATGTATATTGTGTTGTTAATCAGTGTCTTTGGCTTTGTTTTAAAGATTTGTTGTAAAAATAATTCTCAAAACGCTTGCAGATTCAAAAAAAGTCCGTACCTTTGCAACCGTAATCACATCGCGGGATGGAGCAGAGGTAGCTCGTTGGGCTCATAACCCAAAGGTCGTAGGTTCGAATCCTGCTCCCGCCACTAAGCAAGAGAAGTCAAAAATGGCTTCTCTTTTTTGTTTTATTCATATCAATTTACTTAGAGAGCTATTGAACTCATTAAAAAAACAACTGCGGAATCTATCGGCATTTGCCGGCAGATTCCGCAGTTGCTATCTTGTTTGTCGTGTTAAAGTTCTTCGCACTCTTTTAGCCAAAGTTGGCTGGATGCGTCGCTTGGCATTCTCCAGTCGCCACGAGGCGAGAGGGATAGTCCTACTTTTGGCCCGTCGGGCAAACATGAGCGTTTGAACTGCTGGTTAAAGAACCTTCGGAAGAACGTCGTGAGCCAATGTTTGATGACCTCTTTCGAATATGTACTCTTGAACGCAGTGTTGGCAAGGAAGAATATTTTCTTGGGAGTGTATCCGAACCGCAAGGTGTAATAAAGGAAGAAGTCGTGCAGTTCGTATGGGCCGACAAGGTCTTCTGTTTTTTGCTTGATGTTTCCTTGCTCGTCAGCGGGGATGAGTTCCGGGCTGATAGGAGTATCAATAATGTCAAGAAGTGTTTCCCGCGATGTCTTGTCGATGTCAGAATTTGCCACCCATTTGACAAGATGCTTGACAAGCGTTTTCGGAATACTTGCGTTTACCCCGTACATTGACATGTGGTCGCCGTTGTAAGTAGCCCAGCCTAAAGCCAGTTCCGAGAGGTCGCCGGTTCCGACAACCAATCCCCATGTCTGGTTGGCAATGTCCATCAGTATTTGCGTACGTTCGCGTGCCTGCGAGTTTTCGTAGGTTACGTCGTGCTGGCTGATATCGTGACCGATGTCGTTGAAATGTTGAATACATGCGGCTTTGATGCTTACTTCTCGGATGGTGATTCCCAGCGACTTCATCAACTGCATGGAATTATTGTAAGTCCTGTCGGTTGTTCCGAATCCGGGCATGGCCACGCCTGTGATGCCGGTTCTCGGCAGTCCCAGTTTGTCGAATGTCTTGATGCAGACAAGCAGGGCCAATGTGGAGTCAAGTCCTCCTGAAATTCCTACGACAACGGATTTTGTGTTGGTGTGGACAAGACGTTTTGCCAGACCGGCCACTTGGATGGAGAATATGTCCTTGCAGCGGTTGTCCATGTCGGCGCCGGCTGATGGTATGAACGGATGCGGATTTATTTTTCTTGTCAGTTCAAACGGTCGGATGTTGACCGGGTCTGCAACGATAATTTTACCTGTTGCGTTTTCTTTTGCCATGCAGGCGGCAAATGTTGTGTTGACTTTTCTGTCATTCCTAATGGCATCGACATCTATTTCAGAGAAAATCAGTTGCTCGTCAAAACTGAAGCGTTCGCTTTCGGCCAACAACGTGCCGTTTTCGTAGATGAGTCCGTTGCCGGCAAATACGAGGTCGGTTGTAGATTCTCCGAATCCGCAGGACGAGAAAACGTAGCCGCACAAACAGCGTGCGGACTGTTGGGCAATCAGGCTTCGCAAGTAGTCGTGCTTGGCGATGCCTTCGTTGTCGGCTGAGAGGTTGAAGATGATTTCTGCCCCGGCTAGAGCAGTTTTGCTGCTTGCGGGTATGGCTGCCCACAAGTCTTCACAGATTTCAATGCCGAAGGTGGTTTCTTTTGTACGGAAAAGCAGGGACGGGCTGACGGGAACAGTTTGGCCGCAAACGGTCAGTTCACAGTTGCTGTAGTCTGTTGCACTGGTGAACCATCTTTTTTCGTAGAATTCCTTATAGTTTGGCAAGTAAGTTTTGGGAACAATGCCTAAAATCTTTCCATGCTGGAACACGACGGCGGCGTTCAGAATCACGCCGTTGTCACAGACGGGAAGCCCGACGATGGCGATGATGTCGAGATTGGCCGTTCGTTGAAGTAGCTGTCCCATGTATTCTTCGGCTTTTTCCAACAACAGCTGTTGTGCAAAAAGGTCACCACAGGTATAGCCTGTAACGGACAGTTCCGGAAAAGTGATGACTGATACGGCCTTTTCTTCGGCAGTGCGCATCAGTGCTTCTATTTTTTCAGTATTGTAGCAGCAGTCGGCAACTTTTACAGCCGGAATGGCTGCTGCTACTCTGACAAAATGGTTGTTCATATAACAGTTTATTTGCAAATGTTTTCTTCACCGTCGACAATGCTTTTTTCGACAAAAAAGCGGGGACGGTCTTTGGTTTCAATATATATTTTCCCGATGTATTCGCCGATGATACCCAAAGCGATGAGAATCAGCGAGCCTATGAACCAGAGCGAGAGCATCAGGGATGTCCATCCCGGCCATGCCTTTCCTGCAAAATAGGAACAGAGGGCGTAGAGCGACACGCTGATGGTGGCAACCAGCATTATCATGCCGGCAGAAAATATCAATCGGATTGGGCGGATGGAAAAAGACGTTATGCCGTCGATGGCAAAACTAATCATCTTTTTCAGCGGATATTTTGATTCTCCGGCGGTCCGGGCGTGACGGTTGTAGTAGACTGTGTCGGACTTGAAGCCAATCAAAGGAACGATTCCGCGGATAAACAGGTTGCGTTCGCGGTATTCCAGTAGCTTGCATACTGCCCGTTTGCTCATCAACCGATAGTCGGCATGGTTATAAACGGTTTTGGTGCCGAGTGCAGTCATGGTGCGGTAGAAAAACAGGGCGGAGTTCTTTTTGAAGAATGTGTCGGTTTCTCTTGACTGGCGGACTCCGTAGACAATGTCTGTGCCATTGATGAATTTCAGCACCATGTCGCGGATAACGACAGTGTCGTCCTGAAGGTCGGCGTCAATGGAAATTAAAGCGTCACAATAGGGGTTGGCTACAGTCAAACCTGCCATCAGTGCATTCTGATGTCCTACGTTGCCCGACAATTTTATGCCGGAAACGGCCGGAATTGATTTTGCGCTTTGCTCAATGATGCTCCAAGTTTTGTCGCGGCTGCCGTCGTCGACGAAAAACAGTTTGCTTTCAGGAGAAATCAGTTCTTCTGCAACCAACGACTGCAGAACCTTGGTAAGTTGTTTGATAGTGCTGTTGAGAACTTCCTGTTCGTTGTAGCACGGAATAACTAAGCCTAATATAGGTTGCATGTGTATAATTTTTCTTTCGGACAAATTTACAAAAAAAGTGGAAAGTTTGTGATGGCGGCTGATTTTATTTTGACTTTTGTTGTTGGCGGTTGATGAAAACGGTAAAAACTGATTGCCTGTAAAACAAAAAAGGTGGCCTTTTGATGGCCACCTCAATATGCAGATAAATCAAACTAATTTTCGAAACTCAGAATGTCAGCCAGGCGTTCTCTGTCCTTGATAAAGATTTCAGTAGATGTGAAATCAATGATGCCGTCACTTTGAAGTTCAGTCAAGGTATTGATGAACGATGACCGCTGCACGCCCAGCATGGTGTACATGTCCTTTTGCTTGCAGTTGATGACAATATCAGTGGCATCCTTGTGTGTCAGCGATATTATCCAAAATGCAAAGCGTTCGGCAATGCTGCCGGAGGTAAGGGAGAGCACCGCTTCCATGGGTGTCTGAGAGTTCCGTGACAGGTAATTCAGCATGTTGAAAAGAAAAACCGTGTCAGTCTTCAGTATTTTCAAATAGTCGGCTTTTTCAATTTGCATGATTCCGGCTGACGGAGATGCTGAGACGTTGTAGGGATAGACGGTAGAGCGTCCGAACAGGTATTCAGCACCGAGAACATTGGGGGCTGACAGCGTTTCAAAAATGCGGATGCGCTTATTGTTGTTCGTCAGTTCAAGCTTTACGCTGCCTGAAATGAGGAATTTGAGCTGTTTGCAACTGTCGCCCTTTTCAATCAATTGCTCATTTTCGAGATATTTCAAGAAGTGGAACTTGATTTTTTCAATCAGTTCGGATATCCTTGCATGGCTCACGCCTTGAAATAATGGCAATCCCATCAAAAGTTCATACATACTGTTCATCGTTGCGTAGTATTTTTGTTAGAATAATGCAAAGATATTGCAATTTTTTAATTTAACTTAATTCGGGGTAGTGAAAACAAGTTGTAAAAATCCCGAAGTTAGTTAATAATGATTAAGGCCTGACCGTCAGGCGGATTGTTTCCAAATCGTCGGGAACGTAGACGTTTCCCGAAAATACGGATTTGCCCTCAGCGGTATAACGGCTTTTTCTGTTGGCCAGGTCGGAATCTTCCGTATGGTACAGCACAAGATTCTTTATATGAAGCTCTTCCGCAGTTTTCCCTGCATCCAGGGCTGTGCTGTGGTTCTTTTCATAGGGTTTGAATGTGTCACGGTCGGCATAAAGGCAGAATGCCTCGGAAAGTAGCCAGTCGGCGTTTTCGACATATTGCCGGTTACTGCTGTTGTAGGGTTCGTCTCCCAGGCATACCAGCGATTGGCCGTCAGGTAATATGGCTTTGAATCCGAACTGTTTCTTCTTGGTGGAATGGATGTCGAAAAATGTAAAGTCGTAGTTTGATGCCTTCAGCGACGTTCCGTCGGTAACGGTAGTTATGATGATGTGGCTGCCAATTTCGTCCATGAGCTTTTTTTCAAAGTCAGTTTGCAGAACGTCATGAGCATGTCGGCCACTTCATCGTGGCAATAAATGTCAAAAGGCACAGTTCTTTTCCCCGCAGAGGTGAGCATTGCCATTTTGCGGATAACCCAGAGTGCTCCCAAAATGTGGTCGGTGTGTCCGTGAGTGATGAACATGCCGTCAATCTGATTGAAGGAAATACCGGTTTTTTCCAGTTGGGCAAGAATACCGTTGCCGCCTCCGGCATCCACCAAAAAATGATGGTTGTCACATGAGATTGTGAAACAGGTGTTGTAGCATTTGGTTACCATGGCATTGCCGGTACCAAGAAATGTGAGGGATATATTGTCTGTCATTTGTGGCTTTTATTTGCAAAAATAAGCCGACTTGGCAGTAAAATGTGTTTTTTAAAGTCTTTTAACGGTGTGGCGTTTAAACCTTTTGGGCGTTTAATAGTTTAATTGATAGAGACTTTTGAGCAATTCTCTCTATGGTTAAATGTGAAATTTTAGTTTTGAAATGGTGAGTGGTTTTGGGCAGAGTTGCAGCAGGCGGTTTCTGCCCGAGTGTACCACTTTTAGAAAGTGTGGAGTCGTTTAAGGAATTGGTTATAGGTTTTGTTTGTATTCGGCATTGCTTTTATCGTTTTGGATAAAGTGTGCCGTTTTTTGTATGTGTTTGGTTGGTGGATGATTAAAATTGTGTAATTTTGCAAGGTCCTTGATAGAGACGATAGAAAGACGTCGGGAATCAGGTGGAAATCCTGAACAGTACTCGCTGCCGTAACTCCAAATTAAACTATATGCAGTCACTGGTACAAACTGGGAAGGCTGTGTAGCTTCAAATAGGGGAGAAGTCGGAATACCGTTTGAGGACTTAAATTGTAGAATCTATGTCCGCGAGGATCGCGTGCGGTATGTGCGTTTTCGGACAAAATGACGTTAAAATGAAAAAAGCAACTTCTATTTTTGGTATTTTAGTGCTGGTTGGGTCTTTCCTGAATGCTTTTCCGCAACAGGGAATTGATTACAGTAAGGCAGACGACGAATTTCTAGATTCTGTTTTTTCGATAGCAGAAGTAAATGTCGTTGAAGTAAAAAATCGTCAGATTATAAAGGCGCAGACTCTTGACGGTATCGATTTGGAGCGATTGAACAGCCAATCGGTTGCTGACGCGTTGCGCTATTTTTCCGGTGTGCAGATAAAGGATTACGGCGGCATCGGCGGTATCAAGACCGTGAATATCCGCAGTATGGGAACCAATCATCTGGGGGTGTTCTACAATGGAATCCAACTGGGCAATGCCCAAAACGGGCAGGTGGATTTGGGACGCTATTCGCTGGACAATATTGAGTCTATTTCCTTGTATAACGGGCAGAAAAGTGAAATTTTCCAGAGTGCCAAAGATTTCGGCTCTTCAAGTTCTATTTACATTACGACAAAGAAGCCTCATTTCCTTAATGGGGAAAAATTTCATGTGACGGCTCAATTCAAAACCGGAAGTTTTGGCCTTATCAACCCATCGTTGCTTTGGGAACAGAAGCTGACCGACAACGTGCATCTGTCGCTCAATGCCGAACTGACCAAGGCGCATGGCCGCTATAAGTTCCGTTATCGTCGTTTGCAGAATAATGGCGAGGTGGCTTACGACACGACTGCTATTCGGGAAAACGGCGATGTGCAGGCCTTTCGAGGAGAAGCTGCTCTCTATGGATATATCCCCGAGGGAAAATGGAGCATGAACGCTTATTTTTATGACTCGGAAAGAGGCATTCCGGGGGCTATTGTCAACAATGTTTTCCGTCATGGGGAACGCCAATGGGATACGAATGCTTTTGGACAAGGCTCGTTTGAAAAGCAGTTGAGCGATTTCTATAAATTCAGAATCAACGGAAAATTTGCGTGGGACTTTACGCACTATTTGCGTGACGATGAGAAGGAACTTTATATTAATAATAAATATTATCAAAAGGAAGCATATTTGTCGTTTGCCAATCTGTTTTCATTGACCGATTGGTGGAAATTGTCATTGTCGGGCGACGGTCAGGTGAACTGGATGGATGCCGACTTGGTGGACTTTGCCTACCCGTTGCGGTTTACGGAACTGGTGTCTGTTGCGACATCGTTTGAAATCAACCGTTTCAGCGCACAGGCCAGTTTGCTCGGAACATTTATTCAGGACCGTATCCGTGCGGAAAAACTTTCGGAGCGTTCTTCTTCCCGACACGAACTGTCGCCTGCGGTGTTCTTGAGCTACAAGCCGATGGAAAAGGAGTCGTTTTTCCTGAACGGTTTCTTTAAGAAGATTTTCCGTATGCCGACATTCAATGATTTGTATTATACGGAAATCGGTAACGCTAAATTGAAACCGGAGTACACCTATCAGTATGATCTCGGATTTACTTATTATAAAGAATTCAAACATTCGTTTTGGCGTTATATAAATTTCCGCGGTGACGGCTATTTTAATAAGGTGACCAATAAAATCGTCGCTTATCCTACCGGCCAGCAGTTCCGATGGACAATGCTGAATTTGGGTGAGGTGGAGATTGTCGGTACGGAAGTGTCGGCTGATTTGGGTTTCAAAATCCGTCCGGTCGAGATGAAGCTATATTTGCAATATACCTATCAGAAGGCCCGCGATTTTACAGATCCTGCTGATGCCTATTACGGCCATCAGATTCCATACATCCCCTGGCATAGCGGTTCTGTAACCTATAATGCAAACTATAAGGGGTGGGATTTCAACTATAGCTTCATCTATACGGGTGAACGTTATAATCAGCAGGAAAATGTTCCGGAAAACTATGAGCAGCCGTGGTATACGCACGACCTGTCGTTGTCGAAAGAATTTCCGATAAAGAAGTGTCGGATAAAGATTACGGGTGAGGTAAATAATGTATTCAATCAGAACTATGATGTAATCCACAACTTTCCAATGCCGGGAAGAAACTACAAGCTCGTATTGAAATTTATGCTCTAAAAATTGTTTAAACGTGTTGGGTATATGAAATTTTTTATACCTTTGCACATGAGAACTGCAAACGTGTTTGCAATTCGTTGAGTTTTAGTTAAATCTGTTTTATTGGTGCCTTTCAAGGCTTGAATGGGAATCGGGTGGAAGTCCCGAACAGTCCCGCTGCTGTAACTCCAATAAATGGTGTCGAGAATATGTCACTGAAGAAATTTGGGAAGACCTCGATAAACACCGGAGAAGTCAGAAGACCAGCCAATAAAATTAAAGTTCGAAAGCTTACGAGGAATAAGCCGGGCTAATTGTAATATTTCGATTAACCTTTGCGGTTTTTGTATTCTTTGTGCAGGCTTTCGATAGAATAAAAAGAAAGTTATGCGCAATTTTTTTTATCCATTATTGCTGTTTGCCGCTTTGTTTTCTTCCTGTCGTCAGGAGGAGGTTATTCATGGCTCGTCGTCTTCAAACGTAGGAAAACCTGTCTATTCTGAAATAGAAGGCTTTTATTTGCTGAATGAAGGAAATATGGGTCTGAACAAGAGCTCGTTGGATTATTATGATGCAACGACGGCAACCTATCACCGAAACATTTATGCAGAAAGAAACCCCAATGTCGTTAAAGAGTTGGGTGATGTTGGTAATGACCTTCAGATTTATGGCAGCAAATTGTATGCAGTGATAAACTGTTCCCACAAAATGGAAGTCATGAATGCCGACGATGCTACCCGTGTTGCGAAAATCGACATTCCGAATTGTCGGTATGTGGTGGGGCATAAAGGTTATGTTTACGTCAGCAGTTATGTGGGACCGGTTCAAATTGACCCGACCGCGCCTAAGGGAGCAGTATTCAAGGTGGACACATTAACCATGAACGTTGTCGGAAATGTGGAGGTTGGCTATCAGCCGGAAGAAATGTCGGTAATCGGTAACAAACTTTATGTGGCAAATTCCGGTGGCTACAGAATTGGCAACTACGAAAATACGGTGTCAGTCATTGACCTTGACAAATTTGAGGTTTGCGATGTGCTGGAGTTGGAAGGCGTTCAGAACCTGCACCGAATGGATGTCGACAGCAAGGGGCGTTTGTGGGTAAGTTCGCGTGGCGACTACTATGGCTCTGTTTCAACGCTTGTCGTTGTTGATCCTCAAAGTGGAAAAATCCTGAAAAATATGAATATTCCGGTGTCGAATATGTGGGTGGACGATGATGTGGCCTACATTATCAGTTCGGAATACAGTAAGGTGACTGAAACTGAAGAAATCACCTATGCCAAGGTTGATATGTTGAATATGGAAATTCTGTCACGTCAGCTTATTACCGACGGGACAGACAAAAAAATCAAAATACCTTATGGTATAGCTGTTAATCCGGTGACTAAGGATATTTATATAACGGATGCCAAATCCTATGTGGTTTCCGGTACGCTCTACTGTTTTGACAAAAATGGTGTAAAGTTGTGGCAACAGACTGCGGGACAGATTCCAAACAGTTTTGCCTTCAAAGGAAAATAAAGATATAAAGATACAGAATTATGAGAATGAATTTCTTTTTCCTGACTTTGCTTTCCGGTGTTGTGTCTGCCAGTGCGGTTAATCCGGAGATGAATAAAGTTTATGAATTTATCGCTGCTCCCGGCCAGTTTGTCAATACTCTTCCAGAATGGGAGGAGGGTGACGATGAGGAAGCTATGTGCACAAAGGCATTGGACATGATGCGCGACGGAGGCTTTATCAGCCTGGGTGCTTATGGCGGATATGTGACAGTTGGTTTTGAAACGACGATTGTCAACGTGGAAAACAAGCGGGATATCTATATTCAGGGAAATATGTTCAACGGTGGTGCCGAACCGGGTGTAGTGATGGTGTCTTATGACATTAATGGAAACGGACTGCCTGATGATGAATGGTTTGAAATAGCCGGAAGTGAATATAAAAATTCTGTATTGAATTATGAAATAACTTATCGTCATCCGGCATCTGCTGATGATGACATTGAGTGGACTGATAATAAGGGCGGTTCGGGAAAAGTGCTGAAAAACCAGTATCACAAGCAACCGTATTGGCCTCAATGGTTGGACGATAAGGAAACTTTGATTTTCCACGGCACAAGATTGCCTGACAATTCAACAAATCAGGGAACCGAAGATGCTCCATATTATGTGCTGGATGCATTCGAGTATGGCTATGCCGACAACCAGCCGAATATGGCAAATGGCGAATATAATGACGCCGCTAAAATAGATATCGACTGGGCTGTCGATGCGAACGGTAATTCCGTTGAAATGCCGGGTGTTGATTTTGTCCGTATTTATACCGGTATAAACCAATACAACGGTTGGATCGGTGAATGCAGTACGGAGGTCGGTTGCGTATATAACGACCACACATCGGCTGATGGAACAGTGGATGAATCCATAAAAATGGACGAAGACGTTTTGAAGAATTTCTTGGAAAAATATTCTTCTGTTGAATCGGTTGCGAATAACGCTGTATGTGCTTGCGTTTCATCGGAAGGCATTCTTTCTGTGACGTTGTCTTCGCCTGAGCAGATAAAGATTTTCAATCAGCTTGGGCAGCTGATGCAGTCTGTTCAGTTGTCGGAAGGCAGTCACCAATTGGATATCAGTACATATCCCGACGGCATGTATATTGTTGTCGCAGGAATGACGAGAACAAAAATATTGAAATAATATAAAGGGCAAGTTCCCCATTAGATAGCTACAGGTTTGGAGTAATCCAACGAAGAGGGAATCGGGTGCAAATCCCGAACAGTCCCGCTGCTGTAACTCCATAAAAGAATCATTGAAAATTTGTCACTGGCGATAGCCGGGAAGGCTCAATGATTGTCGGAGAAGTCAGAAGACCTGCCTGTAGTGTAGTGCTTGAAGCTTACGGAGTATGAGCGGAAAGGTTTTCAGCAATTTGATTTTGCTGTGCATCGTCTGTTACATCTCTGTAAGTGCTGTACAAGTGAGAAATTATTGTTGTACTTTAACTTAATAAGAGATGAAGAAATTTTTATCATTTGTTTTTATCATGTTTGCAGCAGCCTTTGTTGCAAATGCTGAAGTCTGTATTCAAGGAGTTCCGGTTAGTGGTGCAGTAGCACAGTCAGTTTCCCGACAGATGAACGGTTTGGCAGTTATGCCGGTAGCCGAAGGGTCTTTTTCTTTTGACCAGATTCAGAATTGGACGGGTGAAGGCGCAAATCAGGCCGCTTTGGTTATTCAATGGAATGACGACAGAGAGGAAAATGCAATGGTTTGGGGATATCGTTGGGACGGTGAGGCAACCAGCGTTGATATGGTTATGGCTATTGCTAAGAAGGATCCTCGAATGTTCCTTTTGATTTTGGAAGGAACGGCTTATGGTACTACAATTGGCGGTATTGGTTATGACGCAGACGGCGACGGTAATTGTCAGTTGACCGACGGTAGCGAAACATACCCGGTTGTTGACGGTTATGTTTCCATCAGCGATTATAATTTTGATAAGTTCACATCTGTAGATAGCGATGACCTTTGGTGTTCTGGATGGTACACAAATGGTTATTGGTCATATAATGTAAATGATCTTGGACAATTCCCGCCGACAGACTATGCATCAGTCGGTGCTTCATCCCGAGAACTGAAAAATGGCAGCGTTGACGGCTGGATGTTCTGTCCGTTTACAGGTGGGCCGTTTGATTGGAAATCTTTGGCTCCTGCTGAAGCGGTTGTAGAAAACGTAGCCTATGAAAACGGATTCTTTATTTTGAATGAAGGTTGGTTCGGACATGACAACGGTTCTGTTTCATTCCTTAACAATGAGGATAATTTTTCATATAGAACCTATCAGGCGGCTAATCCGGGAATGGAATTGGGTACTACTTCCGAGTACGGCCAAATCTACGGAGAGAATTTTTATATCATGTCGAAGCAGGGAACACGCTTGATTGTTGCCGACGCAAAAACATTGAAATCTAAAAAGACGTTTACCGACTTGGCTGGCGATGGCCGTGCCGTTCTTGGTGTAAATGAAAAGACTGTCTATGTAGGAACATCCGGTGGTATCCAGCTTTTGGATGCAGAGACACTGGAACTTGGTGGAATTATTGCAGGAACCAATGACGAACGAGGTGATATCGGTATGATGACGAGAGTCGGCAAATATGTATTTGCCGTTAAGCAGTCCAAAGGCGTTTTCGTTATCGATGCAGAAACCAATACATTGTTGAATACAATTGAAAACAGTAATATTGGTGGATTGACCGTTTCAAAAGACGGTTACATTTGGGCTTCAGCCGGCTCGGAAATAGTTCGTATCCATCCTGTCACATTGGAGACAAAAACCTTTGCATTGTCGAACGCAATGGCTTCTCCATGGTGGGCTTGGTGTCCTGATAAAATTGCTGCAAGCCAAAAAGAAAATGCATTGTTCTACGGTTATGGCAGTTCATGGCCTAATTCAGAAACAAAGATTGGAAAATTGCTGATTGATGAAAACGGTGAACTCACAGAAGATGCTTCTTTTGCAGTAACCTTGCCAATGGGTGTGGATGAATCTTTGCAACAGATGCTTTATGGAGCATTTGCGTATGATGTAAATTCAGATTGTCTGGTTGTTCCGACTGTTCAGAGTGGTTATGGAGCAAGCTATCAGGAAAACTGGGTACATTTCATTTCTTGTGAATCCGGTGAATTTGTCAAGACATTGCGTCCGATGAGTGAATCCGGCGAATCTTATTATTGGTTCCCGTCATTGGTCGTTCCTACAGATGATGCTGCACCGGAATTGACACTCCGGGATATTGACGGAGAAGAAGGCACTTCCTATTCTTTTGCAGTCGCTGATTTCGTACAGGATGCAGATAATCTGGCTGTGTTGTCAAAGGTTTCTGTTGAAGTTGAAAATCCGGCAATTGCCGAAACTTCCTGCGATGGTTTGAATTTGAATGTATCATTGAAGGCCGAAGGCAGTACCATGCTTACAGTTTCGGTTAATTCTAACGGTAAGATTGCTCAAAAGCAGATTGCTATAACTTCAGGAAAATCATCTGTTGATGGAATCAATGCTGATGCAGTTAAGGTTTCTCCGACATTGGTTAAAGATTGCCTGACTGTTTCCGGTGTGGAAAGCGGTATGTTGCGTATTTTCAATATGCAGGGAGCATTGGTGTTCCAGCAAGATTTGGCGGTAACAAATGAGGTTAACGTGAGCAATTTGCCACAAGGAACATATATTGTAAATGTAGAAAGTCCTCAAGGACAAAAGATAGAGAAGGTTGTAAAAATGTAGTCTACGCTACTAATAATGACAGTTAGACTTATCGAAGGGGAAAATGCGCCGTTTGTGAAAATGGCGCATTTTTTGTTTTATGACATACTTACTGTTTGTTGATTATATTTATTTTTGTATTTGAAAAAATCAATACTTGAAAACAATTTAATTATGAAAAATGTGTTTTTGGCAATTGTTGTTGCCGTTTTGGGAATGGGATTTTATGGATGTAACGGTCAAAAGTCTGGAACATCAGCAGAAAAACAGGAAGTTGCAGAGGTGCCGACAATGAGCGTTGATGAGGTCTTGCTGCATGCGGATTCTTTGGTTGGAAAAAAGATTGCAGTCGAAGGGCGTTGCTCTCATGTCTGTAAGTTTAGCGGGAAAAAAGCCTTTCTTATGAGTGAGTCGTCGGAATCCATGCTGCGTGCAGAAGCTATTGGCGTTGACTCTTTTCCAAAGGCTTCTACGGATCATGTCCTTCGAATCGAAGGAATTGTTGCTGAAGAACGTGTTGACGAGGCTGCAGTAAAGAAAATGGAAGATAACTATGGCCTGGCAACCCAGTCGCATGGAGCGAATGCCGAAGTGGGATGCAGTGCGGAAAAAGCCGCACAGAATCAACTTGAAATCAATTCTTTTGCTGCGCGTATGCAGGATTATCGTGACCGAATTGCTGAGCGTCAGGCTAAGGAAGGTAAAGCATATCTGTCATTTTATTATCTTGAAGCAGAAGGCTATGAGATTTTGCCCGACAGTATTGATTAGTAGGATACGATGAGGCTATAAAAACAAATCAACCGTCCGTGTCGGGCGGTTGATTTGTTTTTAGGGGAGTATATTAACGGACTGGCTTTGGATTGGTGCGTTTGCGTTTTTCGCTTTGCAGTCGTTTCATGACATTACGTTCCGAATCGTAGATTTTTTCGATTTGTTTCGGCGAAAGGAATTTACGGAATTTGGCGTAATATTTTTCGCGGATTTCCACTTTTTGTTTAGCCATGGCAAACTGATGTTTGATGACTTCCTCCGTTTCTGCATCAGTCCTTTCTGTTTTGCGTTTCGACATGGCCGTGCATTTTTTGTTGGTTGATTTCATCTCTTGCTGATATTGCTTGTAAAGAGGGATGAACTGTTCGCGTTCTTTGTCATCAAGAGCCAATTTTTGCAGAATTGCGTTGAGCTGGAATTCTTCCATTTTTTCTGCATTCATCGCTTTACGATGTTTTTCGCTTTTTTGTGGTTGTGCGAATGCTGTCGAGAAGGCAATGACAAGCATTGCCAACACCATACTGATTTGCTTTTTCATATTATTGATGTTTTAGAGTTGGTTTATTCTTCCATTTGCATCATGACATCAGCTTCATACATTTGTAGGAGGGCGTCGAGTTCTTCGTCACTCATGTTGGAGATGTAGGAGTCAATGTCGGCATATCGCATAGCTGTTTTGTCGGGTGACGATGAAGAAGTGATAGCCGGATCGTTGCCCACTAATGTCAGGGTTATGGCAATCCCGACAACGGCTGCTGCCGCTACAGTGCTTATTCTTCGGACAAGTGCCTGCCGTTGTTTTCTTTTCTGAATCCGTTGTAGCACTTTTTCCGGAAATGTGTCAAAAAAATCGGCCGGTGTATCGTTGAACGGCATTTTTTTGTCGAAATTTTCTATGTCGGAATTTCTTATCATAAGGGTTGGCTTTGGATGTATGACTTTATTTTTTCTTTTGCTAAATGGAAATTCGTTTTTGCTGCACTCATTGAAATACCAAGAATTTCGCAAATCTGTTCATATTCCATTTCGTCGTAGAAACGCAAGTTGAAAACCAGCTTTTGTTTCTCCGGAAGGGTACGGATAGCCTTTTGCAGCAGTATCCGCTGTTCGTTCAACTGTTCGTCTGTATCGTCGTTCTCAGAACGTATGTTATCACCGATGTTGTCCAGAAGTTCGTATTCGGGACCTCTTTTTTCCAAGAATCGGAGAGCTTCGTTGGTGGCTATTCTATATAGCCAGGTGTAAACGGCACATTTCCCGTCGAATTTGCCGTAGGACTTGTATGCCTTGTAGAAGGTTTCCTGTAGGACGTCCTCCGCATCTTCGTGTGAGTTCAGTATTCTTCTCAAGTGCCAGTACAGCCGTCGCTGATTCTGCTCGACGAGCTGTCGAAACTCTGCCTCATCATTTCGTTTGCGTGGTGAGAAGATATTCAGTAGCATTTATCTTGTTTTTTGTTGGTTTGACACTTGATTGGCCAAAAAGGTTAATTCGAAATTGTGAAATTTACAAAAAAACGGCTGCCATTGTTGTGGCAGCCGTTTGGAAACGGTATTGTGTTCACCGGATTATTTCACTTTTTCAATCATTTCATCAATAGTCAGCTGTTGCTGTTCGCCGGTTGCCATGCATTTAACGGTGATGGTATTGTTTGCCAATTCTGTTTCTCCTACGATTGCTACGTATGGAATCTTATTGTCGTTGGCATAGCCCATCTGTTTTTTCATTTTTGCATTTTCCGGATATAGTTCACAAGAAATGCCGTTTGCACGCAACGCTTTGATGTGCTTAAGTGATGCTTTGGCTTCGTTTTCACCGAAGTTGACAAAAATTACCTTTGTCGTATTTTTTGCTTCGGCAGGATAGAGGTTCAATTGGTTGAGTACGTCGAAAATTCTGTCAGCACCGAAAGAAATGCCTACACCGGATACGCCTTCAAGACCGAATACGCCAGTAAGGTTGTCGTATCGTCCACCGCCTGTGATGCTACCGATTTGAACGTCGTTTGCCTTGACTTCAATGATTGTTCCTGTGTAATAGTTCAATCCGCGTGCAAGTGAAACGTCCAATTCGAGAGTGGCATCAATGCCTACCTCGTCAGTGTTTGAAATTACATAGCGCAATTCCTCGATACCTTTCAGGCCGATTTCAGAGGATGCCAGCAGTTTGGACAGGCTTTCCAATTTTTCTTCGTTTGTTCCTGAAAGTGTGAGCAGCGGTTGCAATTGGTTGACAGCATCTTGTGAAATGCCTTTTTCCAGCAGTTCGGCATTTACGTTTTCGATACCGATTTTGTCAATCTTGTCAATAGCTACAGTTATGTCGACAATCTTTTCCGGGGCGCCGATGATTTCTGCTATACCGCTGAGCACTTTACGGTTGTTCAGCTTGATGGTGATGTTGATACCGAAACGGCGGAACACTTCATCAATGATTTGGAGCAGGTCAATTTCATTCAACAGAGAATCCGTTCCGATAACGTCAGCGTCACACTGATAAAATTCGCGGTAACGGCCTTTTTGAGGACGGTCGGCACGCCAAACCGGTTGGATTTGGAAACGTTTGAACGGGAATTGGAGTTCGTTTCTGTGTTGTACGACAAAGCGTGCGAAAGGCACAGTCAGGTCATAGCGCAAGCCTTTTTCGCAAAGTTGGGAGGTCAGTCGCGGACAATTGCGTTCCGTCAGCTGTTCGTCGGACACGCTTTTGAGAAAATCGCCGGAGTTAAGAATCTTGAACAGAAGTTTGTCGCCTTCTTCTCCGTATTTGCCCATGAGCGTCGACAAGTTTTCCATTGCCGGGGTTTCAATCTGGCTGAATCCGTGGAGCATGAAAACCTCTTTGATTGTGTCGAATATATAGTTGCGCTTTGCCATTTCTTCAGGCGAGAAATCGCGCGTACCTTTTGGAATAGATGGTTTCTGTGCCATTGCTTGTTGTAGCTTTTAATTTATAATCCGTGTTAGCTTTTCTGCGAATGCAGGAAAAGCAGATGCAAAGTTAATCAAAATCTGTTATTCGCGACGTCCCATATATATTAAAATGTAGTAAATCAATGTGGCCAAGCTTGACAAAGCTGCAACTACATAGGTATAGGCAGCCGCACGGAGCGCGTCTTTAGCCTGTGCCTGGGTTGAGCCCGAAGTGATTCCGGTGCGTTCCAACCAATAAGTGGCTCTGCGGCTTGCATCGATTTCTACAGGAAGCGTCACGAACGTAAAGAGGGTCGTGATGGCATAAAGTCCGATACCAATCAGCAACAATTGTGGAAAGACATTAAGAAGCAGCATACCTCCCAACAGAATCCAGGGAACAAGATTCGAAGCAAAATTTACTGCCGGAACAAGGTTGGAGCGCATTTGCAGAAAACTGTAGTTGGTAGCATGTTGCAAAGCATGTCCACACTCGTGTGCGGCTACGGCTGCGGAAGACACGCTGCTGCCGTAGTACACATCCCGACTGAGATTGACTGTATGTGTTGTCGGGTTATAATGGTCGGTCAGGTGTCCGTCGATTTGTGTTACCTGCACATTATAAATACCGTGTTCGCGCAACATCCTTTCTGCCACTTGTGCGCCGGTCAGGCCACCATTGACAGGAATTTGAGAGTAGCGTTTGAATTTGCTTTGTAGTGAAGCCTGCACTGCGTAACTGACAACAGCGATGGCGATGAAAAGTACGAAATACATATATTTTGAATATTTGGTTATACTTATTAATGTTGCAAAATCTATGCCAAATACTTTTAGAGGCTCGTTGGTAAAAAAATATCACTAAAACGAGGAAAAAAGTAAAAAATTTCTTGCATGTTGAAATTTTATAATTAAATTTGCATTACAAAACAAGAAAATGATGAACAAACTATTTGCATATTATTTCTACTTTTACTTTTATTTTCCAAAAATAAAGGCGGGACGATATGTAAATATATAGCAATAAAAAATCAACTATAATTGAATATTGAATCCCGCCCTACAGCGGGATTTTTTAGTTTAAACAGGTATGAAAAAACGAGTCACGATACAAGGCGTAAACGGTTGCTATCACGATGCTGCCGCCCGAGCATATTTTCAAGGTGAAGACATCGAAGTTATTCCCTGCGACACTTTCGGGGGAATGTTCGAGCTTCTGAAATACGACGCTTCTCTGATTGGCATCGTTGCTATTGAAAATACGATTGCCGGTAGCCTGCTGCAAAATCATGAGCTGATACGCCAGAACAGTCACAGGATTGTCGGCGAATACAAAATGCGGATTTCACATGTGCTTGCCGCTATGCCGGGGCAGACGATTGATGAATTATATGAGGTAAACTCTCATCCGATGGCGCTGATGCAGTGTGAGCAGTATTTGCTGAATCACCCCAATTTAAAGATGGTGGAAAAAAGTGATACCGCTGGCAGTGCACAGGAAATAGCTGAGAAAAAACTGATGGGGCACGCCGCTATATGCGGCAAGTTTGCAGCGGAACTCTATGGCCTGAATATTCTGGCGGAAGGAATCGAGACAAACAAGCGGAACTTTACACGTTTTCTTATCCTTGCCGATCCTGTTCGAGAAAAGGAGTTGACCGAAGGAAAGAACATAAACAAGGCATCGGTTGTTTTTACTTTGCCACATACGCAGGGCAGTTTGGCCAAAATACTGACGATATTGTCGTTCTACGACATTAACCTGTCAAAAATACAGTCGTTGCCTATCATTGGTCGGGAATGGGAATATCGGTTCTATGTGAATCTGACTTTTAGCGACTATCATCGCTACCGGCAGTCGATTGATGCAGTCCGACCGTTGATAAGTGATTTGAGAATATTGGGTGAATACATGGAATTTGACGCTTATGGAAACAAATAGCATACAGCCCGCCAATCGTGTGGCACAAGTGAAGGAATACTACTTCTCTAAGAAATTGAAAGAGGTGGCCCGTCTGAACGCAGCGGGAATGGACATTATTTCATTAGGCATCGGTGGCCCCGATCGTCCGCCTCATAAGTTGGTGGTAGAAGAACTCTGCATGTCGGCATCGCGACCGGATACACACAGCTATCAGCCCTATGTTGGCTTGCCTGAGTTGCGCAAGGCTTATGCCGCCTGGTATCGGAACTGGTATGGTGTGGAACTGAATCCCGATACGGAGATACAGCCGCTTATCGGTTCAAAGGAAGGAATCCTGCATATTACGCTGGCCTTTGTCAATCCGGGTGACGGCGTGCTGGTGCCAAATCCGGGTTATCCGACATATTCTTCTGTCAGCAAGTTGGCTGAAGCCGAGGTTTATACCTATAATTTGAAAGAAGATGCCGGCTGGTATCCTGATTTTGATGAGTTGGAGAGATTGCCCTTGGAAAAAATCAAGCTCATGTGGGTTAATTATCCGAATATGCCGACCGGAGCAACAGCATCGAAAGAACTGTATGAGCGGATTGTCGATTTTGGAAAAAAACACAACATTGTGATTGTAAACGACAATCCATACAGCTTTATTTTGAACGACAATCCGTTGAGCCTGTTGTCGGTAGAAGGAGCAAAGGATATTGCCATCGAGATGAATTCTCTCAGCAAGTCGCATAATATGGCCGGTTGGCGTATGGGAATGCTGGCTTCCAATGCGCAGTTTGTCGAATGGATTCTTAAAGTGAAATCAAATATAGATTCCGGCCAGTTCAAGCCAATGATGCTTTCAGCCGTTAAGGCGTTGGAATGCGGGCGTGAATGGTATGACGAACTTAATGCCGTCTATTCCGAACGTCGGCAGGTGGCCGAGGAGATAATGAGAGCATTGGGTTGCAGTTTTGACGAGCGTCAAAGGGGGCTTTTCCTATGGGGAAAGATTCCGGACTCGGTGGAATCGGTAGAGGCATTTGCCGATAAAGTGCTGTATGAGGCACGGGTTTTCGTTACCCCGGGTTTTATTTTCGGCAGCAACGGTGAACGATATATACGCATTTCACTTTGTGCCACAAAAGAAAAAATGAATGAAGCATTAATCAGAATAAAAAATACAAAAATATAGAGTTATGGAAAATGTCAAAGCTATTCAATTCAAGGGAGTAGACCCGAAAAGACCGATCATAATAGCCGGTCCGTGCAGTGCTGAAACGGAAGAACAGGTGATGGAAACCGCGCGCGACCTGGCAAAGAACGGCGTAAAAATCTTCCGTGCCGGAATCTGGAAACCCCGTACGAAACCCGGAGGTTTTGAGGGTGTCGGTGCTGCGGGTCTGGCTTGGCTTCAGGCGGTGAAAAAAGAAACGGGAATGCTCGTGTCGACGGAAGTAGCGACACGCCAGCATGTGGAAGAGGCATTGAAGGCCGGAGTCGATATTCTGTGGATTGGAGCCCGCACATCTGCAAATCCTTTCGCCATGCAGGAAATTGCCGACACGCTTCAAGGAGTAGATGTTCCCGCGCTTGTGAAAAATCCGGTAAATCCCGACCTTGAGCTATGGATTGGTGCCATGCAGCGACTGTATAATGCCGGAATTCATCAGATTGGAGCAATCCATCGCGGGTTTACGGCCTATGGCAAGCACCTTTACCGAAATATGCCTCAATGGCATATTCCAATTGAATTGCGCAGACGTATGCCTGAATTGACTATTTTCTGTGACCCTTCACACATTGGCGGAAAACGTGAGCTGGTGGCTTCTTTGTCGCAGCAGGCCATGGACCTCGGTTTCGACGGCCTTATGGTGGAATCGCATTGTGACCCTGATTGCGCTTGGAGCGACAAGAGTCAGCAGGTGACGCCTGATGTGCTGAATTTCATTTTGAACACACTTGTGGTGCGTGACACGACACAGACTACGGAAAGTCTTACATTGCTCCGTCAGCAAATCGACGAAATTGACAATGAATTGTTGGAGGCACTGAGCAAGCGCATGCGGGTTTCCCGTGAAATCGGTCAGTACAAGAAAGAACACCGTATGCCGGTATTGCAGACAAACCGTTATGACACCGTGTTGAATTCACGTGCAAAGAGTGCCGAAGAGCTGGGGATGAGCGGAGAGTTTGCAAGGGTGGTTTATCAGGCCATTCACGAAGAATCAGTCAGACAGCAAATCGAGGTGTTAAACAACGGAATGTAGTGGGCCATGAGAATTCTGATTATCGGTGCCGGAAAAATGGGCACATTCTTTTCTGATTTGTTGTGTTTCAAGCATACGGTGGGTATCTTTGATACGGATGCCCATAAATTAAGGTTTACGTTCAATACTGAGCGTATGACCGAGCTTGAGCAGATTCGGGAGTTTGACCCCGAACTGGTTATCAATGCTGCCACTGTCAAATATACGTTGGATGCATTCCGTATGGTGATGCCGTATTTGTCCGACACTTGTATTTTGGCGGATATTGCCTCTGTCAAGAACGGATTGCCGGAATTTTACGCCACTTGTGGACATCCGTTTGTCAGCACGCACCCGATGTTCGGACCGACGTTTGCATCCTTGAGCAATTTGTCGAATGAGAACGCCATTATCATTTCAGAGGGCGACCATTTGGGTAAGGTGTTTTTCAAAGACCTTTACAACGAATTGTACTTGAACATTCGTGAGTACACGTTTAAGGAACACGACGAGGTGATAGCATTTTCATTGTCGATACCTTTTACCTCTACATTGGTGTTTGGCAGTGTGATGAAACATCAGGATGCGCCCGGGACGACATTCAAGCGCCACATGGCTATTGCCCGCGGACTGATGTCGGAGGATGATTTTCTTTTAACGGAAATCCTGTTCAATCCTCATTCGGTCGGGCAGATAGAAAAAATTCAGGACAAACTGGAAACTCTTAAACAGATTATTAAAGAAAAGGACTCTGCCGAAATGAAAAACTTTTTGGAAGAAGTCAGACAAAATATCAGATAATGTTTGTTTTCATGTATCTTTCAGGGTGCGGACATCGGTTTCATGGTGGCCGCACCCTGTGTTTTTAGTCGTGATGATAGGGTTCGTTGTTCATGATGGTGAACGAACGGTAGAGTTGCTCTGTGAAAATCAGTCGTATCAGGTCGTGGGGGAATGTCATTTTTGACAGAGATATTTTTTCGTTGGCACGTTGATATACGTCTTCGGAAAAGCCGTAAGGTCCGCCGACTACAAACACAAGTCGTTTGGCCACTGTCTGCATCTTCTTTTCAATGAATGACGAAAAATCTTTGGAGGTGAATTCCTTTCCACGTTCGTCGAGGAGCACCACATAATCCGATTTGTCGAAAGCGTTCAGTAGGTTCTGGCCCTCTGCCTGCTTTTGTTGTGCCTGACTGAGGTTCTTGGTGTTTTTTGCATCTGCAATGTATTGGATATTGAACGGAATATAATGGTTGATACGCTTGGTGTAGTCGTCAATTCCGGGTGACAGATAGTTGTGATTTGTTTTGCCAACGACAAAAAGGCTGATTTTCATATCGGAAGATAGTGATTAATTAGTTATTTTTGCAAAGCGAAATTTTAGTCTACAAAGATATAACTAATAATTAACTATATGAAGACGAAAGACGAATTAATCGACGAACTGTTGGACCTTGCGTTTGCAGAAGATATCGGTGACGGCGACCATACGACATTGTGCTGTATTCCTGAGGACGAAATGGGAAAATCTCATTTGCTTGTTAAGGAAGAAGGTATTTTGGCGGGTGTGGAAATTGCCTTGAAGGTATTCAAGAAGTTTGACCCGGAACTGAAAGTGGAAGTGTTTATCAACGATGGTGCACATGTTAAGCCGGGCGACATTGCTTTTGTAGTTGAAGGCCGCGTGCGTTCTTTGCTGCAAACGGAACGTTTGATGCTCAACATCATGCAGCGTATGAGCGGCATCGCTACGACTACGGCAAAATATATGGCAGAGTTGAAGGGTTTGAAGACGAAGGTGCTGGATACCCGCAAGACAACTCCGGGCATGCGTATGCTGGAAAAGGAAGCCGTAAGAATCGGTGGCGGTATGAACCATCGTATCGGTCTGTTTGACATGATTCTCTTGAAGGACAATCATGTGGATTTCGCGGGAGGCATCAAGAATGCGATTACAAAAGCTCAGCAATATATCGTCGACAATAAAAAGGACGGCATGAAGATTGAAATTGAAGTGCGCAATTTCGACGAACTTCAGCAAGTGCTTGAAATTGGCGGTGTCGACCGTATCATGCTTGACAATTTCAATATAGAGAACACGAAAAAGGCTGTAGAAATGATTGCCGGAAGATTTGAAACGGAATCATCCGGCGGTATTACGTTCAGCACACTGCGTGCTTATGGCGAATGTGGTGTCGACTATATTTCTGTCGGAGCTTTGACACACTCGGTCAAAGGTCTGGACATGAGCTTTAAAGCCTGCTAAGACAGATTAGAAAGTCTTTTTGACTGACAGCATATCGGAAATAGAAAAGCCTGTAAAATCATGAATGGTTTTATGGGCTTTTCCGTCTATTTGCGAATATGGATGGGTAGTGGCCAACCCGATGACGGTAGCGTTGGCGTTAAGTCCTGACTGAATTCCCGATAATGAGTCCTCGAATACGTAACAATTCTCCGGCTGTATTCCGATAGCCGAAGCTCCCATCAAGTAAGGCTCTGGATGAGGTTTGGAGTGAGTGACAACGTCACCGGTAATAACCGCATCAAACAGTTCTTTGAAACCTGGATTCTGCAAATAGAGGTTGTTCATTTTGTTCTGTGAACTGCTGGTGACGATGGCGCATCGGATGCCTGCTTCTTTTAACTCCCGAATAAAACGGAGGGCTTCAGGAAACGGGCGATATTGCATGTTCTTCTCGAAATCAACGATTCTCGACATGATGACGGCCTGCTTTTCTTCGTCCGGATAATAGGTGTTCAGAATTGTAGGGAGTGTTGAGCCTTTGATTTTCAAGGCAAAATTTTCAATTCCGGTCGGAAATATTTTTTCAATATCAATCCAAAAATTCGTATAGATTGATTCGCTGTCAATGACTACACCGTCGAGGTCAAAAAGTACGCCTATATTCATGTCTTAAAAATTTTGTGCAAACATACATAAAAAATCCCGTTTATTACAGGGGTGGATGCAAGATTTCTCTCAGCGTAATTTTGTCGGATGGGAGATTTTGTGTAATTTTAAATTTCAAAACTACAAACGCAATCACTATATGACAGAAGATTATCAAATAAGAATTGATCCCCGGACGGCAAGTGACGAATCCAGAATTATAGCCGTTATTTCTGAAAAATATCGTTTGAATAAGTCAAGGTTCAAAAAAATACAGATAGTCAAACGTTCGATTGATGCCCGTCAGCGCAATGTGATGATAAATCTGACGGTGCGTTGTTACCTTGATGAAATGCCGGAATCTACAAGACTGTATGAACCGTATGTCTACGGTGATGTGTCGGCGGCTTCTGAAGTGATTGTTGTTGGTGCCGGTCCCGGCGGACTGTTTGCCGCGTTGCGATTGATAGAATTGGGCTATCGGCCTATTGTTCTGGAACGTGGTAAAAATGTGGACGAACGACGTTTGGATTTGGCGCAGATTTCCCGCAAGGGGATTGTGGATGAAAATTCCAATTATAGTTTTGGTGAAGGCGGTGCCGGTGCTTATTCGGACGGTAAACTCTATACGCGGAGCAAAAAACGTGGCACTGTCAATAGAATTTTGCAGATATTCAATCAGTTCGGCGCATCGGACAATATCCTGATTGATGCACATCCGCATATCGGTTCTGACAAATTGCCGGGAGTAATCCGTAATATGCGCAATGAAATTATACGATGTGGCGGGGAAGTTCATTTCTCGACATTGGTTACGGATTTGCGTATTGTTGACAATAAAGTGGTCGGCGTGGTTTGTGCTGACGGTAAGGAGTTTGACGGGCCGGTTATTCTGGCAACCGGACATTCCGCGCGGGATGTATACAGAATGTTGAAGCAAAAAGGCGTAAAGATAGAGCCGAAAGGCATTGCCGTAGGTGTTCGTTTGGAGCATCCGCAACATTTGATTGACTGTATCCAGTATCATTCCAAGAACGGAAGAGGCGATTATCTGCCGGCTGCTGAATACTCATTTGTTACGCAGGTAGAGGAACGTGGGGTATATTCCTTCTGCATGTGTCCGGGGGGAATTGTTGTTCCTGCATCCAGCGGACCTGAACAGTTGGTGGTAAATGGTATGTCGCCGTCCAACCGTGGTTCGCGATGGGCCAACTCCGGAATGGTGGTTGAAGTACGTCCGGAGGATTTGCCGCAGGAATATGGCAAAGCGGAGGAATTGAAGGTTATGGCGTTTCAGGAAGATTTGGAGAAAAAGTGCTATATCGAATCCGGTAGGACTTTGAATGCCGGTGCCCAGCGTATGCTGGATTTTGTTGAAGGTCGTGATTCCGTTGATTTGCCTCGGACATCCTATGCACCCGGTATACATCCGTCGCGTCTTGACTTATGGTTGCCGTCGTTCATCGGACGACGTTTGCAGCAGGGTTTCCGTAAGTTCGGCAGCTTTGCCCGTGGCTTCCTGACAAATGAGGCGATACTGATTGGGGTAGAGTCGCGCACATCGTCTCCGGTGCGTATTCCGCGCGATTTGGAAACAATGGCGCATGTGGAGATTGCCGGATTGTATCCGTGTGGTGAAGGTGCCGGTTACGCCGGTGGAATTGTTTCGGCTGCCATGGACGGTGAGAAATGTGCGGAAGCAGTAGCCGATTATCTGAGGGTTTAACCCAAATCGGTCATTAGACTTTATTGAGGTTAAAATAATTTGATAAAACAACAAGCGAGGCGGACTATGATGAATCCGCCTCGCTTGTTTATAGGGTAATGGAGAACTTTTATCCTCCAAAGTTGTCGTAAAGAATGTTTTCCGGATCTACTCCGAGACCGTCGAGCATGTTTACAACGGCTTTGCTCATCGGACCAGGACCGCACATATAGTATTCGATGTCTTCCGGCGATTCGTGGTCTTTGAGGTAAGTGTCGTAGATGACCTGGTGAACAAATCCCGGTGTATATTTTACTCCGGCTGCATCAGCTGCAGGGTCGGGACGGTCGAGTGCCAAATGGAACGAGAAGTTCGGGAATTCTTTTTCAAGTTCCAGAAAATCGTTCAGGTAGAACACTTCATTCAATGCACGGGCGCCGTAGAAATATGACATTTTGCGGTCTGTTGTGTGGAGAGTCTTGGTCATGTGCATGATTTGTGCACGCAGAGGAGCCATACCGGCACCACCACCAATCCACATCATTTCCTTTTTCGAATTGAAAATAGGGTGGAAATCACCATAAGGGCCGCTCATGATGACCTTGTCACCCGGTTTGAGTGTAAAGATGTAGGACGAAGCGATACCCGGCATTACATCCTGGAATCCAACCTGTGGTTTCGGTTTGAACGGAGGTGTGGCAATACGCACGGTCAGCATGATTCTGTCGCCTTCTGCCGGATAGTTGGCCATAGAATAGGCGCGGATGGTTTCTTCGTCGTTTTTACATTTCAGTCCAAAAAGTCCGAACTTTTCCCATGCAGGAAGATACTCTTTTCCTATGAGGTCTTTGTCAATGTCCTTATCGTAGTCCATTGTGTATTTCGGAATCTTGATTTGTGCGTAAGAACCCGGGATAAAGTCCATGTGTTCGCCTTTAGGTAATGCTACGATGAACTCTTTGATAAATGTTGCTACGTTTTTGTTGGAAATAACTTCGCATTCCCATTCCTTGACCCCTAAAACTGATTCAGGAACCACGATTTTCAAGTCGTTTTTCACTTTTACCTGACATCCCAGGTGCCAGTTGTTCTGCAGTTCTTTTCTTGAGAAATGTACTTTTTCCGTTGGAAGTGCTTCAGGACCGCCTTCTTCAATCTGTACGCGGCATTGTCCGCAGCTGCCACCGCCGCCACATGCCGACGGAAGAAAAATCTTTTCATTGGCAAGCGTAGAAAGCAGGCTGTTTCCGCTTGTGGTGCTGACGGTGTCCTTGTCATTGATGGTAATTTTTACGTTGCCTGACGGTACGAGATATTTTTTTGCCACCAGCAGTACGATGACCAGAAGCATGGCAAGAACAAAAAACAGACCGGTACCGGCTAATATGGTCAGGCTATTTGTTGATAGTAATTCCATAGTCGTTCTTGTTTAGATTTTAATACCCAGGAAGCTCATGAAAGCAATTCCCATCAAACCGGTAATAATAAATGTAATGCCGATGCCTTTCAATGGAGCCGGAACATTGGAGTAGGAGAGGCGTTCGCGGATAGCTGCCAGACAGACGATGGCAATAAGCCAGCCGATACCGGAGCCCAGTCCGTAGATGGTTGCAGTGCCTACTGAACCGAAATCACGTTGCTGCATGAACAGCGAACAACCCAAAATAGCACAGTTGACGGCAATCAGCGGAAGGAAAATACCCAATGAAGCATACAGGCTCGGTGAGAATTTCTCGACGGCCATTTCTACCAGCTGTGTAGCGGAAGCGATAACGGCAATGAACAGAATCAGGCTGAGGAAGCTGAGGTCAACACTTGCCAGTTCAGGGCTGAGCCAGGCCAATGCACCGGGACGCAAGAAATACATTTCGAGCATATAGTCGATAGGCAGGGTAATAGCCAACATGAATGTTACGGCGATACCCAAGCCGAATGCGGTCTTTACATTCTTTGACACGGCAAGATAAGAGCACATTCCCAAGAAATATGCAAATATCATGTTGTCAATAAAAATTGAACGTATGAATAAATTCAAGTTTTCCATAAATTCGACGGATTATTAGTTCTTTTCTTGAAGATCTTTGTTGCGGGAACGGTGTACCCAGATAATGCAGGCTACGGTAATCAATGCCATTGGCGGCAGAATCATCAAGCCGTTGTTTTCATATCCTGCATCGTAGAGAAATTGTGGTATGATATGGAAACCCAGCAGTGTGCCGGAACCCAGAATTTCGCGCACAGTCGCTACGATAATAAGTATGATGGCATAGCCGATACCGTTGCCGATGCCGTCGAGGAATGATGGCCAGGGCTTGTTGCCGAGGGCAAAGGCTTCAAGTCGTCCCATTAGGATACAGTTGGTAATAATCAATCCGATAAACACCGACAGCTGCTTGCTGACTTCATAATTATATGCTTTCAGTACTTGGTCGACAATAATAACCAGAGCTGCAACTACAACCAGTTGCACGATGATACGGATGCTGTTAGGGATTGTGTTTCGAATCAGCGAAATGATGACATTTGAAAATGCCAGTACCGCTGTTACGGAGATTCCCATCACCAATGCCGGTTCCAGTTTTGCGGTGACGGCAAGAGCGGAGCAAATACCCAGAATCTGGACAATGACCGGGTTGTTGGGTGACAGGGGATTGAATAATATTGCTTTATTTTTCTTACTCAACATAATGTCAAATTGTTAGTTGTTCGTGTTTCTTTGGTTTTGCAGGAAAGCTGCATAGCATGACAGACAAGACTGGAGCATCGACTGAACGCCTTTGCTGGTAATGGTACCTCCGGAAATTGCGTCAACGTAGTCTTCGCCGTTGAGCGGTTTCTGTCCTTTTTTCTGTACGGCAATAGATTTGAATTGTCCGTCTTTGAACAATTGTTTGTCTCTAAACTGATTAGAGAAATGCGGCGTTGCAATTTCCGCACCCAGACCCGGAGTTTCGCCCTGATGGGAGAAATAGGCTCCATAGACGGTTGTTCCGTCAGCATTTACTGAAATGTAGCCCCAAATCGGTCCCCAAAGACCTGCTCCGTAAACGGGAAGAATGAATTTCTTTTCTCCGTCAATGTCGCATTCGAAAACAGGAAGCATGCGTTCTGCTGCCGGTTTCTTGATTTCATTAGCCACGTTGACATCGAAGGCAACTCCTTCAATCTTTTCGCCCTTGTCGTTGATGACATAAGAATCGGTAATATGCGAGTCATAGAGTTCTATGGCGTTTGTCTTGTCAGAAGCGATATTGACCGAATTGAGCATTTGCTGCATCTTGTCGATGCGAATATTTTCGTTTTGCTTGGGTTTGAGTGCCAATGACACCCATGCCAAAGCGGCTCCTACGATACATACCATTACGGCTATGTATATGATTGTATATGTATTTCCTTGTTTGTTCATAGCTATGCCTTTTTTGCACGTCGCATTCTGCGGCGAACGTTCGTTTCAACTACACAATAGTCAATCAGCGGTGCAAATGTGTTCATCAGCAGTACTGCGAGCATTGCACCTTCCGGATATCCGCTGTTGTAGACACGGATAAGCACTGCAAACACGCCGACAAAGAATCCGTAGATGTATTTGCCGATGGTCGTGTGTGCGGCAGTAACCGGGTCTGTTGCCATAAACACTGCGGCGAAAGCAAAACCTCCCAGACAGATATGTTCCAGCGGGCTGAGCATTGAACCCGGATATGTTGCAGACGGGAACAGATGGGCAATGTATCCCATTACCAGACCTCCGGCAAATACGGACAACATGATTCTCCAGTTTGCAATGCCGGTAATCAGCAGGAATGCACCTCCAATCAAAATGAAAAGAGTTGATGTTTCACCGATGGAGCCGGGAATGAGTCCCAGGAATGAATCCCAAAGAGTCAGGGGTTCGCCAAGGATGTTGGTCAGTTGCAGACTGCTGCCTACATGTGTTGCAACTTGTCCCAGCGGTGTCGCACCCGAGAACGAATCGACAACAGTTCCTGCACCCAGTCCGAAAATAGAGTCAGTCGGGACAAAGACACTGTCGCCCGACATTTTTGACGGATAGGCGAAGAACAGGAAGGCACGTGTCATGAGTGCCACATTGAAAATGTTCATACCGGTTCCGCCGAAAACTTCTTTGACGAAAATTACGGAGAAGGCTGTAGCTACTGCAATCATCCACAGTGGCGTTTCTACCGGGCAGATCATCGGAATCAGCATACCGGAAACGAGGAAGCCTTCTTGAATTTCATGCTTGCGGATTTGTGCAGAAATGAATTCAATGCCAAGTCCTACTACGTATGAAACTACAATTTTAGGCAGCACGGCAAGAAATCCGTAGAAAAAAGATTCCCAGAAGGGTGGTGTCGTGCAGCCGATGGACAGGTAACGCTGGTAACCGAGGTTATACATGCCGAAAAGCAGTGCCGGCATCAGCGCTATAACCACTATAATCATCGTGCGTTTTGAGTCATTGCTGTCGTGAATATGGACTCCGCTTCGGGAAGTGGTGTCGGGCGTGAACAGGAATGATTCGAAACCATCAAAAACCGATTTCAGGGAAGCGTATTTTCCTCCCGGCTGAAAATTGGGTTTGATTTTCTCTATATAATTCTTTAATGAGCTTTTCACTGTTTCAATAATTTTAGTTCATTTCTTTTCTTAGATAGTCAAGACCTTCACGGACTATTCGTTGCAATTCAAGTTTTGACGTGTCGATGAACTCACAGAGGGCAAAATCCTCCGGAGCAACTTCATAAATTCCCAATTGTTCCATTTTGTCAATGTCTTTGGCAAGTATGGCTTTGATGAGAAATTCCGAATATATGTCCATTGGGAATACTTTGTCGTATTCGCCGGCCATGATGATGGCTCTTTCTCCTCCGTTTATTTTGGCGTCGAAATGGTATTTTTTGTTCTTTCCGAACAACCAGGAGAAGAAAGTACGGCTGGCACTGTATTTTTTAGTGCTCAATGATGCCCATCCCATAAATTCATTTTTATGCGCATTTTCGGGAATGACCGTGATTTGTCGGAATGGGAAGTGGATGTAGCCGTCAATTGATTCCTTCACACCGGTCAGCACGTTTCCGCAGATGATACGGCAGTCGTCGGTGGCTGCTTTCAATTGGTCTTTCAGCAAGGATGCTACGGTTGCACCGATTTTTGTCTTGGCAAAATAGGGAGCAGCCATCATTTCGCCCGTAAGGGCAATGATGCAGGTGTAGTCCATCTTTCCGAATGTGTATAAGTGTCCGATTCTCACTACCGTTTCCGCGTTGAGCGCCCACACGGTTTCTCCCTTGTTGACCGGGCGGGTGTTGGCTATCTGTATTCCTACGTTGCCTGCCGGATGCGGGCCTTTGAATATTTGTGTGGTGGAGAAAGGTGTTTCGATGATGTTGTCCGGTTGACAACCAATGAAAACACTTCCGGATGTCAGTTTGGAAAGTATTTCAATTCCTTTTTTGAATAAATCCTCGTTACCATTAATATATAAGGTGTATCCGGGTGCCAATGGTGATGAGTCGAACGTGGTGACAAAAATGTCGCGGGGTTCTTTTCCCGGTTCCGGCATAATGTCGTAAGGACGTTGGCGCATCATTGCCCAGATGCCGGCATTCATCAAAGTGGTTTGAATACCTGTTGGTGTAAGGTCGCTGATGTCAAATTTGACTGCCTCACCAGATTTGTCAGGCTCTATTACGACTCTCTCGATTTTTCTTCTTTCTCCCCGGACAATTTTTTTTACAGTCCCTGTAATTGGAGAGGTGATTTTTACCTTATTGTGGCTCTTGTCGTAGAGAAGAGCTTCTCCAGAGCGGACCTTTTCGCCTTCTTTCTTTAAAAGTTTCGGTATAAAACCACAGTAGTCGTCTGGATTAATGGCAAATTCAGTAGATTTGTCGGTTAAGTCAGATATTTCACCCGTGGCATTTCCGATAAGGTTCAGGTCTAGCCCTTTCTTGATTCTTATCAGATTATACATTTACAAGCAAATATATTGTGTTTATAAATTGGATTAAAGTTGTGATTTTTGCCGCCAAATATACGATAAAAATATCGTATATCTCCCTATTTTGTGGTAATTTTTCAAAAATGAAACAAAATGATTAAAAACTGATAAAAATCGTAGCTGTTATCTAAAAAAGATGTAGTCAGTTTTGGTTATGTGAAAATATTATGATATTTTTGCCCTAAAAATCGGGGAAATAGTATCGTTTGATGTCGGACGGCACTCCCCGGACCTGATTTTTACGAGGTCGAACACACGTATGTGAAGCACGATTTTCGATGAAACTGAATTAACATTAACTATTAACTAATATTTTAAAAACTAATTTTTTAACAACCAATTTTCAATTAATTATGGAAGCTCAAAAGCCTAACACTCCACAAAAGCCTGCGGCAAAAACTGAAAGTTTAAGCAAGGTTCGTGGTATCAAAAATGCGTTTTTAGTAATTGTTTGCTGCTTTATCATTGCAGTTAGCTTGTTTATCTTCTGGTTCGGTAATGAATCTCACTTCGAAAATGGTCACCCAATTGACATCTGCGGTACTATCTACATGGGTGGTGTAATCGTGCCGGTTCTTCAAACATTGTTCTTGACTGTTATCGTGTTGTCTGTAGAACGTTGGATTGCTCTTAGCAGTGCAAAAGGTACAGGTAGCATCAGCAAGTTCGTTGCTAACGTAAAAGCTTCTCTTGCAAAAGGTGATATCGACGGTGCTCAAAAACTTTGCGCAAAACAAAGAGGTAGCGTTGCTGCTGTAGTTTCTGCTGCTTTGACTAAGTACAAAGAAATGGATCAGAACACAGTTTTGACAAAAGAACAAAAACTTACTTCTTTGCAACAAGCTGTTGAAGAAGCAACTGCTTTGGAAATGCCTTCATTGCAACAGAACTTGCCAATCGTTGCAACTATGACAACTCTTGGTACACTTGTCGGACTTCTCGGTACTGTAATCGGTATGATCAAATCATTCCAGGCTTTGGCTGCATCAGGTGCTCCTGACTCAACTGAACTTTCTACTGGTATCTCTGAAGCCCTTATCAATACTGCATTCGGTATCGCTACAGGTGCATTCGCTGTAATTTCTTACAACTTCTACACTAACAAGATTGATAACCTTACATACGCAATCGACGAAATCGGTTTCTCAATCGTTCAAACATTCTCAGCAACTCACTAATCTGTTAACAAGGTAAATTTAATAATATGGGAAGAGTAAAAATCAAAAGGAAGAGTACCCTCATCGATATGACCGCGATGAGTGACGTTACTGTACTTTTGCTTACATTCTTCATGTTGACTTCTACCTTCTTGCAGAAAGAACCAGTGACAGTAATCACGCCGTCTTCAGTATCAGAAATTAAAGTTCCGACTTCAAATCTGGTAACTGTCTTGGTAGACCAAGAACAACGCGTGTTTATCTCTATTGCAGGTTCTCAAGACAGTACATGGTCAAGTGAACGTGTACGTGCAGAAGTGCTGAAATATGCAGGACAACTTTACAACGATACTCATAAGAACAAAATCAACTTTACACAAAAACAAATCGAAACATTCTCCAAAATCAATATGTTTGGTCTTCCTTTGGCCCAAATGGCTGATTTCTTGGATATGCCTCAGTTGCAACAAGATGAATTCCTTGATCCTTCAAAGAATCCAAACTGCGGTATTCCAATTGATTACAACAAAGACATGACTAAGCCGAATGAATTCCAGATTTGGATGAATGCTATTTATAACGTTTCTCGTGACGTAACAAGTAGCATCGATAATGTGTCGTTCGAATCACAAATCAAACGTGGTGAAGGTATTGCAATCAAAGCTGACCAAGCTACTCCGTATGAAGTGGTTCACGTTGTAATGGACAACTTGCAAACATTGAAGATGAATAAGTTTAGTTTAATGACCGCATTAAAGTCAGAAGAGGAATAATCATATGGCACAAATAGAACAAGGAGGCGGCGATAAAAAAGGTAAAAAAGGCGCCCAGAAAAAAATGCAAATCCATGTCGACTTTACTCCGATGGTTGACATGAACATGCTCCTTATTACGTTCTTTATGCTTTGTACCACTATGATTAAGTCTCAGACATTGCAAATTAGTCTTCCGACTAATGAGAAAGTGGATCAAACTGAACAAAATAAGGTGAAACAGTCAGAAGCAATCACAATCATTGTCGATTCTGAACGCGAAGAGGCTGTTGATGGTGTACCAGGCAAAGTTAAAAAGAACTATGTCTACTATTACGAAGGTAAGCCGGGTGGCGAACTTGGTATCGTTGATGAAAATGGCGATGGCGTTCTTGATAACGCTAACAACAACTTGAAGGAAATTGAATTCCTTGGCAACGCTAACGGACAGGCTCAAGGTATCCGTGCCGTATTGCGCGAGCGCAACAAACAGGTTGTTGAAAAAATCGACCTCTTGAAAGCTGATTGGAGAGACAAGAAGCTGACAGACGAACAATACCAGGCTCAAGCTAAGGAAATCCGTAACGATTCAACTTTGAAACGTCCGACGGTTATTATCAAGGCTACAGCTCAGGCTTCATACGAAACTTTGGTAAGCGCTCTTGACGAAATGCAAATCAACAGTATCAGCAAATATCAGATCGACAACATGAATGCTGCTGACTCTGCTTTGTTGAAAGATTATTTGATTGCGCATCCTCGTAAATAAGATGATTAGATCAATGGAATTTGTTAACATTTAAAATTGAAAAGAACTATGGCAAAAGATGTGGATCTTTCATCAAAAGAATGGCGTGACATTGTTTTTGAAGGCAAAAATAAAGATTTCGGTGCATATGAAATGCGTAAGAAGTCTGATGGCCGTCACAATAAGGCAATGATTATTGTCGTTATTGCTGTGGTTGTCATTTTCTTCGCACTTCGATTGGTTAACCTTGCTCTTGAAAAGGCTGCTGCTAACATCGTTGATGAAGCAAGCCAGGAAATCGTTCAAGTTGATATGGGCGAACAGGAAGAGCCTGAAGAAGAGGAAGAAATGGTTCAACTCGAAGAGGAAAAACCGGAAGCTTTACCTGAAGAAATTTTGAATACGATGAAGGTGACTGAACTTCAAATCGCCAATGACGAAGACGTTAAGGCAGAGGATGAAATCAAGTCACAAGATGAGTTGCAGGAATCACAAACAGCATTCGGTAGCACAGACTTCGATAAAGGTACTGACGACTTGAACGTTGTTCGTGAACACAAAGACGAAATCATCGTTGAGAAAAAAGAACCAGTGAAGGAAGAGGTATTCGTTGCAGTAGAACAGATGCCGCAATTCCCTGGTGGTGACGCTGAATTGATGAAATTCCTTTCAAAGAATATCAAGTATCCGACTATGGCTATGGAAAACAATATCCAAGGCCGTGTAGTTGTTCAATTCGTTGTAACCAAGACTGGTGCAATCGGTGAAGTAAAAGTTATTCGCAGTGTGGACCGCGACCTCGATAGAGAAGCTATCCGCGTATGTAAATCACTTCCTAACTTCATCCCTGGTAAGATGAACGGACAGGCTGTAAACGTTTGGTATACACTCCCAGTTAACTTCAAACTTCAAGGTGTAAACTAATAAACAGCTGTTTTATACATCATAAAGAGGCTATGCTGCAAAGCATGGCCTCTTTTTTGTACACTTTGGTGTAGTTTGGATTGATATTATGGTGTTCTGGTTTGGTTATGGCTGTTGGTTTACTGTTGGTCCCTTTGCCAATTGCGGGGGCTTGAAATGTGTTGTGGTTTTACTTTTTGCAGTTATGCTCTGCCTTGTGGGTCGTTTTAATTGATACTTGTAACTCCTTGTAAGGTGGATTTTAACTGCATGAGATTTGCGTATTTGTACGAACATTGAAGACTTATCGGAAATATTGGAATCTCGCGTTTGTTGGATTATCGTCTAATCGTGATTAATGACTTGATTTTGTTGAGTATATAGGAGTTTTTTCTTCCGGTTGGTTTTGCCTGCTGTTAATGGAGTCGAGCTCTTGTGTATGAATTTATAGCTGTCCGTATTTGGCTTATGAGCGTTGGTTGAGCTTCGAGTCACTGAGTATAATACTGAGGTGGGTGTTGTTAAAAGGAGGGTATTCCGAAAGACTGGTCGAAAATTTGAATTTCTGAGCATAGTTAGGCGAGCTTTAGAATATTTACCACACTCATTAATTTGGCCTCTGAAAGCTTTAGCTTTAAATGAGAATGATTCGGCTGCGTTGTTTTCCCGGTAGGGAGAAGTGGAGTATTGTGAGGGTCATGCTTATAAAAAATAGGGGATTGTGCATTGCACAATCCCCTTATTGCAATAATCAAAGATTTGTCGATTATTCAGAAACAACTTCGAAAGGAATTTCAACAGAAACTTCCTTGTGGAGTTTCAATATTGCAGTGTAGTTGCCCACTTCCTTAACAGCTTCCTTGATGTAGATAACCTTGCGGTCTACATTGTGGCCAAGTTTTTCCAATGCTTCAGCAATTTGGATGCTGTTAACAGAACCGAAAATAGTACCAGTTGAGCTTGTCTTTGCACCGATTGTCAAAGTAACATCTTTCAAAGATGCAGCCAATGCTTCGGCGTCAGCTTTGATTTTAGCAAGCTTGTGAGCACGTTGTCTTTGGTTTTCAGCCAAAATTTTAAGAGCTGAATCAGTAGCGATGACAGCTTTGCCTGTTGGAATAAGGTAGTTTCTGCCGTATCCGCTCTTTACCTCTACTACATCATCTTTGTAACCGAGGTTAGCGATGTCTTCTTTTAATATGATTTTCATAATTGTAATCCTTCTTTGTAAAAATTATTTCATCAAGTCTGTTACGTATGGAAGAAGAGCCAAGTGGCGAGCACGCTTAACAGCTTGTGCTACTCTTCTTTGGAACTTCAATGAAGTACCTGTGATACGACGAGGAAGGATTTTACCTTGCTCGTTCAAGAATTTCTTGAGGAATTCAGGATCTTTGTAGTCGATATACTTGATACCGCTCTTTTTGAAACGGCAGTATTTTTTCTTTTTAACGTCTACTGAAAGTGGAGTTAAATATCTGATTTCTGATTGTGCTTGTGCCATAATGAACCTCCTTATGCTTCTTTAGTGTTAGACTTAGCTGCTCTCAAGTTTCTGCGTTTTTCTGCATATTCAGCAGCGTACTTGTCAAGACGGAATGTCAAGAAACGGATAACGCGTTCGTCACGACGATAAGCAACTTCGAGTTTCTTGATAACTTCCGGATTTGCGTTGAATTCAATCAGGCAATAGAAGCCAGTGGTTTTTTTCTGAATAGGATAAGCGAGCTTGCGCAAACCCCAGTTCTCTTCGTTGACAATTTCTGCATTGTTTTCAGTCAGAAATGCCTTAAATTTGTCTACCGCTTCCTTCATCTGTGCATCAGACAAAACGGGAGTCAAAATGAAAACGGTTTCGTACTTGTTCATAATTGTTTTAATTTGTTGTTTTAAAATTGCGGTGCAAAGTTACGATATTCATTTGATATATACAAATATATCTTACTTCTGTTTGGTATATTTTCGCGTAAGATGGCAGAAAAATTGTCATGAATCGGTGTTTCTACTAGATCAGCGGGATAGGGATGATTGGATTTTGCCTAAGCTGAAAACGGCGTTTTCATTTGTGATTACACTCACTTTTTCATACTTTTGTATAAAATAGGAAATATGGTTAGGCAGAAAGGCTTAATTATGCCTGCCTTTTGCTATTTTGAAATAAATAATGTTTATGGCAAGAGAAAGGAATTCCCGATTCGTCAAATTGTATATTATCGCTGCTTATATGCTGTTGCTGGCATTGGGTGGGGGTGCTGTTTGGTTTGTCTATAATCAGGCATACGGTTCCAATACTTCTGCTGTGGACGATTGGCAGCTGAAAAACAGAAGTACTTTGGTAAACCAATTGCTTTATTCTCTCTATAAAGCAGAAAACAACGGCATGATGCTGGTGTTTGGAAATTCTTCAAAATATAGAGAGTATAAGGAAAATATGAATAATGTGTATTTCATATTGGATACACTGAAGACATATGCTTCGGATTCTGTGCAGGTAGCCCGTATTGACAGTATTAACGATTTGATTCTGATGAAGGAACTGTCGTTGGGCGCTTTGTTGGAGGATTATGATTTCAAGAAGTATCATGAATCTATTAATCAGCGTATTGAAGGATTTATGCCCGACAGCAGTGATATCAGTCGGCATATTGTGGCAGAAACGAAGGTGTCTGTCCGTCGTGATACTATTGTGACGAAACGGAATACCAGTGGAAACTTTTTCAAGAGATTCCGTAATGCCTTTAAAAAAGAGCAAAAGGATTCGACAGTAATTACGACTGCCAATGTCAATATCGATAGTGTTCACGTTTCTCTTGCCGATTCAATAAATGTGATACTTACCGACCTCAAAAATAATGTCATAGGGGTGCAGAATGAGCTCGTCAGCCGGCAGCGTACACGCTGGCAGCGGGTGGCAATGGAGAATTATCGAATTAATAGCCTGATTTATCGGCTTATCCGCGATTTTGATGCGGATGAATCGTCGGCTATGTTGCAAAAAATCACGGAACAGGAAACGCGGCGTGAAGATACGGTGAAGTTGTTGGCGGCGGTTGCCATCTGCTCCATTGTTGTTGTGGTGTTGTTCTTGTTTATCATTTGGCGGGAATTGAGCCGCAGTAATCGTTATCGTCGTGAACTGGAGCAGCTGAATTGGGAGAAAGAACAGTTATTGCAGTCGCGTGAACAGCTGATGCTGGCCATTACCCATGACTTTAAGGCTCCGTTAAGCTCTATTATCGGGTATTCGGAATTGTTGGACAGAATCGTGGTGGACAAGCGACAGAAGCTGTACTTGGGGAATATCAAGTCTTCATCCGACTTGCTGCTTTCATTGGTAACTGATTTGCTGGATTTCTATCGTTTGGATAGTGACAAGGCGGATTTGAAGGTCGTACCGTTTAATGTGAGTGAATTGTTTGAGTCCATACATCATACTTTCTTGCCGATTGCGCTTGGAAAGAACATTGCATTGACCTACGATTGTAAGGTAGCGGCGGACGTTACGGTGGAGAGCGATCCGCTGAAAGTGACGCAGATTGTCAACAATCTCCTGTCGAACGCCATTAAGTTTACTGATAAGGGTTCGGTGGGGATGACGATAGATGTGGAAGATGGCTGTTTGCGGTTCTCCGTTTCTGATACTGGGCGTGGAATCTCGCCGCTTGAAAAGGCTCGACTATTTGAAATGTTTGTCCGTCTAAGTTCTTCGACGGGTGTCCAGGGCTTTGGTTTGGGTTTGTCGATTGTCGACAGAATCGTTAAGCTGTTGGGCGGTTCTATTGATGTGGAAAGCCAACTTGGAGTAGGCAGTTGTTTCAATGTGGCGATTCCCGTGGAAATTGTAGAGCCGTCTGTTAAAGAAGAGGCGGAAGAATCCCAAACGGGAGAGGATACGGTAAGCGGATGTCATTTGTTGCTGGTCGATGACGACAGTCTGCAAATGGGCATTGTCGTTGAAATGTGCAAAAATATAGGGGCAACAGCCGATATGTGTCAATTCCCGAAATATGCGGAACGTATGGTAGCCGACAACAGCTATGACTTGGTGATGACCGATATACAGATGCCGGAAATGAGTGGTTTCGATGTGTTGAAATCTGTTAAGTCAGTGCATCCTGATTTGCCGGTTGTGGCGGTAACTGCTCGGTCGGTTAACAAAGAGGATTATTTGTCGGCTGGTTTTTCCGATGTGTTGACGAAACCGTTTAAAGAAATTGAATTAATACGGGTTCTTCGAGAACATATTAAAGATAAAAATGTTCAACTAACAGACACCTGTCAGTCCGACAGTATGGATGGATTGTCGGCATTGACCGCATTTGCGGAAGATGACGAAAACGCCAAAAAGGAAATTCTGGAGTCTTTTGTCACGCAGACGCAGGAAAATCTGGAAAATTTAAAGAATGCGATTGCAGAAGGAAATAAAGAGCAGGTCCGTTCGTTGTGTCATAAGATGATGCCGATTTTCACGATGATTGGTGAAAAGGAGGTTACTGCTATTTTGAGGAAATATGAGGTGGAGTCAAAGGATTACCAGATGATGACTTCGGAAGAGGCGGAAACGCTTGTGACTCGTATAATGAAAGTAATAGAAACAGCAAAACAGTATTGATATGAAAGAAATCAAAATTTTGATTGTTGATGATGATATAACATTCGCACTGATGCTGAAAACATGGTTGCAGAAAAAAGGTTTTCTTGTGGAAACGGCAACCTCTGTGTCTGCGGCCAAGCAGTGCCTGAATGATTCCCGGTTTTCTTTGGTTCTGACCGATATGCGTCTGCCTGATGCCGACGGCATTGTATTGTTGCAATGGTTGGGACTTGCCAATCTGGACATACCGGTTATCGTCATGACAAGTTTTGCTGAAATACAGAATGCCGTAAACAGTATGAAGCTGGGTGCATTCGACTATTTGTCGAAGCCTATCAATCCGAACGAACTGATGACGAAGATTACGGAGGCTTTGAAAGCGAAATCGGAAGAAAAGGCCGCACCGAAGCTCGAAGAACCGGAAGAGCCGGTGGCTGCACCGGGTTTCATTGAAGGAAATAGCGATTTGTCGAAACAGTTGTATCAGTATGTCAATCTGGTGGCTCCAACCAATATGTCTGTTCTTATACGGGGAGAAAGTGGAACGGGAAAAGAGCATATTGCTCATTTGATACATGAACGCAGTAAGCGAAAAGGCAAGCCGTTCATTGCCATTGACTGTGGTTCCATACCGACTGAACTTGCTGCTTCGGAGTTTTTTGGCCATGTGAAGGGCTCTTTTACCGGTGCAATGACGGATAAGGTCGGGGCGTTTGAGGCTGCCAACGGTGGTACGCTTTTTCTGGATGAAATAGGCAATCTGAATTATGAGACTCAGATGCATCTGTTACGGGCCTTGCAGGAACGGAAAGTGAAGCGTGTGGGCAGTACGAAGGAGGTCGACATTGATATTCGTTTGGTTGCTGCAACGAATGAAGATCTGGAGGTGGCCATTTCAAACGGCACATTCCGTAATGACCTGTATCATAGAATTTCTGAATTTACTATACAAATGCCGGAATTGCGGGATTTGCGACAGGATATTATGCTGTATGCCAACTTCTTTTTGGATGTTGCCAACCGTGAACTGAATAAAAATATTGTAGGATTTGACAAGCGTGTTACCGAAATTTTCCAAAATTACGACTGGCCCGGAAATTTGCGCCAAATGAAAAATACCGTAATGCGTGCTACTTTGCTGTCGCAGGGCGACTATATTCAGTTTGATGTCCTTCCGCGTGAAATGCTTGATGGAAACCGCACAGAGGAACGTTCTACATTGTTGCGTGACCCGAACGACGAACGTGCTCGGATTGTCAATGCGCTCCGAAGTTGTGGTGGCAATAAGTCAATGGCGGCAAAAATGCTCGGGGTCGACAGAAAGACGCTTTACAACAAACTGAAGGCTCTGAATATAGAACAGTAGAAAAAGAAAAAAGTCAACATGAAATTTAGCGATATAGCCGGAAATGAATCCGTTAAACAGCGATTGAGGGACATGGTCGCTTCCGACCGTATCCCTCATGCCTTGCTTCTGGAAGGTCCGGAAGGCATTGGAAAATTGGCAATGGCAAGAGCTTTTGCCCAATACATTCATTGTCAGAACAAGACGCCTGACGGAGAACCGTGTGGAGTGTGCAATGCTTGTCTGCAGCATCAGACATTCAATAATGCCGACTTGTTTTTTGTTTATCCTATATTCAAAGGTTCAAGTTCGCGAGACTATTATTGTGATGATTATATTGAAGAATGGCGTGAATTTCTGAAGGACACGGTATATGCTGATTTCAGTGAATGGGTAAGAGTCCTGAAATCGGGTACGGCCCAGCCTGCAATTTATACTCACGAAGGTAGTTTCATTCTTCAGAAGGTTAGCACGAAGAGTTATGCAACACGCTATAAAATAATGATTTTGTGGCTGCCTGAAAAGATGGTGACGGAATGTGCCAACCGTTTGCTGAAACTGATAGAAGAACCGTATGAGGACACGCTGTTTATTTTTGTAAGCAACCAGCCGGGAAAGATTCTTCCGACGATTTATTCCCGACTGCAACGGTTGAAAATGAAACGTTTGCCGATGGATGTGATTGCACGACATTTGATGGCGGAACATGCTATGGATGCCCAAGAGGCTATGGCGGTAGCCAGTGTTGCGGAAGGCAGCATGTCAAGGGCAGAGGCTTTGGCTCTTAAAAGTGATGATACGCATGAGTTTCTTGACTATTTCAAACAGTTGATGCGTTCGGCATATCTCGACAATCTTCGTGAAATGAAGGACTGGGCAGAAACGGTGGCGGATTTGAAACGTGAGAAGTGTCAGGATTTTTTACGATATATGTCCCGAATGATACGGGAAAACTTTATTCATAATTTGAACAATCCTTCGCTGAATTATCTGACCCGTGAAGAAGAAGCTTTCAGTTCTAAATTCTTCCCGTTTATAAACGAGCGGAATGTGGAAGGTATTCAATTTGAATTGGATCGGGCCATCAATGATATCGGGCGCAATGCAAATGCAAAGATAGTATTGTTTGATTTGTCATTACGGATAGGTGTAGCTTTAAAGAAATAGGGAAAATTTAATTGATTAAAGACATGGAACCATTTTTACGACAGGTTGCTGCGGCATTTTATGCCGACGGTACCGATTTGCAGAACTGTTGCTTTGTGTTTCCAAACCGAAGAAGCTGTTCGTTTTTCAAGAAATATATGTTGGAAACAGTTGGCAGTGCTGACTGTATATTGCCTGACATACAAACGATTTCCGACTTCATTGCATCGCAGGTGGATTTGACTGAAGCCGGCAAGATGGAACAGTTGTTTCTACTGTATGATGCCTACAAGGAGTTAGTGCCTGAAAACAAAGCGGATTTTGATTCGTTTTTGTATTGGGGCGACATGATTTTGGGTGATTTCAACGATGTGGACCGCTACATGGCCGATGCTAAAGGCTTGTTCACTAATGTGAAGAACTTGAAAGAATTGAGTTCCAACTATCTGACGGAAGCTCAAATTGAGGTGCTTCGTGTGTTTTTTGGTGAGGAGAGGGAGTATCGTGATGACAAACTTTGGGTTGACGAAAAATCGCTGAAAGGTAAATACTTCAAACTATGGCAATTGCTTAATCCGCTTTACTGCAAATTTAGAGAGAAATTGGAGGAAAAGGGCCTTGCCTATTCGGGAATGATTTATCGCCAAGCCGCAGAGCGGATAGAAAGCAAAAGGGCAGAAGATTTCCCGTTTGAAAAAGTCATATTTGTGGGTTTCAGCACATTGTCAACTTCCGAAGAACGTATTTTCGCGCATTTTAAAAAATTAAATATCGGAGATTTTTACTGGGATTTCAACTTTAAGCCTTTCGAAGACAATTCCAATAAAGGTACATACTTTATAAAACAATATAAAAAGAATTATCCTTCGCTGAAAGATGTTGACAAAGAGGAGCGAAAGGATATGCCCAATATTCATGTATTCTCCGTTCCGTCGGCAGGTGGTCAGGCAAAGGTGGTAGGGCAGATACTCAATGGCAAATTCGGAGATTTGAAACTAGACAAGGCGAATGCCATTGATACGGCCATTGTACTTCCTGACGAGAAATTGCTGAATTCGGTGCTCTTTTCCATCCCTTCTGATATTGAGTCGCTGAACATTACGATGGGTTATCCGCTGGCGAATACCAGCATCGCATCATTTGTTGAGATGCTCGCTACGTTGCATGGTCGTAAGCGGGTGGATGCGAACGAGGCGTATTTCTATTATGAAGATTTGAATGCTTTGTTGGGACATTTGTATGTAAAGCGCAACTGCACTGAAAATATCAAAGAGTTGCAGGATGAAATTATTGCTGAACGCCTGCAGTTTGTTCCTTCGGCGTTGGTACGTGAGAAGCTGAAGTCGCTGAATGTTATTTTTGATAGTCCGAAACAAAAAACTTCGCGCGAGGTTGTCGACTATGTGGATAGCATATTGCGATGGGTTGCTGCCGGATTGAACGGAACGGAGACGATGGACAAGCTGGAGAAATCGTTTGTTTTTCAGTACCTGAATTCTTTGGGGCAGTTGCGGGAAACGGTGGAAGAGTACAACGTGGATATAACAGAAAAAACATTCTTTTATTTGTTATGCCGTATGCTGTCCGGCAATAGTGTGACATTTGAGGGGGAACCGTTGAAAGGGTTGCAGATTATGGGAGTGCTTGAGACTCGTCTGCTTGATTTCCGAAATCTGTTTGTCCTTTCAATGAATGAAAAGGTGTTCCCGTCGAAGCATTATACACGTTCGTTTATTCCGAATGCGTTAAGAAAAGCATATGCGTTGTCGACATATGAGCATCAGGATGCGATGTTTACCTATTATTTTTATCGTATGCTGAGCCGGGCGGAAAACGTGTTCTTGCTTTACGATTCCCGCGTTCAGGAAATTTCAAGCGGTGAAGAGTCTCGTTACGTCAGTCAGTTGCAAAAGATATACAATCGCAATAAGTGTCAGTATCATTATTATGAATACAATATCCGCACGCAGGAAGAACGGGAGTTTTTTGTGGAAAAAACAGACCGTGTATGGGATAAGCTGGAACAATTCAAAAACAGTGAGGGTGAGATAAAAAGTTTGTCGCCCAGTAGAATCAACACCTATATTGATTGTCCGTTAAAATTTTATCTGCAGCATGTCGAAGGCCTGAAGGAGGATGAGGAGATGACCGATTTCATTGACAGTGCAACTTTCGGCAACATTATTCATAAGATGATGCAAGTGCTGTATGACAGTGCATCGTCTAAAGTCATAATGGCGGAAACGATTGACAGTTGGCTTAATAATAAGGCCATGATAGAAAAACTGGCTACACGGATAATCAATAAGGAATACTGCCACTTGAAGTCGGATCTCGACAGAGAACTTGAAGGTGATACGATTCTGATTGGAAAAATAGTTGTATACTATGTCCGTCAGCTGTTGAAATATGACAAACGGATAGCACCGTTTGAATATAAGAACAGTGAATTGGCAAGCAGTAAAACCCGATGGTCGGTTGGGGGCCACGAGTTTAATTATAGGCAAGTCATTGACAGAATTGATTGTGTCTTGTCGGATGATGGTGATTATTTACGTATTGTTGACTATAAAACGGGTACGGATACTCCGGAAGTAAACAGTGTAGATGACCTGTTTGACGATACGGTGGCTTCCAGCAAGCGAAAAGCCTTGACTCAGCTGATGCTATACTGTAATTTCTATGTCCAGGATAATGCCGGATATGAGCAAAAGCAGATTTGTCCAGTTGTCTATAAGGTTCGGGATGTAGATGCTGTACTTGTGAACGGCAACACGTTTGATGTGAAAATTGGAAAGCAGACAGTGACTGACTATCGTGACTATAATAAAGAATTCATGGGTAAGTTTACCGAACTTATTGCAGAATTGTTTGATAGAAACAAACCGTTTGTGCAGACAAAAAATGTTGAGAACTGTAAATATTGTCCATTTGTTGAAATTTGTGGCAGAGATTGTTAGTGATAAATTTTGCTGATTCAATTATTTAGTGTAATTTTGCAACGCTTTTTAAAAATTCCGTGTGATGGGAAATTAGGGAGCAAAACACTTAATTTTTAGTAACACAAAAAAACAAAAGAATGAAGACTTACAATTTATCAGCTCAGCCAAGAACTGCTATTGGCAAAAAAGCAACTAAAGAATTGCGCAACGCAGGTTTGATCCCTGTTGTATTGAACGGTGGTGAAGTTGTTGAACTTCCGTACAGCGGTAACCTCAATGAAGGTGAACAAGTAATCGAACTTGCTAACAACAAGGGCGTAAAAGTTACTAACTTGACAGTTAAAGCTGAAGACGTTCGCAAATTGATCTACACTCCGGACATTTACGCTATCGACCTCGATGTAAACGGCGTAAAGAAGATGGCTGTGTTGAAAGATATCCAATTCCACCCGGTAAAGGAAGAAATTCTTCACATCGACTTGTTGGAAGTAAACGACAAGAAACCGGTTGTTATCGAAGTTCCTGTTAAGCTTGAAGGTCACGCAGAAGGTGTTAAGGCCGGTGGTAAGCTTACTTTGTCAATGAAGAAAATCAAAGTTAAAGCTATCTACTCTGCAATTCCTGAAAAGGTTATCATCAACGTTGACAACTTGGGTCTTGGCAAGACATTGCAAATCGGCGAACTTCACTTCGAAGGTCTGGAATTGATGAATGCTAAGAATGCAGTAGTTTGTGCAGTTCAATTGACTCGTGCTGCTCGTGGTGCACAGGCTCAGGCTCAACAAGGAAAGAAATAACGAATGAAGTATTTAATTGTAGGATTGGGGAACATTGGTCCGGAATACCAAAATACCCGCCACAATATAGGTTTTATGATATTGGATGCTTTTGCCAAAGCATCCAATATTACTTTTACGACCCAGCGTTACGGCGATGTTGCTGAAATGAGGTTGAAAAACAAGCAGTTGATACTGCTGAAACCGTCAACTTACATGAACCTCAGCGGCAATGCGGTGCGTTATTGGCTTGATAAGGAAAATATCAGTATTGACAATCTGTTGGTGCTTGTCGACGATTTGGCTTTGCCTTACGGTGCAATTCGCTTGAAGGGTAAAGGTAGTGATGCCGGACACAATGGATTGAAGAATATCGCCGAGTTGCTGAAAACCCAGGCTTATGCACGTCTGCGTTTCGGTATTGGCAATGATTTTCCGAAAGGATGTCAGGTCGATTATGTGTTGGGCCATTTTACCGAAGAGCAGGAAAAGGCTATGCCTGAGCGATTGAATGTGGCTGTTGAAGCCGTCAAGAGTTTTTGTCTGGCAGGCCTGTCTATAACAATGAATCAGTTCAACAATAAGTAAATATGAGTAAAGAGGTTCGTATTGACAAATGGCTTTGGGCCACACGTATATTTAAAACTCGCACGATTGCCACTGAAGCCTGTAAAAAGGGGCGCGTGACAATTGGAGGGGTGAATGTGAAGCCGTCCCGTCCGTTGAAGGTGGGAGAGGTGGTTGATGTCAAGAAGCCTCCTATTACCTATACTTTCCGTGTCAAGGCTTTGGCCGAAAATCGTATGGGAGCCAAACTGGTTCCTGACTATTTGGAGAACATAACTTCACCGGCTCAATATGAATTGCTGGAGATGGCACGGATTAGTGGTTTTGTGAATCGTCAGAAAGGTTTGGGGCGTCCGACCAAGAAGGACGGCCGAGAATTGTCGAAGTTTACCGACGACATGTATTCGTACAGCGATGCGGAATTTTATTTCGATGATGACTTTTTTGATGACGATGATGACGAATAGATTAGATGGGTTTTACTCGATTTGGGTAAAACCTTTTTTCTTGTCGGAGAAGTTTGTTTGAGTTAAATAAATGTTAATAGAACGAAGTGGGGAATGCTGTTTCTTCCGTGTGTTATAAATTTGCGTTAATTGAAGAAATATGCAGAAAGTCGGCTCCAAAATAGTGTTTGTTTTTATGATGTGTCTGGTGTTCCTGTCGAGCATCATACAATATCATCATCACCACTATGACTGCAGCGAAGGAGCTACGCATTTTTCTACCTTATGTGTCTATCATTTTTTGCCGGAAAAAAGTGTCCTTGAATTTTCTAAGGAGCACGCCGGACATCAGCATAATGAAGAATCCGACGACTGTAAATCGTTGCTTGGTAGTGAATACCGGGAGCAGCCGTCGCAGCATCTGGATACTAAAATTTTTGTTTATGACATTTGGAACTGTCTGAACGACTTTAAGTTGGTTGCGGACTGTACTACGCAGTCTGTTGACTTGTTTGTTTGTCCTCGGATTGGGATAATTGCCCGAGGTTATTTTCAGGCAGTGCAATTAAGGGGTCCTCCCTGTTTTTCTCATTGTTAATGAATGGGCTCCGTATGGAATCCGGGCAATTCATGCATAAGTCGGCTTTGTGACTTGTGGATTACATTTTTCTGTAAATCTTTTCAGTTTTCCCAACATTCTGCTGCAAATGAAAAATGCAGTAGGGTTGCAGTCGGTATTTTCTATTTTCGCGCTGGAAAATGAAAAAGGAGTTACAGACTTTATATAATTGATTTTAAAAACCAGTCCCGTTTCGGGATATAAAGCATAATGTAAAATAATGAGAAAATTAAATTGTTTGTCAGTATTGTTAGCCGCTGCTCTTTTGTCATGTGGCGGTGGAGAACACTCGCATGAAGGAGAGGAAAAAGGCGAGGAAAAACATGAAACTCATGCCGGAGAGGTTGTGATGCATGAGCATCAGATCAAAGAACTGGGTATTAAGGTAGACACGGTCAGAACCGGAGCTTTTTCAGAAGTAATAGCCGTTTCCGGCGAGGTAATGCCGGCGCAGGGCGGTCAGATGATGGTGGTTGCCAAAACTTCCGGTATCGTTGAGTTTCCCAAAAATCTTCAGTTGGGAGTTGCTGTAAGCAAAGGCCAGTCGTTGGGACATATTTCTGCAAAGGATATGCAGGGTGGTGATCCGACAAGTCAGGCCGCTATTGCCTACAACAATGCGAAAGAAGAATTGGAACGTATCACGCCGCTATACGAAGCTCGTATCGTAGGAGCTCGTGAATACCGCGACGCCAAGCAGGCATTTGAATTGGCTAAGGACGCTTATTTGGGAGAATCAAGGGGCAGTGTGTTGGGTAGCCCGATGAGTGGTGTTGTCAATAGTCTGCTGGTTGAAAATGGAACATATGTGCAGGCTGGTACTGCTGTGGCTTCGGTGTCGGAAACTGAACGCCTGACATTGAAAGCCTATCTGCCACAACGTTATTTCTCTTTGTTTCCTACGGTTGTAAGTGCTAATTTCTCGTTGTCATATTGTCCGGAAACATTTGAACTTTCGGCTCTTGACGGACGGAAACTGACGGCATCCAATGCCGCATCGACAACAGACGGATACGTTCCGGTAATGTTTGACTTTAAAAATGACGGCCGCATTGTTCCCGGCAGCTATGCTCAGGTTTATCTGTTAGGAGCAGAGCGTTCGAATGTCGTGTCTGTGCCTCTTTCTGCCGTAACAGAAGAGCAAGGCTATTATTTCGTTTATGTCAAAGCTCATGAGGAGCATTTTGAAAAACGTCGTGTTGAACTTGGTCAGCAGAATGGAGCGGCTGTGGAAATCAAATCGGGTCTGAAGCCGGGAGAAAGTGTGGTAGTTGAAGGTGCTGTGCTTGTTAAGTTGGCAGCTAATACCGGTGCAATTCCGGAAGGACATCACCATCATTAAAAAACGATTGCAATTATGTTGAACAAAATAATTCATTTTTCACTCAACAACCGCTTTTTTGTGTTGTTGATGGCTGTCATCTTGTTGCTTGGCGGATTTTATGTGATTCAAAAATCAGAAGTAGATGTATTTCCTGATTTGAATGCTCCGACAGTGACAATCATGACAGAGGCTCCGGGTCTGGCTCCGGATGAAGTTGAGAAATTGGTTACTTATCCTATAGAAACGGCGGTAAACGGTGCAACAGGAGTACGCCGTGTCCGTTCTACGTCGGATACGGGATTTTCGGTCGTGACGGTAGAATTTGATTGGGGTACGGATATTTATATCGACCGTCAGATTGTTTCGGAAAAGCTGATGACTATTGCCGAAACGCTTCCGCCGAATGTCAACACGCCTGTGTTGGGACCGCAAACTTCCATTATGGGTGAAATTCTTATTGTTGGTCTGACTTCAACGGAAACGAGCAAACGGGATTTGCGAACTATTGCCGACAGAATGATGAAACCGCAGTTGTTGTCTATCGGCGGTGTAGCTCAGGTTACGGTGATGGGTGGAGATATCAAGGAATATCAGTTCCTGCTTAATCCCGGTAAAATGAAATACCACAATGTAACGTTGAACGAAGTGCTGGCTGCCAGTGAAGGTGCCAATACAAATACGAATGGCGGTATCCTCTATGAATATGGAAATGAATATATCATAAAAGGTGTCGTCAATACGGTGAATGCGGATGAATTGGGGGACATCGTCGTAAAGAGCGAGGCTGGTAAAACGGTCCGAATGTCGGATATTGCCGAGGTGAAAGTCGGTGGAGAGTCACCGCTGCTGGGCATGGCATCGGTTAATGGGGAACCGGCTGTATTGCTGACAATTTCAAAGCAGTACAATACCGGCACAATTGATTTGATTCACAATATTGAGGCAAGTCTTGCCGATATGCAGAAGAATATGCCTAAGGATGTGAAAATATCTACGGATATTTTCCGCCAGAGTGACTTTATAGAAAGCTCCATCAATAATATTCAGGATGCGTTGTTGGAAGGTGCTCTGTTCGTTGTCATAATTCTTCTGTTCTTCCTGATGGATGTGCGCGCCACTGCCATATCGTTGGTGGCAATGCCATTGTCGGTGCTGTTTACAATGGTGGTGCTGTATTTTTGCGGATACACTATCAATACGATGTCGTTAGGCGGTATCGCTATTGCCATTGGTTCTCTTGTCGATGATGCAATTGTGGATGTAGAGAACGTATATAAGCGATTGAAAGCGAACCGTGCTTTGCCTCCTGAACAGAGGGCCAAGACGTTGGACGTTATCTATCATGCTTCAGCGGAGGTACGTATGCCGATTTTCAATTCGTCGCTAATTATCATTGCCAGTTTCCTGCCATTGTTCTTCTTGTCCGGTATCGAAGGCCGTTTGCTGATTCCGCTTGGTATCGCTTTTATTGTATCGCTGATTGCATCCACTATCGTTGCTTTGACTTTGACTCCGGTGCTGTGCAGCATGTTGTTGTCGAATGACAAGCACTTGGATAAATCATCAAAAGATGCATGGACTTCCGTTAAAATGCGTGCCGGTTATGCAAAAGTGCTGGCATGGGGTTTCGGTCATAAAAAAATGATTCTGTCGGCAACCTGCGGTTTGTTTATTGTGGCATGCTGTCTGTTCTTTACTTTGGGCCGCAGCTTCCTGCCGTCGTTCAATGAGGGGTCGTTTACAATCAATATCGCTACTATACCGGGCATTTCGTTGGAAGAATCCAATAAAATTGGCGAACGGGTGGATAAGATTTTGATGGACATTCCGGAAATCAAGACAATTGCCCGTAAAACAGGACGTGCGGAACTGGATGAACATTCACGCGGAAGCAATGCTTCAGAAATTGAAGCTCCTTATGAGATAATTGACCGTCCTAGAGCGGAAATAATGAATGAAATCCGTACGCGTCTGTCGGAGATTCCTGGCTTGAGTGTGGAGATAGGGCAGCCGATATCCCACCGTATTGATGCTATGCTTTCGGGTACGGAAGCACAGATTGCCATCAAGTTGTTTGGCGACAATTTGAATCAGTTGTACACGATTGGCAAGCAGATTCAGGAACAGATTACTGGGGTGGAAGGTATTGTGGACGTTAATATTGAACAGCAAATTGAACGTCCGGAGATTGTCATTACGCCGCGTCGGGATGTTATGGCAAGCTACGGTATAACAATGGATGATTTCTCCAAACTTGTGAATGTTGCCGTTTCCGGAGTAGTCGTTTCACAGGTTTATGAAGAGGGTTTCCCCTATAATTTGCGTGTCAGAATGGACGAAAACAGTCGTTCGACCATTGAGCAGTTGAGAAACCTGATGATTGACAGCTCAGTCGGGAAGGTAACGTTGGCTGATGTGGCAAACATTGAGTCGACCGACGGACCGAACTCCATTAACCGTGAAAACGCACGCCGTCGAATTGTTATTTCTGCCAATGTTGACGGACGTGATTTGCGTGGTGCCGTATCCGATATTCAACATACGATTGAAGAGAACGTGGTGCTTCCGGAGGGGTATTATATCAATTACGGAGGACAGTTTGAGAGTGAGGCCGAGGCTTCGAGAACGCTGGCCATTGCGTCGGTTGTGGCTCTGTTGGTTATTTTCGTGCTGTTGTATCAGGAATTCAAAAATCTTCAGCAGTCTTTGATAATATTGGTGAACCTGCCGTTGGCCATGATTGGCGGTGTGCTTATATTGTGGCTGACATCCGGCGAGCTGAATATTCCTGCGATTATCGGATTCATATCGTTGTTGGGCATTACAACAAGAAACGGTATGTTGCTGATGTCGCATTACAATCAGCTTAAAGCGGAAGGCATGGCTTTGATGCCACGTATTTTAAAAGGTTCGGAAGACCGTCTGTTACCGATTATAATGACTGCGCTTACATCTGCGTTGGCGTTGATACCGATTGCCGTAAGCGGTACGGAACCGGGAAATGAGATACAAAGCCCAATGGCAATTGTTATTTTGGGAGGTTTGTTCTCTTCCACGATATTAAATTTGGTGGTAGTTCCTATTATATATTATTTTTGTAACAGAAAAAAGGAAACGGTATGAAATATAAGATAATCTTTCCTATTATGATGTTGGCGGCAATCCCGCTGTTTGCACAGCAAAATGATGAGACTGATTGGCTGTCGCAAATTTCAAGAAACAATAAAGAACTCCAGTCTGCGCGTCAGGCTATGGAGGGCGACATTCTGATGGCAAAATCGGAAAATAATCTGGCTGATCCTGAATTCGAAATGGAATACGGTTTCCAGCGTCCTGAGAATGGACTGGAGCTTGTCGTTTCCGAAAGTTTTGAATGGCCGGGAATGTATGTGGCCCGAAAGAAACATATCGACAGCCGGATAACGGCAATGGAGTATGTGTACCAGTCGAAGGCTTTGAGTTTGCTGGTGGAAGCAAAGCAATTGTTGATAGAACTGGTGAACATCAACAAGCGAATTGCCCTACAGCAGAAGATACAGGATACGGAAAAGGATTTGCTGGAAAATTATGAGCTTGGAAATGAGGCCGGCGAGTTGTCGCTGATTGATGTGAACAAGCTTAAGGTGGAACTGTTCGATACTGAAAACCAATTAAAGCAACTTTATATTCAGAAGCGTGTTGCTGTTGACGGGCTGAAGGCATTGAATGGAGGCGAAGAATTGGAGAATTTCAATGCTGATTTATTTGATTATACTTCTTCGGAGGTGGCATCGGTCGATGACTGCTGGCATGCCTATACGGCATTGAGTCCGGATTATAAAGTCTTGAAACAGAATAGCGATGTGGCAGCACAGGCGGTTAAGGTTTCAAAAAACTCATGGCTTCCGTCGTTCCGACTTGGTTATAAGTTGCAGAAAGAAGGTCCGGAAAAAGTGCACGGGTTGGTGTTCGGTGTGTCAATCCCGTTGTTCTCCAATCGACACAAAGTAAAAATGGAGAAGGCCTATGAGGCTTCCAATGTTCTTTCGTCGGTTGATGCTGAAATGAAGGAGGAAATAAAAATTCGCACCCAATTTGCTGCGGTGGTGGAACTGGAAGAAATGATAGAATCCTATTCTTCATTTGTTGAAGACCCGGCGAACTTTGAGATTTTAAAGAAAGCTTTGGACTTGGGACAGTTGACATTGTTGGAATACCTGACAGAGGTGAAATATTTTCTTGATGCCAACTACAGTTTGTTGGATATGAAATATGACTATCAGACGAAATTGCTTGAGTTGACAAAATATTCGCTGCTTGACGAAACGGGCTATTTTGAATAATAGACACCGTCTTGCAGGCGAATGAAGCCTTCATCAGTCAGATAGCTGAGCATGTTGTAGATGTCTTTGTCCGGAAAGGAGAGCGTTTCAACAAAGTCTTTAGCATTGCATGGTTTTAAAGACAACATATAAAGAATTCCATCGAGAATTTCTTTAGTGTTGTCTTTTTTGTGTCGTTTTCTTTCTACGCATACGTCACATCGACCGCAGTCGGATGCTGTTTCTCCAAAGTATTTCAGCATGCGGCTTTCCCTGCATTCCGTATCGTTGAATGCATAATCGGAAATGGCGGCAATGCGCTGTTCCTGCCGTTTCAAGCCTTCGTCGTAGACGCTTTTCGGGAGCAGCAGGTGGCGTGGTTCCACCCGTGAAGTAGGAAAGTATACATACGGTGTGCGTCGTCTCGGAATGTAATGCAGGATATGCATTTTGTTCAAAGCTATCAGCGTTGAATAAATGTCGTCAGGAGTGATGCCGTATTTGTATGAAATGGTGGCTTCGTCAATAAAAACATAGTCGGCAAAGATTCCCGGATAGTTCCGAAGTATTATTTCCAGAATGTTGTCCATTAGGGGAGTGGCGTTGGGAATATCATACAGGCTGCGTTTGTCCACCAGTACCATTACACGGGATTGTATTTCCACTTCCTCGATGTATTCGATATATTCCGATTGCGACAGAATTTTCAGCGCGTTGTGAGTTACTGTTGGAGGATATTTGAAGGTCTCGCAAAATAGGCTGAAGTTGAATTCAAACAGTTTGTCGAAACCTCCGCCCAAGCCGATGTCAAGAAAGTTGCATAGCCTTACATATACTTCCTTGATGAAATCAACAGGAGGGAAGGTTTCCGCAATCCTCTTTTTCAGCAGCCCCTTGTCACGGTTGTTGGCCAACATGACGGCATACGACTTTTTATTGTCGCGTCCTGCTCGTCCAGCTTCCTGATAGTACTCTTCCAGGGAGTTGGGTACGTCGAGGTGTACAACGGTCCGTACGTCTGGCTTGTCGATACCCATGCCGAACGCATTGGTGGCAACCATGATGCGTGTTTCGCCTTTTTTCCATTTGTCCTGTTTCTCTTGCTTCTCTTCATTGACAATTCCTGCATGATAGTAGTCGGCGGAAATATCGAAGTGTTGCAGTTCCTCGGCTACAAGTTTCGTCTTTTTTCGGCTTCTGACATATACGATTCCCGAACCGTTCGATTGTTTCAGTATGTTGACCAGTTTTTCCATTTTGTTGTCAACATGGCGTACAATATACGAAAGGTTCGTGCGGGAGAAACTTTTTTTGAATACGCTCTGAGTACGAAAATTCAGTTTCTCCATGATGTCGTTGACTACCACAGGTGTAGCGGTGGCTGTAAGGGCAAGCACCGGCACATCGGGAAACAGCTCCCTTATTTTTGCAATTTTCAGATAAGACGGGCGGAAATCATAGCCCCATTGTGAAATGCAGTGGGCTTCGTCGACGGCAATCAGCGAAACTTTCATGTGCCGCAGCGATTCGAGAAAACGCTCGGATGCCACTCTTTCCGGGGAAATATACAGGAATTTATAGTTGCCGTAGATGCATTTGTCGATGGCATTGCGTATGTCCGCATATTTTAATCCGGAATGGATATATATGGCTTTGATTTGACGGTTGCGCAGATTGTCGACCTGGTCTTTCATCAGAGAAATGAGAGGGGTGATGACGATTGTCATTCCGGGCAGGACCATAGTAGGTACCTGAAACGTCAAGGACTTCCCGCCCCCTGTGGGGAGAAGTCCTAACGTATCATTGTTGTTCAGTACGGATTCTATAATCTCTTCCTGCTGTTCACGGAATGAGTCGTAACCCCAGTATTTGCGGAGTACGGCATATATCTCCTTTTGCATATATTCTAATTATGGCAAAGCCGTATTTCTTTGACAAAAAGCTGATAGTTGTTCGGATTGTTGATGTGTTTGTTTTCTTCTATCGTGTAGCAGATGTCAAATGATTCTCCCGATTTGATATGTGCAAAAAAGTTTGACATATTGAATGCGATGCCGTTCATCACTTTTCCGGAACTGTTGTCCACGAGTTCCAGTTTGATGTGCTCCAGATTTCTGCCGACAAGTTTGCTTGTTCCGTAATCTTTGACGTGCTTTGAACAGAAAATCGGTTTCTGGTTGCCGGGGCCGAACGGATTGAACAGCTTGAGATAGGCGAGGAAATCGGGTGTGATTTCTTCAAATTTCAAGTATGCATCAATGTCAATCTGCGGTGTCAGTTGGTTCGGTTTGATTGTTTCGGCCACATACTCCTCAAATCGGCGGGAAAATTCTGGTATGTTTTCTTCTTTTAGTGACAGGCCTACTGCATAGGTGTGTCCGCCGAAATTTTCCAACAGGTCACGGGTAGCTTCAACGGCACTGTAGATGTCATATCCTTGTACGGAGCGGGACGAACCTGTTGCCAGTCCGTTGGAAAGGGTTAGGACGACAGCCGGCTTATAGTACAGCTCTGTAAGACGTGATGCCACAATGCCGATAATGCCTTTGTGCCAGTTCTTGTTGTAAATCACGATGGATTTATGGTCGGAGTCTATCTCTCCGCGTTCTTCGAGAATGGCGTTGGCCTCTTCGGTAATCCGTTTGTCCAGTTCCTTGCGGTCGCGGTTGTACTGGTCGATGTTTTTGCCTTTGGCGTATGCCTCGTTTTGGTCTTTGGTTGTGAGCAGGTCGACTGCTTCCATTCCCGACTGCATACGGCCGGATGCGTTGATTCTGGGGCCAATTTTGAAAATCACGTCACTTATAGTAATTTCTCTGTTGGCGAGATTGCAAATCCGGATAATGCTTTTTAATCCCATGTTCGGGTTTGAATTCAGCCGTTTCAAGCCGTGGTAAGCCATTATTCGGTTTTCTCCGGTCATTGGAACAATATCGGCGGCAATGCTGACAGCTACAAGGTCAAGCAGACTGTACAACTCGTTGTGATTTGTTAGTCCGTTGCTCCTTGCAAATGCCTGCATAAACTTAAACCCGACCCCGCAACCTGAAAGGTGGGGATAGGGGTAGGTGTTGTCAGCCAATTTCGGATTCAGTATTGCGCATGCTTCAGGCAATACATCATCAGGAACATGGTGGTCGCAAATGATAAAGTCGATGCCTCGTTCCTTTGCATAATGTATCTCCTCGATTGCCTTTATTCCACAGTCGAGTACGATAATGAGTTTTATACCTTTGGATGCGGCGTCATCAATGCTTTTCATTGAAATGCCGTATCCTTCTTCATCTCTGGTCGGAATGTAATACTCAATGTGTGAGTAATAATTCCGTAGATATTTGTATACAAGGGAAACCGCTGTCGTTCCGTCGACATCGTAGTCGCCATATACCAATATCTTCTCTTTTGCCCCCATGGCTTTGTTGAGCCTGTTTACAGCCTTATTCATGTCACGCATCAGAAACGGATCGTGCATGTCGGAAAGAGAAGGGGAGAAAAAACGTTCGGCTTCATCAACGCTGGTTATACCGCGTTGAACCAGCAGTTCAGCTATCGTTGGACTGCCGGCAAATTTCTTTGCCAACTCTATCTCTAATTCTTGTTCTTCGGATGTTAGGGGTAAGTAATTCCATTTACTTATCATTTATATAGTTTTTTTATTATCAAGGTAGGGGGCCTCTCATGGCCGGAAACGAGCGGCAGTTTTTTGTCTGTTTGTGGCTCGCTTTTATTATTTTGCTGTTATAAAAACAGTTATATGTTGAGTTTCGTTTACTGTAAGGCTATATTGCCGCACAATTTAACGTATACGCAAATATAATGATTGTTTTTCTGATATTGGCGGTTTCGTAACGTGTTTTTTTCAAAATAAAATAAAAAAAGCGACTGTCGTTTTTAACAGTCGCTTGAGTGGTATTTGTACCGTTATTTGACCAAATGAACATCCATTTGAGGGAATGGGAAACTGATGCCTGCTTTGGGAAGTTCGTTGTAAATTTTTTCGTTTATGTCGTAGTATACTTCCCAGTATAATGAAGACGGAACCCATACACGGACAATAATGTCGACGCTGCTGCTTGACAATGACGACAAAGCAATGAATGGAGCTCGGTCAATTTTTGGCAACAGAGCCTTGATGTCGTCTTCCTTGTTGGCAATGGCCTGTAGTTTGCTGACAACTTTTTCCTTGCCGCTGAACAGGCGTTTGATTCCTTTCTGTTCTTCCGGTTCCGGAGTCGGTTCTGCTGTCGCAGCTTTTGCTGCGGCTCTCATTTCGCGGTCGTCTTCAATGTATTTTTTTACGATACGGCTATCGTTGTTGATGATGTCAAGAATGGCCTTTCTCGCAACCTGGTAGTCGTTGCCGTAAGAAATGTTGACTGTCCAGTCCACACGGCGATAGTCTTCTTTGCTGTAATTGTTGATGCTGCCGGTGGAAAGGCCGCCATTAGGGATGAAGATGCACTTGTTGTCGGTGGTGTTCAATACGGTGTTGAATATCTGGATTTCTTTTACCGTACCGGAATAGCCTTGGGCTTCAATGAAATCCCCGACTTTGTAAGGCTTGATGAGCAGAATGAGTACCCCTCCGGCAAAATTCTGTAATGTTCCACTCAAAGCCAGACCGATGGCAACGCCGGCCGATGCGAATATCGCAACGAATGAGCTGGTCTCAATGCCTAATATTGAGATAACTATGATTATCAGTACGAAATAGAGAACAACTTTCAAGAAACTTAAAATGAAGGTTGTCAGCGATTTGTCCACTTGGCGGTGGATAAGCAGTTTTTTAATGCTTTTGTGGATTCGGTTGATAATGAATTTTCCGACATAGAATACAATTATGGCAATTGCCAGTTTGATTACCAGATCGACTGCGCCGGAAATTAATTTTTCGACGACTTGTTCCACCGGTAGTCCGGAAAACTCCTGTGCTATCTTGCTGATGTTCTGTATTGGCTCTGCGGCTTCTTTTGTTGTGTCGGCTGCTGCCGCTGTTGCGGTTAATAATAGGCTCAATAAATTCATAGCTTTAAAATGGTTGTTTACTTAAGACAAAAATAACTAAAAAAAATTCAAAAAAGAAAGGACTTTGACTTTTTCGGTAACTTTGCGGATAAAACAACTGAAATTATTACTATGTTCAAATCTGTAAGCAATATTTCGAAAACTTCGGCAATGCTGTTGGCCTTTTTGTGGGGATTCTTCTGTATGGACGTATGGGGCCAATCCTATGCTGCATCTGTAGATTCCGTTGACCGGTTTGTGCAGGAACGGAATTGGATTGGGGCGGAAAGAATGTTGTTGAATGCTTTGAAACAAGAACCGGCTAATCCGAACAACTATTTGTTGCTGTCAAATCTTGGAACGGTACATCGTAATATGGGACGTTTGGAAGAAGCGTTGGCTGATTATACAAATGCCTTGTCGATTACACCCAATGCTGTGACTATCTTGCATAACCGGGCTTCATTGTATTTGGAAATGGATAGTGTGGAAAAAGCATTGGTTGATTATGAACGGATAATGAGGCTGGATGAAATGGATGTCGATTCAAGATACTATCACGGCATGATAGCTTTGCAATATGGGAAAATGGATGAGGCGCAGAAGGATTTTGAAGAAGTCCTGAAGTTGAATCCTCATTCAGTGGATGCGAAGCGGGGGCTTGCTTTATGGAACAAATTGTTGAACCGAAAAGAAGAGGCCATTGAACTGTATTCGCAAATTATTGAAAAAGAACACCGTCTGTCCAATTATTTGGGTAGGGCAGAGTGCTATCTGGACTTGAACAAGACCGTGGAGGCGGAAGCCGATTTGCAGGAGGCTCAAAAGTTGGATCCGTCTGAACCGATGATATATGTCTATCGCGCGCGGTTGTCGGAATTGCAATTCCGCTATGATGACGCTGCAAATTATGCCAAAAAGGCTCAAGAGTTAGGTGCAGAGCCGGAATTGGTGGAGAAATTTTTCAAAAAAAGAGATTTGTAGGTTGCTCAATTGCAAATAAATCTGTACTTTTGTTATATGATAAGAATAATATCTCATATTGAATATTTGCTAAGACGGAATGAATGTGTGGTTCTTCCGGAATTCGGTGCATTTATAGCGCGTTATGTTTCGGCCAAGTTGGGGGATGACAATCAGTTGTTGCCTCCGGCACGTGTGTTGGGATTCAATGATGCGGTTGTCTGCAACGACGGCTTGCTGGTAAATTCAATAATGAGAAAGGAAAAGGTGTCATACGACAAGGCTATGTCTATCATTGCTGACGATGTGGTTGCATTGAAACGGCAGTTGATGGAAAACCGGGAGTTTTGTATGGGTAGCCTGGGGCGTTTTGAATTGTCGGATGATGATTCCCTGCATTTCTATCCGTCGGCCGATGGAAATCAGGCTTCGATTGAATATTTTGGTTTGGAAAAACTGAAGTTCACGCCTGTGCTCAATACCGTTTTTGAGACTGAAGACCCGGAAAGCAAAGAAAAGGGTGCTGATATTGTGTATTTGCCGATTAGCAGAAATATCTTTAAGATTGCAGCCAGCATTGCAGTACTGATTTTGTTGGCGATAGCATTATCGACACCGATTCCTGTAGAAAATACGCCGGATTTTGCCGGATTTAATTCTGTTGTGGCAAAACCTGCAGATAAACTGGAGGAAAAGATTGCTATGCCAATGACTGAAGTTGTGGCAGAAGACACGATTGCTGCTGCGGATACGGTTGCTACTCAACCCACGGAAGTTGTGGCAGAAACGGAGCAGGAAATGGAAACGGCAAGTCAGCCTACGTATTATGTAGTCGTTGCTTCGTTGAAAACTAAGGCTCAAACGGAACAGTTTATTCGGGAATCTTCGATAAAGAATTTGAAGGTGTTGTCACGTAATGGCGGTATCTATAGAGTATACGTGGCTTCCGGAAGCAGCTATTCAGAAATGAACGACTTTATTGAATCGACAAATCTTCGTGAAACAAATCCTGATGTGTGGATTTGCAAGCGTTAAGAAAATAGAAGACACAACAAAAAGCGGAATCGGTTTTTAGCTGATTCCGCTTTTTATATCTTGTATCTCTACGATTTTGTTTACGATTGCATAGATGGCCAAACCTGCCGAAGAATGTATTTGCAGTTTTTTTGAAATGTTTCTTCGGTGGGTGATAACCGTATGAATGGATATGGAAAGCTTTTCAGCGATGGCTTTGTTGGTAAGACCTTTTACCACACATCCGATGATTTCCTTTTCGCGTTGGCTTAACTGTTCTGTTTCTATGTTGTCATCATCTTCTTCTATATGAAGAACGGATGATATAGTGTCGTTGACGGTATCCAAGTCGTCGAATATGGAAATGGAACCATCGAAATCCGCCAATGTCTTGTTGTCAAAATATCCGCTTACCAATGCTACGACTTTCGTGTCCGGATTGTCTCGCTTGTAATTTGCTATGCTGACACCTCCAAGGAATAGTGGGTTTATGATGGCAATTTCCGGACGGTGGAGGCGGGAAAACAACATAAAGGCATCCATGTTGGAAACCTCATTGATAGAGAATGTATAGTCGGAGAGCCTTTTAAGCACTGCGGAAATTCCACTTCTCAATATAAGGGAATTCTCGGCAATAACTATTTTGATGTTGTTTCTATTTTTCATTTTGATACTTCGTTTTCAAGTTTGACAACCGCCGGAGTGAAAATCTGGTCTTCCAATTTGCAGTGCAGGTCCAAATCTTGCTCACAGTTGAGGATGTCGAAAAGTGTTGCATTCAGTAGGTTGTTGCAACTGTTTTGAGGATAATATTTAATGATGATGTTTTTTAGCTCTCTTAGTTTTTGTTCGATATGATTGTGCTTTTCGGCAAAACATTTGATTGTGTAATCGCCGGTAGCCTTCTTCTCTATGAGTTGTTCTACATATTTGAATACGTATTTATTTTCATATTCCATGTGCCGTCTGACTTCTTCTACATATTTATCGTAGAACATCAGAATGGATTCCGTTACGTCGTTTTTCTCCGGTTCCTGATCCAATGCCTGGCAAAGGCGTGTGCGGATATTGGGAAGGCAGAAATCCAGGAAGAATGAATGGGCCTGCTTTAAATAATTGACAAGCGATTCTACTGACAAAGTTTCCGCATTCGGGTCATACTCGGAGCCGTATTGTTCCTGTTCTATGAAATTTACTACAGCAAGAAAAGTGTTGCAGTCAACACCTTTTTCTTTACAAAAATCCTGCACGCTTTTTTCTCCGAATCCTAATGGCAGTCCGAACCGGCTCATGGCGGATATCAGAGAATAGTTGCGGGTAATGAGATGACTCATTTTGTCTGTTGGCTTGTATTTGCGTATGTTACTCATTCTTTTGATTTTTCAAGTTAGCAAAGTAATCTATTATAATAACAAAAGGCAATAGCTATTTGTTGGTATTTTTTTCAATAGCTATTGCCTATTTGTAGGTATTTTTATTTTGTATTGTTATTTGATTCGGAACATATAGCCGAGAGAGACGAGAATAGAAATGCCGTTTGAGGCAGCAAATGTATCGCGTTTATGGGCGCTGAAAATGTTGTTCAGTCCATAATAAAAACGTCCTTCCAGCAGGAATGAGTTCCGCTTGTTTTGTTGCCATTCCATTCCAAGTCCTGCTGAAATGCCGTAGTCGAATTTAGAATTAAGCGGCATGGTCTGCTGTTCCGTGTATCTGTTTTTGAGAGGAAAGTCCGGAATGTTTGCGATATTGTGTATGTCGTAGTTCGCATTGGTCTTTTCGTTGATCAGTATTCCCATTTCCGGACCGGCATTAAAGAAGAACTTGAATTTGTCGCTGCCGAAATATACGTGAGCCAGAAACGGAATTTGCAGATATGTAAGCGTTCTGTTGAAAGTAAACTGGGTATTGTCAAACGTTTCTTTCCAGCCTCGCTGTTCCAAATTTAATTCAGCAATAAGTCCGAAATGTTTTTCCTCGATATATCGGAACGTAATGCCGCCCATGTATCCGACGAGAAAACTCTGCTCGACGCTGGGGGAAAACATTTGTTTGGAAATAGTTGTTCCGCCTTTTACACCGAGGGCTATGTTAGAGGTGTAATGCTGTTGTGCCCAAGTGCAGACTGATGAAATCAACAGCAGGAAGGCACAGACAAGTTTTTGTTTCATAAAATCAGTTCTTTAGTTGTTTGACCGTTAATGTCGAAATTCAAAAGATAAATGGCGGTGTTGATAAATCCGCTCCAGTTGCTGACTCTGTTCAGAACAATGCCGGTTTGGACTCCGTCAAATGGTTGGTTGACATTAAAGTCGTTGTTGTTGTCCTTAATTGCGTGAATGAAATAGCATCCTAAATCATAGCCTACCGATGCCATTGATGGTACGGAGTAGATAGGAGTTCCTCCATACCAATAGTTATATTCATTGTTAAGTTTTCTCACTTCTTCTCCATTTGGAATGAGTGCATAACGGGAATATACGTAAGTGTTCATTGCATGGAAGAAATGCATCAGGTCGTGGTAGGTCGTCCATTCCGGATAGCCTAACAACGCAATTTCAGTATCTGTCTTCTCCTTTTTCAACCGGGTTAATACCCCTTGAACGGCTCTGACGGTTGATTTGCTCCCGCTCGAAGGAAGAAATGCAATTTTGCCGAATTTGCTTGTCAGTGATTCCAATTCTTCAGGGTTGTTGATATCGTCGATGGAAAGGGTAGAATAGCTTATCCCGGATTCTTGTACATGTTTGACTAAAGCTTTTTCCTCATGTTCCGTATCATTGATGACAATGACCTGATAGTCGGGAAATTTTTGCTTCAGCGTTTTGATGTATGCCGAGTACATGTAGGACGACGGAGTGTTGATTTGAATCACCCGGTCGTTTTCAAAATAGCTGTCGTTGTTGACTGAAAAAGCGTTGACAATGTTGATGTCCTTCTCTTTTGCATAATCTGCGATTCTGTCAAAATCGTAATCTTCGCCTGCAGCAAAAATAGCATGGCTTTCACTTAAACGTCCTTCTGACAGAATTTGGGAAATGCTGTTGTTGGATGTGTCGAATGCGTTGATGGCAATTTTAGTCTCTTTGTCGGCATTTTGTTCAACAGCCATCAAAAAACCTTTGTAGAAGTCAACATAAAGTTTGCTTCTGTTGTCTTCTTTCTCAAACGGAAGGATGAATGAGAAGACAATGCTGTCTGTGTTTACAGCAACTTCGTGAACCGTGTTATATGCCATTTGAACATCTTCCTGTGTCGGCAATTCGCTTTCATCCTTTTGAGAGATAGGAATAGAAACGAATTTGCCGGATTTCAGTTCCTTTACGTTGGGATTGGCTTCCCGAATTTGCTGTTCCGATACTTTGTATTCTTTTGAAATGCTCTGGAATGTTTCTCCCTTTTCAATTTTTTCAGAAACAAAAATCGTTTCCGGCTCTTTGTTCTGTGCTGCCAGTTCTGAATTAGGAGACGGTATTACAATGGTTTCTCCGGCTTTGAAATTGTCGGGTGTTACGCCCGGATTGTTTTGGAGCAATTCTTCCAAAGTTACGTTATGATTAAGAGCGACACGATAAAGTGTATCTCCCGGTTTGACAACGTAGTGGGATTGCTGATTATCGCCGTCAATTTTTGCCGTATTAGAAGGTATAGTCAGTTGCTGTCCGGATTTAAGTCCGCTTTTGGTACTTGGATTTGCCTCAACCAAATCGGCAATGGATATGCCGTAGGTTCTTGCTATACCAAAAAGTGTCTCTCCACTTTTTACAAGGTGGGTAACAGATGTATTCGACGCTTTTTGCACATTGGCCGAAGACTCTTTTTTGAAATCCTTTACAGGAAAGTAGAGTATCTGATTGCGCTGTAGGCCGGATGCAACCGAAGGGTTGTATTTTATAATGTCTTCTTTTGTGATTCCAAGTTCCTTGGATATTCCGTAGATTGTTTCTTTCTTTTTCACTTGCCGGTAATAATAGTCTTCACCCCCAATTTTACGGACCGGTAAGTTTAATTCAGCATTCGAAGTGAAGGCTCCGGATACGAATAAAGAGAAAATGATAGTTGAAAACTTTTTCATGCAGTTTCAGTTTTTATTTCATCAATAGGAAAAGTCAATCGTTTATGCCCAAACCTTTCCTATCTTTTACAAAGATAGTGAAAGGTGAGCGGAGAATAAAATATTGAAACTTGTTTCAGATATTTTTTATCCCGAGCCGCCTCCTATTTTATCCAAAGATAGTGAAAGGTGAGTGGAGAATAAAATTATGAAACTAGTTTCAATTGTTTTTTATCCCGAACCGCCTCCTATCTTCTACAAAGATAGAGAATAAAAGGAAATAATCAAGGGATTATGACCCTTTCTCCCATGAGTTTTGCAAATTGGCTTCTAAGGTTTGTCAGTTCCTGCTGTTGTTCCATGAGTGTAATCATGAGTTCCATGTCATTGGAAATGACAGTCTGTTTTATTTGTTCCTGAAGTGATTTGATTTTGCAGGAAAGAATGGCATCTTTCCATCCCAATATGGCTCTTGGAATCAAATCTTTCAAGCGGTCGATTTCAGTTTCTATTTTTGCATATTTGGTGTGGACTTTGCTCAATTGGTATCTGTCGCTTATGAGGTTGATGGAAATTGTTCGGATTTCGTCATCCGGGTCTGAGCATAGCTGTCTTTCCAAATAGGTCATTTTGTACTGTTGAATACGTTGTTCTATATCTGCGTCGATTTCTGCATTCAATGCCGCTTCAGCTTTTTCGATTTCGTCAAAATTGCCTGCAGTCATACGGATTTTGCTGAAACCTTGTTGCTCGAGGTCGGTGCGAACGGTCTGCAATTCTTCTATCTTGGCTTGAAAGTCGAGTTTGAATTTGGGCAACAAATTGAGTGAAACCTGGAATATCTTTTCAAATGACTTGTTTGAAAATTTCAGGTCGTCGCTTGTCAATTCGTTGTAGATGTATTCGATGACAGACAGTTGAACTGACTGGCCGTTGGCATCGTAGGCTTCGCACAGGTCACACATTCCATATTTTGCCACATAGCGGATTACCTCCTTCTCAAATGGTTGGAGGATGCTTCCAAACGGGTTGGCATTCTGTTGTTCTTGGGAGGGCGTTGCTACAGAATCGGAGGCCGGTGTCTCTTCCTTTTTCGGCTCTTCGGAGTTTGTCGGTTTGTAGGGTTGCTTGCCGGCTTGCTTTTCAATCTCTTTGGCAATTTCTTTGAACAATACCTTTTCTTCGATACCGAAACTTGTACTGCATTCCTTTACATATACCGCTCGGGTAATTTCTGAAGGAATAACGGAAATGGACTTGACTATATCGGTGATAGCTGCCGCTTTTTTTATCGGGTCGTTTTCAATTCCGTTCAGGAGTATGCGGGTTTTGAATTGGATGAAATCCGTTTCGTGTGAACCGATGTATTCCTGAAATTCGGTAGCATTGTGCTTTTGGGCGTAACTGTCCGGGTCATCGCCGTCGGGCAACAACAGGACTTTTACGTTCAATCCTTCTGCCAATAACAGGTCAATACCTCTCAGTGAGGCTTTGATACCGGCGGCGTCACCGTCGTACAGCACTGTGACATTGTTTGTGAAGCGGTGAATCAAGCGGATTTGTCCTTCCGTCAGTGATGTGCCGGATGATGCAACGACATTCTCTATGCCCGCCTGATGCATTGAAAGCACATCGGTGTAGCCTTCAACGAGGTAACACTTTTCTTGCTTGACAATGGCCTGTTTGGCTTGGAAAAGTCCGTAAAGTTCGTAGCTTTTCTTGTAAATGATAGATTCCGGCGAGTTTACATATTTGGCATGGTCTTTTTTTAGAGTACGTCCGCCAAACGCCACAACTTTACCGGCGACGTTAAAGACAGGGAACATGACCCGTCCTTTGTATCGGTCGTATATGCCACGTTCGTTTTCAATGCAAAGTCCGGTTTCAATCGCGAATTTGGGATTAAAACCGCCTTTCTTTATGGTGTCGTATAAATCCGTGCGGCTGTCAATAGAATAACCGAGGTGGAATTTTTTTATTATACTGTCATTGAATCCGCGTTCGTAGAAATAACTGAGTCCGATGTTTCGTCCTTCTTGAGTTTCAAACAAATTTGTCTCAAAATGGCGTAGGGCGAATTCGTTGATAAGCAACATGTTTTCGCGTTCTGACTGTGACGCTTTTTCTTGGTCGGTCAGTTCGCGTTCCTTAATCTCGATGTTGTATTTTTTTGCCAGATACTTCAGTGCTTCATAATAGGAAATCTGTTCATGCTCCATTATGAAGTTTACGGGGCTGCCACCTTTTCCGCAACTGAAGCATTTGCAGATTCCTTTAGCACGTGAAACGCTGAATGACGGTGTCTTTTCGTTATGAAAAGGGCATAGCCCGATGTAGTTCGCACCACGACGGCGCAAATGCACGAAATCGGACACCACTTCGACAATGTCGGCTGTGTCAAGGATGCGTTCTACTGTTTCTTTGTCAATCATTGATGATTAATTTGGCTCACAAAGTTAGCGAAAAAGAAACAACGGAAATATATTTTTAGGCTTAAAAATGGGACTGAAAAAATTACGGCAGGCTATTCTCTTGGTGTTAAGAATAGTCTGCCGTAATAAAATGACGGAGTCGTTATCGAATGATGAATTTTTCAGAGCTTTGTCTGCCTTCCTGTAGCAGCGTCACAAAATAGATACCGGTTGGAAGGAAGGAGATGTCCATGGCAAAACTATTGTTGCCTTGTTCTACTTGTATGCTGGAGTTTTGAACCAGTGTTCCTGAAGTGTTGTAAACCAACAGTTGGGCTTTGGTTGCATTTTCGGAAGCAAATGAAACGTTTAGAGTTTCAGTGTTGTTGGAAATTGTCAGGGCTTTAGGAGTAGATATGGCCGTTACTGAACTTTCGTCCGGGATTGGGTAGTTGGCCATCAAATCGCCGAGAGCAAAATCCGCGTTTGTAGTTGCTTTGAAATAAACTGACAGGTTTGTGATTTTTATCGGGAACTGTTGAATGTCGAACGGTATGTCGTCTTTAGAAAGATTGAAAACGCATTCGCAGTCTGTGCCCGAAGGTGTTACTTCGATGTTGTGAACGTTTGATTGCTTGTCTGTCAATTGTATCAGCACGCGGTCTATAGCTGATTGCGGATCGTACACATTCATGGAGAGGCCATCGGGCAATCCGTAGATGGTTGTTGATCCGGTGTGATTGATGCGTAACAGTCGTCCACCGATTTTGTCGACATGGAAACCTGTTCCGTTTTTCCATGAGGAAGGAATATTGTCGGTAACGGTCAGGTTCGTTAATCCGCTTGTGGATGTAGATGGTTGGTCGATAATTTCTTTGAAATTCAAAACGGACATGCTGCCTTTTCCGATTTCTACCGTTACATCAAAAGATATGGACAGATTGCCAAAAGTACCGGAGACAGTCGTTGTTCCGTTTTGGATTCCTGACAAAACTCCTTCTTCGATTTTGACAATTCCCGGAGTTGACGGTTCCCATTGGAATGCTTCCGCTTCAAGTGGAATGGATTTGCCGTTGACAATGCCATATACAGGAATGATATATTGGCGGGAAGAGTCTATCAGCAATTCGCTGAATGGAAGTTGGACATCGGTTGCTTCCTGTACGTTAAGTGGTACTTCGCAGGAAACATTACCTTTAGTGGCAATGATTTTTCCGCTTCCACCTTGCTGGTTGGAGTGGAAAATTCCGTTGCTGTCAACATATCCGAGGTTTTCGGGAGAAACGGTATAAGTGCAGCCGGCAACATTCTCTTCAACAATGTCACCATATTGGTTATAGGAAACAACAGATAGTGGCAAACTTGAAATTGTTGCTGTTGTAATGACCTTTTTGCTGAAAGACATTTGGGTTACAGTGTTATCTTCGGGCGCTAATGACACGGCGAGCATTGCATTTTGCACTGGGCGTACAGAACCTCTTCCGGGCAGATTCTGCATCTCTTCGTTGATAACGATAGCAGCAGAACCTCCGCTGTCAAAGTTTACAATGTCCCATGCTCCACGTTGAAGCATCCAGTTAGCCATTTCTACACAATCTATAGGCTGGCTTTGTGTTGACATTTCATTCAGGCAGATATAAAGTTTGGTTTTGTCTTTGGAAATGCCAGCCATCACATGGGATGATTTTTCATATTCGCGTCCGTTCTCGAAGTTGTTGTATTCTCCTTCATGGAGAACTCCGTCGTGAGCGATGCTCGGATATCCATGAAATCCGTTAAGAATGTCTTCCGGCGCAATACCCCACGATGGTGATGTCACGCGTTGGCGTACGGAAAGAACGTCTCCGACTTTGACATGGCCGTCGAGAGCATTCAACTTGCTCCCTCTCAAATATATTACACATTCGGTAGCGGATGTTTGTAGAGGTTCGTTGCTGATAGCAAGAATTTTACAGGGGATATCATCACCGTTTACAATCCAGGGTTGTTGAGGTTGTACTTGGATATAGGTGCCTGGTTCGCTCAGGGTAGTTCCATTCAGGTGGTTGAAGAAAATACAGTCACCGGTAAGGCCCGCGGCGCTGGCATTGAAAATGTCGATACCGACTTCCGTATTGTCAGCAGTGATTATTTTTGTATCATAGCCTGGCAGGAAAATTTCCGCTTTCTTATCTGCCGTTATTGCGAGCATTGAACGTCCCGTTAACAGGTGGGTGATTTGTCCGTCGGAAATATTGCCACCGATACATATGCCGGATTCGTAAACAAAGAAATCATGGTTCCATGCAATTTTTACCTGATGACCGGGTCTTGAATTTTCTTTGTAGTGAGTCATGACATCCCAACGGTTTACGTCCGGAACCTGATGTCGGCTCATGACTTGCTCTACTTTGTTGTAAGGGTTTGTTAAATCAATGGTTGAGTACCATATGATTAGTGGTTTGTCCGGATAGATAATTTTTGTGTACTCAATGCCGGGACCGACATTGTAGCATGCCACGGTGTCGGCCGGTCCCCATTCGGGATTTGCGAAAGCACTTGTGGCTGCGAATGATAGGGCTAATGCTAGGTATGTTTTCATTTGTATAGTAATTAAAAAAATAAAGCCAACGGTAAAGTTGGCTTTATTTTTTTAATTATGGAAATATTACATGATATTTCTTTCGCGAAGGCGTAATTGCCAGTTCCATGCGGATCTCATGGTGTCTTCCAATGGAACTTCTGCTTTCCAGCCGAGAACGGTGTTGGCTTTGGTCGGTTCAGCCCAAACTTTTTCGATGTCACCGTCACGACGGCCGACAATCTTATGCGGAACTTTTACGCCGGTTGCTTTTTCGAACGTATTAATAAGTTCGAGAACGGAAACGCCTTTACCTGTACCAAGATTGAAGATTTCAACCTTGTCGTTGCTCTTGTTTTCCAACATTCGTTCGATGGCGATGACATGAGCTTTGGCAAGATCGACAACGTTGATAAAGTCACGGATGCAGGAGCCGTCAGGTGTGTTGTAGTCGTTGCCGAATACGCTCAATTCTTTTCTGACGCCAATAGCAGTTTGGGTAAGATAAGGAATGAGGTTTTGTGGTACGCCGTTTGGCAACTCTCCGATTTCTGCTGACGGATGTGCTCCGACCGGATTAAAATAGCGCAGGATAATGCTCTTGATAGGAGCGCCGGCATAACAGTAATCAGAAATAATTTCTTCTGAAATCTGTTTTGTGTTACCGTAAGGAGACGTTGCTTTTTTAATCGGAGCTGATTCGTCAACCGGGTTTTTATCAGGCTCTCCATATACTGTGCAGGAAGAGGAGAATACAATGCCTTCAACACCGAATTCCGGCATCAGTTCGAGTAAGTTGATAAGTGTATTTAAGTTGTTGCGGTAGTAAAGTAATGGCTTTTGCATAGATTCGCCTACGGCTTTACTTGCAGCAAAATTGATGATTCCTTTGATTCCGGGATAGTCGTTGAAGAGTTTTCTTAATGCATTGATGTCAGTGCAGTCTGCTTCAACAAAGTGTGGGCGGATGCCTGTGATGCGTTCAATTCCGTCAACAACATCTGCGTTACTGTTTGACAAATTGTCGATAATGACAACTTCATAGCCGGAATTTTGCAATTCTACTACGGTATGCGAGCCAATGTATCCGGTTCCGCCTGTAACTAAAATTAAATTCTTCATAAATAATTGTATCTTTTGAAAGTTTTAATCGGCGATGGCATTGTTCTGTTAGAAGAATGTGTTTTTGCCGATATGTATGACGTTTTGTATGTGTTGCAAAATTACACATATAAATCTAAAAAGCAAATGATGCAAATTGTTTTTTTGCTGATGTCTATTTTGTGGATATTTTCCACAATTTTGTTGATTTTTTCATCATGATTTTGTGCGTGGGAAAGGATGGTTTGTTGATAAACTGTTGATAGACAATATGGTTGCGTTTGAGTGGCTGTTTGGCACATTACTTGTCAATTAAAGTGTAGAAAAAAATTAAGTAGTTATGAAAAAAATATTGCTTTTTATTGGTGCAAGTGCATTGGTATTGTCATCTTGCAACAACCAGAAATTGGAACAGGCTCGTGAGGCCGCAGTACAGGATTCTTTGGCAATCGAGAGCTTGACTGCTCAGAAAGACAGTTTGATGTCATTGGTTGGTGATATCAATAACAACCTTTTGGAAATCAATGAGCTTGAAAATATTGTGACATCTAAAGATTTTCAGTCTGAGTCTCCTTCACAGAAGCGTGAAGTCCTCAATAATTTGGCAAACATCAAGCGTGAACTTGCTGAACGTCGTAAAAAATTGGAGGATTTGGAAGCTAAACTGAAGAAAAATAACGGATATACTGCCAATCTTAAAAAAACAATCGATACGCAAAAGCAATTGATCGAAGAGCAGAACTCAAAAATTTCAATGCTTGAAGGTGAATTGGCAAAAGCGAATATCAAGATTGAAGGATTGACAGGGCAGGTTGATTCTTTGAATACTCAGGTTGAGACTGTTTCGAATGCAAAGGCCGAAGCAGAAGCTCGTTCGGTTCAACTTAACGACCAGCTTAACACTTGTTATTATGTGGTAGCAACCAACAAGGAGTTGAAGGCTATGCAGATTCTTGAAAAGAAATTCTTGGGCCGCACAAAAGTGATGGAAGGCGATTTCGACCGTTCCGCTTTCGTTAAGGCTGACAGACGTACTTTAACTGAAATCAACACGAACAGTAAAAGTGCACAAATCAAGACTAAACAACCTGCAAATTCTTATGAGATTGTAGATGTTAATGGATTGAAAACAATCAAAATTATAAATCCAAATCTGTTTTGGGAAAAATCAGATTTTCTGGTGATCGAGGTTAAATAAATGGTTCTTATTTAGACAATTCGCATAAGTCACTGACCGTTCCGATGTAAAACGGCTGACAACAGAGGTTGGGAATATGTCGTAAGGAACTAAGTCGTGAATTATGTTTGATTCAAGGTTCTAAAACCGGTTTGTGAAAACAGGTTTTAAGAACCTTGAGTTTTTTTATTCAAACCTGATGCTTTTGACAGGCTTTATCGATGCTACAATATAGGATGGGGCAATTAGGGAAACTGCCGCAATGATAAAAATACCGATGTTGAGAACGGCAAGCCAGATATTGATTTCGACCGGGACATAGCTCATGTAATAAGTTGCAGCATCCAGTTTTATCAGATGAAAATACTTTTGTAAAAGTATCAGAGAAAATCCGATGATGTTACCCCAAATCATGGATTTGAGTATCAGTTTTTGTGCCAATGATATGAAAATGAGGCGGATGCTTTTGTTGTTGGCTCCGAGCGCCTTCAAAATCCCTATCATGTTGATTCGGTTGAGTACCACAATGATTAGTCCGGCAATCAGGGAAAAACAAGCAACGACGGTCATCAGTATCAGTATGACAACGATGTTTGTGTCCAAGAGCTGCAACCATGCAAAATAGGTCGAATTGTTATCTTTTGCCGTAGATAGTTGGTAAACTTCGGTCGAGTTGTTCTTGTAAATATAATCGTAAATCCGAGTTGTGATATATTGGGCGGCATTGTCGATATCGTCGAGTGAGTGACATGTATATTCAATGGCACTACCCATGTTGGGTTCCCAACGGTTTATGGATTGAGGAATGCTGATATTTCCGATAACAATATTTTTGTCGAAATCCTCAAAGTCGGTGTTGAAAATTGCACTGACGGTAAGTTTGCGTATTTTCATATTGCCGTTTGATATGAAATAGACGGAAACTTTATCGTTTACGTCTATCTGAAGTTTGTCGGCTATATATTGTGATATGGCAATATTGTTGCCGGATAAGTCAAAATCTCCTTTTGTTTTGTAGCTCTCAATGAAGTGTGTATCTGCGTCTTGCTGGAATCCTTTAAATACCAGTCCGTTGAATTCTGTCGGAGTCTTAATGATGCACGGAGCTTCGGCAACAAGCTGCACTGATTTGACTATTCCGTTTGAATCATTGGCAAGCGATTGGAAGAAATCATTGTATATAATTGGGGCGTTTTCTCCGGCTGAAGAACCGTTCTGCCCGTTTGAAATGCGGATGTGGGCGTTGAGTTCGGAAATTTTATTCACTATCGTATGCTTAAAACCCGATACAATAGAAATGGATGCAATCATTATGACAATGGCAATAACAATGCTCGTAACGGCAACGTTGAGTGTGAAGGCCGATGATTTTGTCGCTTTGTCGTTTGTATATAGTTGCAGACGTTTTGCAATGAAAAATTCGAATTTCATAAACTTTGGTTTTGCATTGAGTGGATACAAAAGTAAATTATTTTGAAGTATAATCAAAAAAGTAAACTAATTTCGTACTTTTGCAGTATAAATTGAGTGTACGTTATGAAAGAATTGAAAAATGTATTCAAATTAATCATATTCCCGGCTCAAACATGGGGCTATGTGCTTCAGGGCGGGGTGCCGAGTGCCACAATTGAAAGGAATCTGTTCTATCCGCTGATTGGTGTCACTGCGTTGTCGTGTTTCTGTCAGATGTTCTACTTTGACGAGTTGAAGTTGTCGGCTGCAATAATTAGCGCAATCGTCAATTTTGCAGCTTACTTTTTAGGTTATATCGTCAGCGTGATGGCTATCGCATGGATGCTTGGGAAAATTGCAGAAAAGAATAGTAAAATTTCGGAAGGAAGAATAAAAAAGCTGGTAATGATGAACTTGTCGGTATTGATGATTCTTGCCATCTTGCAGAATTTACTTCCGACTTCTTTGATTTTGCTTGAACTTTTCAAACTATATTTACTGTTTATCATAAGTAAAAGTCTGTCATATTTCCCGGTTCAGGGAGAGAACAGAAGCTATTACGTCTTGGGCGTATTTGTAGCTGTAATGTTTTCTGTGGAACTGGTGAGATTAGTGTTCAATTTAATAATGCCGGAAGTATAATATGAAATTACCTCAAATAAATATTAAGAACAAGCGTGCGACGTTTGATTTTGAAATACTCGATACCTATACGGCAGGAATTGTGTTGACGGGTACCGAGATTAAGTCCATTCGTTTGGGTAAAGCAAGCCTGACGGATTCTTTCTGCTATGAAAATAATGGAGAGATATGGATTAAGAACATGTATGTGGGGGAGTATTTTTATGGCTCTTACAACAACCACAGCGCACGGCGTGACAGAAAACTTCTTCTTAACAAGAAGGAAATCCGTGACTTGGGCAAAGCCAGCAAGGATAACGGTTTTTCGATTGTGCCGTTGCGTGTCTTTATCAACGATAAAGGATTGGCTAAAGTTGTTATTGCCTTGGGTAAGGGTAAGAAGGAATACGACAAGCGTGAGTCAATTAAGGCCCGTCAGGATAAATTGGAAATGGATAGAATGTTTAAGCGATAGGATTGTTATCTCTTTTCGCAGAATAGAAGGATATTCTTTTTGTTGGCGGTGGTTGTTGCAAAGATGTAGCAATTACCGCCATCTTTTAATTTTAGACGCTTTCTGAGTTCTTCCGGTGTCAGCGGAAAATTGCGGCAGGAAATGTTGGCTGCGTCAGTCAACGCTTTCAGGCTTTTCATGTCGGGTTTGGAGAGAGAAAAAACATGGGTTATTTGAAATTTTCTCCCCGGAAAATCAGTCAGATAATTGTTTGAAAGAAATAAATGTGAATTTTGTGATATGATGGACAAGCCATACGCTTTGCTCACTTGATTAAACGCTCCGGCCTTCATGATGGATGCATTCGGGACGTAGAGATAGTTTCCGGCTTCCGGTGTTTGCTCCGGGCATTTTTCAGTGTTTCCAAATGTGTAGGTGAATTCCTGCATGCCTTCTGTGTCAAAGTTGATGGCGTGAATTGACGTGTCATTATGAGGCTGTTCCGTTGTGAAAGGAATTTTGAAAAGTAGCTCCTTGCAATCGTTTTTGACTGACAAAATCCATACGTCTGTAATGCCGGGAAAATCTTTGATTGTTTTTGTCAGGTCAATCATTGGGGAAGCTTTTACGATGATGAAATTGACCGTTTCTTGAAGTTTGGGCAAAACCTCCTGAATAGACGGCACGCAGTCGGCCAAGCTGTACAGGCGTTGGTTTCTATCGCCGCCCAATCTGCGTGAAGGGTCAGCAAAACATGCATCAAAATGTTTTGAGTTGGTTTTGACAAATACTTCGGAGTCTTGGCAATGTACGGTTATGTTGTTTCTCCCTAATTCCCTGAAATTGCGTATGGCGATATCGGCAACAGTGGGGTTGATGTCAATAGTTGTAACGCTTTCGACTTTTTCGGAAATATAATAGTCGTCAACTCCAAGGCCACAAGTCAGGTCAAGTACAGTTTTTTGTCCTGCGAACAAGTTGGCGTGGAATTTTGCCAGAACTTCGGACGTGGCCTGTTCAATACTTACTTGAGTGGGGTAGATGAGTTTTTCAGCGAGTTCCGGTATTTTTCCTATCGCTTTTTTACGGCATTCTATTTGTTGGAGGGCAAATTCCAAGTCAAATGAAAGATTGTTGAATTTCTTTAGCCTGAGTTGCATTGTGTTGGCATCTTTGTTGTTTTTGATAAATTCGTTGAATTCAGATGATTCAATAAAGGCTAAATCTGTCATAATCGTTTTTACTTTGACTGGTTTTGCAAAATTATATACTACAAAGATAGCGTAAGGCGAGAGCAGAGGTAAATGAAAACGAGTTTTCAGATTTAACTATGCCGAGCCGCCTCCTATCTTCTACAAAGATACGCAAAAAAACATAGTGGGAAGCTATTCATGGCAGGTTGCTCCTTTTGGGAAAAGAAAACAATGGTTGATGTTTGGTAAAATATTTCCATTGAATCGTTCAAATTGTTTGCAAAATGATTGGAATTAATATTAATATAGTTATATTTGTGGTGATATTTTAGAAAAGTTGTAACTAAACGGTTATAAAAACAAACCTATATATACATTTTGATATGAAAGTTTTAAAATTCGGAGGTACATCTGTTGGGACTGTTGAGAGTTTGTCTCATGTCAAACGCATTGTTGAAGGCTTGGACGAACAAGTGATTGTAGTTGTGTCTGCTTTGGGAGGCATAACCGACCAGCTGATTGCCACCGCCCAAATGGCATCCAAAGGCGATTCTGCATATTTGGAAAACTATGCGAAAATCATTGAACGGCATAATGTTGTCATCAATGGTATGGTGCCTGTTGAATGTCTATTGGATGTCAGGTCCATTACAGGCCCGCTATTGGAAGAACTTGGAAATATATATAGAGGTGTCTCCCTTATCAAGGACTTGTCGCCAAGAACACTGGACATTGTGGTTAGCTATGGCGAACGGTTGTCTTCTGTGATTATCAGTCGGGTGATTGACGGGGCTGTTCATTTTGATTCCCGAAACTTTATAAAAACCGAACGTCAGTTTAACAAGCATATCGTTGATTCCGAAACAACGGGCGATTTGATACATAAGACATTTGACGACTTTACCGGGAAAGTTGCTGTGATTCCCGGTTTCATTTCATCGGATAAAAACTCGGGCGACATAACCAATTTGGGACGTGGCGGGAGTGATTATACGGCAGCCATTGTTGCGGCTGAACTCAAGGCTTCTGTGCTGGAAATATGGACGGATGTGGACGGGTTTATGACTGCAGACCCTCGGGTTATCAGTAATGCCTATGTGATTGACCATCTGTCGTTCCTGGAAGCAATGGAGTTGTGTAACTTTGGCGCGAAGGTGATTTATCCTCCTACTATATATCCGGTGTTCCATAAGAATATTCCGATTGTTATCAAAAATACCTTCAATTCTGAAGCCCCGGGCACATGGATAACAAATGATATGCCGAAAGAAGACGGGAAAGCCATTAAGGGTATTTCTTCCATCAACGATACGTGTCTGATTACGGTTTCCGGATTGGGTATGGTTGGTGTGATTGGCGTCAATTCCCGTATCTTTAACGCGTTGGCGAAGAATGGCGTGAGCGTGTTCCTTGTTTCACAAGCCTCTTCCGAGCATAATACTTCTTTTGCCGTTAAGCATTGTGATGCAGATTTGGCAGTAAGAGTGTTGGAAGAAGAGTTTGCAAGTGAGATAAATACTGGTGAAATCACAACGATTACGGCAGAACGTGATTTGGCTACGGTTGCTATCGTTGGCGAAAACATGAAGCATACGCCGGGTATTGCCGGTAAGCTGTTCAATACGCTGGGTAGAAATGGTATAAACGTGATAGCTTGTGCTCAAGGTGCATCAGAAACTAATATTTCGTTTGTTATCCAGTACGGCAGTTTGCGTAAGGCTCTGAACGTTATTCATGACTCGTTTTTCCTTTCAGAAACTCAGGTGCTGAACTTGTTCGTAGTCGGAACGGGAAATGTGGGACGTTATTTGCTTGACCAGATTCGCCGTCAACAGACGAATCTCAAGGAAAACAAGGCTTTGACCTTGAATGTGGTGGGCATATCGAATTCCAAACGTTGTGCTTTCAATCGGGAAGGTATCGATATAGAAAACTTCCAGGAAGTGCTCCAGAATTCAGATATGGAGGCTACGCCTGAAAATATCGCCAAAGAAGTGATAAAGATGAATATCTTTAATTCTGTTTTTGTCGATTGCACGGCAAGTCCGGCTATTGCCAATCTCTATGCCGATTTGCTATCCCATAACGTGAATGTCGTTGCAGCCAATAAGATTGCGGCTTCGTCAAAGTATGAGAACTATAATCTGTTAAAACAGATAGCTCGTAAAAAGGATGTCAAATTCCTTTTTGAAACGAATGTGGGAGCAGGTCTTCCGATTATCAATACCATCAACAGTCTGATAAATTCGGGTGACCGGATACTCAAAATTGAGGCTGTGATTTCAGGCACGTTGAACTATATTTTTAATGTGTTGAGTGAAGATACACCGTTAAGCAAGGCTATTATGATGGCGAAGGAAGCCGGTTATAGCGAACCGGACCCACGTGAAGATTTGAGTGGAAAGGATGTGATTCGGAAAATTGTTATACTTTCCAGAGAGGCTGGATATAAAGTGGATACAGAAGATGTGAAAAAGAATCTGTTTATTCCGGACAATTGTTTCGAAGGCGGAATTGACGAGTTCTTTAAAAACATTGAAAATTTAGATAAAGATTTTGAAATGAAGCGAAAACAGGCTGAACAAAAGGGCATGAAATTCCGTTTTGTTGCTAAATTGGAGAATGGAGAGGTAGAAGTCGGTTTGCAGGAAGTCGGGCAGTCGCATCCTTTCTATTCCTTGGAAAGCAGCAATAACGTGATTCTGCTGACCACTGAACGCTACAAGGAATACCCGATGGAAATCAAAGGGTATGGTGCCGGAGCGGTGGTAACGGCAGCCGGAGTTTTTGCTGACATTATCAGTATTGCGAACATACGTTAAACTTAGAGGCATATGAAACATATCATAATTTTAGGCGATGGCATGGCCGATGAGCCGATTCCTGAATTGGGAGACAAGACACCGATGGAGGTTGCCAATACTCCCACGATGGATTGGCTGGCATCTCATGGTCGTGTGGGACGGCTGAAAACTGTCCCTGTCGGATACCATCCGGGAAGTGAGGTGGCGAATATGTCTGTTTTAGGGTATGATTTGGACAAGACGTTTGAAGGGCGCGGCTCTTTGGAAGCAGCCAGTATAGGCGTTCCGCTTCTGGAAGGCGAAATGGCTATGCGCTGTAATTTGATATGTATAGAAAACGGAATTATTAAGAATCATTCCGCAGGGCATATCTCTAATGAGGAAGCTGCTGGGCTGATTGACTTTTTGAACGAGCAGCTCGCAGATGACGATATCCGTTTTTATCAAGGAGTGTCTTACCGTCATCTTTTGAAGGTCAAACACGGTGACAAGCGGATTCACTGCACTCCTCCTCACGACGTGCCTGGTACGCCTTTTCGGGATGTACTTATCAGACCGGAAGCGGCAGACGCTCAGGCAACGGCTGACTTGTTGAATGGACTGATTCTGCGTTCTCAGGAACTGTTGGAAAATCATCCCGTCAATATAAAACGAAAAGCGGAAGGTAAGGATGCCGCTAACAGTATTTGGCCTTGGTCTCCCGGTTATCGGCCGCGAATGCAGACTCTCATGGAACGGTTTGGTGTTGAGCGCGGTGTTGTGATTTCGGCAGTTGACTTGATTCGGGGTATCGGTGTCTATGCCGGATTGAAACCAATTTTGGTGGAAGGCGCAACCGGACTTTGGAACACTAATTATGAAGGAAAAGTTGCGGCAGCTATTGCCGCGTTGAAGGATAATGACTTCGTTTTTCTTCATATTGAAGCCAGTGATGAAGCCGGACATGAAGGTGATTATAAACTGAAAATAAAGACTATCGAAAACCTTGACAGTCGTGTGTGCAAGCCGATTCTTGAGGCTGTGCAGCAGATGAATGAACCGATAACTATTGCTGTATTGCCGGATCATCCGACACCTTGCCGTATTCGAACACATACGGGTGAACCTGTTCCGTTTTTGATTTATTGGCCGGGCGACCACGCTGACAGTGTAGAGCGGTTTTCGGAACATTCTGCTCAACAGGGCAGTTATGGTCTGTTGGAAGGCGAGCAATTTATTAATGAATTTTTAAAGTGAACTTAATATATGAAATACTATAGTACAAACGGGAAAGCCCAGATGGCTTCTCTGAAGAGTGCGGTTATCAAAGGGCTGGCATCCGACAGAGGATTGTATATGCCGGAGCGTATCCCGTCCATTCCTAAGGCATTCTTTAAAAATATAGGAGAAATGTCCTTGCAGGAGATTTCTTATGCCGTAGCGAACACGCTTTTTGGTGAGGACATAGAATCGGAAGTGCTAAAAGAGATTGTCGATGAAACATTGAATTTTGACATTCCGTTGAAGCATGTGTCGGAGAATCGTTACAGTTTGGAACTTTACCATGGGCCGACTTTGGCATTCAAAGATGTCGGAGCCCGTTTTATGGCACGATTGTTGGGCTATTTTAATTCCCGCAGTTCGGATACCCGTCCGGTGAATGTATTGGTCGCTACTTCCGGTGACACGGGAAGTGCGGTGGCGAATGGGTTCTTGGGCGTAGAAGGCGTACGTGTGTTCGTGCTTTATCCTAAGGGAAAAGTAAGTGAGATACAGGAATCTCAATTTACAACTTTAGGCCAAAACATAACAGCCATTGAGGTAGAAGGCACATTCGACGACTGTCAGGCTTTGGTGAAAAATGCTTTCATGGATGCAGAGTTGAACCGCCATTTGAAACTGACGAGCGCCAATTCCATCAATATAGCCCGTTTCCTACCGCAAATGTTCTATTATTTTTATGCTTATGCGCAGTTGTTGCGGAAGGGTGACATTGATATGGAAAATATTGTCGTCGCTGTGCCCAGTGGTAATTTCGGTAACTTGACAGCCGGTTTGTTTGCTAAAAAAATGGGTCTTCCTATTAAGCGTTTTATTGCGGCAAACAACCGAAATGATATGTTCTATAACTATTTGCAGACAGGAATATATTCTCCGAAACCGTCCGTTCAGACAATAGCCAATGCCATGGATGTAGGCGATCCAAGCAATTTTGCCAGAATTTTGGCTTTGTACGGACATTCTTATGATGCTATCAAAAGAGATATTTCCGGGTGCACATATACCGATGAACAGATATCGGAAACGTTGCGCAACACCTTTGAGGTAGACCATTATTTGCTTGACCCTCATGGAGCGGTTGCATATAGGGCTTTGCTCGAAGGATTGAAGCCGAATGAAACCGGTGTGTTCCTGGAGACTGCACATCCGGCTAAATTCAAATCGACAGTTGATTCCATTATTTCCGGCGAGGTGGAGATTCCGGTCAAACTGCAGAAATTCATGGAAGGACAGAAACAGTCCATACCAATGTCGGCAGCATTCCCGGCATTGAAAAAATATTTATTGGAACAATAGTGCTGAGTTCGTTTCCGAAAGTGCTTGAAATTATTTGAATTTCACTTTTTCGGAAACGATGACTCCGCTGATTGTCAGGGCGCAGCCGATGTAGCCGACTATGCTGACGTTTTCATTCAACAGCCATACTGAAGCAATGAGGGTGATGACTGGTGAGAAATACAGATAGTTGGATGCGCGGGAGGCGCCTAATTTGTTGATGGCCTCGTTCCAAAGAATGAATGCAAGCATTGAACATACGACACCCAGAAAGAGAATGTGCATCCATACAACCGGTTCCTTCAAAATGGCAAAATCCATAAAATGGTCTTGGAATGTAAGGAACGGAAGGGCGGTGATCACACCGTAGAAAAATATCTTTCGGGAAATGAATAGCGTGTCGTAGCGCGCGTTCAGCTTTTTAACTACTATGCAATAGATGGCAAAGCTGACAGCGGCAAAAATGGAAAGAAGGTCGCCTAACGGTTTTACCTCAATGTTGAAGCTGCTGTTGAATATCACACATGCAACACCGATAAATGCAATGATTGACCCGACAATGAAGCCTTTGCTGAGTTGCTCTGTCTTATACATCATTTTCGTAAGCAGTACGGTGATGATAGGTGACAGTGTTACCAGCAGAGAAACGTTGGTTACCAATGTATATTGCAATGCCGTATTTTCGCCAATGTAGTAAATGGAGCCGCCACAAAGTCCACATATCATGAAAAGCGCTTCGTCTTTCAGCGAGTCGGACATAAGTTTGCGGAATGTGAGTGCCAGAATTACCAGATAGGCAATGACAAAACGGATAATATATATTTCGGTGGGTTGAATGCCCGCATCAAGAAGTTTGCTGGTTGAAACGAAAGAAACGCCCCAAACTGCGGCTACAAAAAATGCCAGTAAGTGATAAAGGACAGGGTTGCTGTTTTTGCTATAAACGTTTGTGTATTTCATATAAGTATGGTTTCAATGTTGTCATGGATGCAATGTCGTGTGCGTTTTGTCAAACTGTTTATGTTTGACGATACCGAATCACATCCTATCATATGCAAAGATATTTAATATTTATGAATAGCTGTACTGAATTATGTAAAATGAACTAAAAAACTGCAAGATTTTCACTCGTTGCCGGCCTGTTTAAAAACAGGCTGTGCACGGCAAGAAAATTCAGACGGTTCGTTTTGCATTTATGGCGGTTTGCATTATCTTTGTATGCTGATAGGCTATGGTCTGGAATTTTTTCTGACCGTGTCTTGATATAGCAGTTAATACAGAACAGATTTTTAATGGTCGCAACTGAGGACAAATCGGTATTGGTGGCTCGGGCAAAATTGTCGGAGTATCTGGACAGCAAAAAGCTTCGTAAGACGCCTGAGCGTTTTGCGATACTTGATGTCGTGTTCTCGCATAATGACCATTTTGGAGTGGAAACCATTTTTGCGGAAATGGAAGAAAATTCCTATCACGTCAGCCGTTCTACGGTTTATAATACGATGGAACTGTTCTGCGACTGTGGTATTGTGCGGAAACACCAGTTCGGTACACAGAAGGCTTTGTATGAAAAGGTGGTCAGTTCGGGCAATCATCATCATCTGATTTGTACGGAATGCGGAAAAATCAAGGAGATGAAGGATAGTGAACTGATGCGTTATATCAGCATGCGGAAGTATGGAACATTTACGGCTTCATATGTATCGCTCTATGTGTACGGAATTTGTTCCACCTGTGCCAGAAAACAACGGAGAAATAAAAAAACAACCAAATAAACGAATATCAAAATCGAAAAATTATGAAAGTAGATGTGCTTTTAGGCTTACAATGGGGCGATGAAGGAAAAGGAAAGGTCGTCGATGTTTTGACTCCGCGCTACGATGTAGTAGCCCGTTTCCAGGGCGGTCCGAATGCCGGTCACACGCTTGAATTTGAAGGAAAGAAATATGTATTGCGTTCTATTCCTTCCGGTATTTTCCAACACGGACAAATCAACATTATCGGTAATGGCGTAGTGCTTGACCCGGTTTTGTTCCGTGAAGAGGCAGAAGCTCTCGAACAAAGTGGCGTAAATATCAAGAAAATCTTGAAAATTTCAAAGAAGGCTCATTTGATTCTTCCTACTCACCGTTTGCTCGATGCTGCCAACGAACGTCGTAAAGGTGATGCAAAAATCGGTACCACCGGTAAGGGTATCGGTCCGACTTATACAGACAAGACAAGCCGTAACGGTTTGCGCGTAGGTGATATCTTCTGCGATTTTGAGAAAAAATATGAAGCGGCTAAAGCCAAACATATCGATACGCTGACTATGTTCGGTGAAAAAGTGGATTTGTCAGAACTTGAACCGAAATGGCTTGACGCTATCAATTATTTGAAAGAATACGATATAATCGACAGCGAACACTATGTCAACAAACTGATGGCTGAAGGCAAGAGCGTTTTGTGTGAAGGTGCACAGGGAACAATGCTTGACATTGACTTCGGTTCATATCCGTTTGTGACATCATCCAATACAATTTGTGCGGGTGCTTGTACAGGGCTTGGAGTTGCTCCGAACCGCATTGGTGAAGTTTACGGTATTTTCAAGGCATACTGTACACGTGTCGGCAGTGGTCCTTTCCCGACAGAATTGTTTGACGAAACAGGCAAGAAGATTCGTGATATTGGTCATGAATATGGTGCTGTGACAGGTCGTGAACGCCGTTGCGGTTGGGTTGACTTGGTTGCATTGCGCTATGCTATCATGTTGAACGGAGTTACTCAGCTGATTATGATGAAGAGCGATGTGCTTGACACATTCCCGACAATCAAGGCTTGTGTAGCTTATCGCATCAACGGAGAGGAAACCCGTGACTTCCCATTCTCTGTAGATGGTGTGGATTTGGAACCGGTTTACAAGGAACTTCCAGGATGGAATGTTGATATGACAAAATTCAAGAGCGAAGATGAATTCCCGCAAGAATTTAAGGATTATATCAAATTCCTTGAAACAGAATTGGAAGTGCCTATCACTATCCTTTCTGTTGGTCCGGATCGTGAACAGACGATTATTCGCAAAAAATAGAATAAAAACTAAACTTTGAAAAACTTTTAATACCATGGCTAAAGTAAGACCGTTCAAGGGGGTACGTCCTCCTGCAGATTTAGTGACAGAAGTAGCTTCTCGTCCTTATGATGTGCTTAATTCGGAAGAAGCCCGTAAGGAAGCGGAAGGCAACGAGAAATCGTTGTACCACATCATTAAACCTGAAATTGATTTCGAGCCGGGAACGGACGAACATGATCCTAAAGTTTATGACCGCGCGGTTGAAAACTTTAAGATGTTTCAGGAGAAAGGTTGGCTGGTGCAGGATGCGAAGCCTTGCTACTATGTATATGCTCAGACAATGGATGGCCGCACGCAATATGGTTTTGTGGTGGCTGCCAATGTCGACGACTATATGTCGGGGCACATTAAGAAACATGAACTGACGCGTCGCGACAAGGAAGAGGACCGTATGAAGCATGTCCGCATCAATCGGGCAAATGTGGAGCCGGTGTTTTTTACTTTTCCTGACAATGCGGAACTGGAAGAGATATTGCATCAGGTGACTGCCGGAAAGCCGGAGTATGACTTCGTGGCTGAAGACGGTTTCGGACACACGTTCTGGGTGATTAAAGATGACGACAAAATTCAGCGCATCACCGAACTGTTTGCCGAAATTCCGGATATGTATATCGCCGACGGCCATCACCGCAGTGCAGCTGCTGCGCTTGTAGGAAAGGAAATGGCTGATGCAAACCCGAATCATACGGGCAATGAGGAATATAACTATTTCCTTGCCGTATGTTTCCCGGCATCGCATTTGAAGGTGATTGACTACAATCGTGTCGTACGTGACTTGAACGGTTTGTCGAAAGACGAATTTTTAGCCAAGTTAAGAGTTGACTTTGATGTCGAGCTGAAGGGCAAATATATTTACAAGCCGGCAAGGTTGCATAACTTTTCCCTTTATCTCGATGGCGAATGGTATTCATTGACGGCGAAGCCGGGCACATACAACGACAATGATCCTATTGGCGTGCTGGATGTGACTATTTCGTCTGATTTGATTCTTCGCGATATTTTGGGAATAACTGATTTGCGTTCTGACAAACGAATTGATTTCGTAGGTGGAATCCGTGGTTTGGAAGAATTGAAACGCCGTGTTGACAGCGGAGAAATGGCCATAGCTTTGGCATTGTATCCGGTAACCATGCAGCAAATCATAGATATTGCCGATACGGGTAATATCATGCCTCCAAAAACCACATGGTTTGAACCTAAGTTGCGTTCAGGCTTGGTTATTCACAAACTTGATGATTGATAAAGTAATCCGATAAGAAAATGTCCGACATGAGTGCCGGACGTTTTCTTTTGTATCTTACAATGCTTTCAATTGGGGCATAATGGCATCGATGTAGTGCTCAATGTGGAAATTGTCGGGTGTTCCTGTCAGGAGAATGATGTCGAACTGGAGTTCATGGGGCAATTCGTATTGGTTGATATAGGCCGTTCCGGCCTTGATGAGATTGCCGATTTTCTTTTTGTCGATGACTTCGCTCAAATCTTCAATTTCTTCCGAGCGAGTCTTGACCTCCACTATGATAATTCTGTTGCCTTTCTCTGCTACGATGTCTATTTCCGCTTTTCCGCATCGCCAGTTTTGTTCCCGTATGATGTAGCCTTGCTTTAGCAGCGTTTCAAATGCGGCTTCTTCTCCCTTTTTTCCGAATTCATTGTGTTCAGCCATAGGTGTGGTTGTTATTTTGCCCGGCGGAGCAGCATTTGACAATTTTTGCAATCGAATTCCACGGCGAGTCTTACTTCTCCGGAAACCAGCGTGATGTTTCTGTCAAGTCGGCCCGCATTTTTCCCTTTTAAACAGCAGTCCATCTCGCGGCGGATGCAGTAGCGGGTTGTCATGAGCACATCGTTATCATTTTTTCTTGCCGATACTTCCATTGCTGGCTCAATAGTTTTTGTTTCGTGCTCTCTGTAGAATGTTTCGGCTTTGCTGTTAGCCACGTTGTCGGCGAATGAAAGAGAAGCGGGAGCGGCAACAGTCTTGTCTTCATTTCGACGATATTCAAAATGATATGTTGCGCGTATGTCATTTTCCAACAGTTCACATAATTCGCGACGGATGGCTGTCATTGTGGACGCCGGAATGAATAAATCGGCTGTATTGCCGGCATCGAACGACCGGAGTGTGAAATGGGTGTCGCCAAGTTTTCCAAATGCTTTAACGCGTGCCTCTTCCTGATTCGTTTTCGCTGGAATCAGTTCCAACGGAGTTCGTAGCGTAACGCGGTGTCCGGTTTCGTCGGTCATTTCCGTACTTATGCCGTCGGAAAGTCGCATTATGCGAATGTCAACAGCCAGTTTGCGTGTCGCTGAATCTTTCGCCAATAATGCCGTAAATGTCTGGTCGAAATTACGGTATAGCTGTGTTCCTTTTGGAAGGAATATTTTTTCAAGGGGCACAATTGTGTTGTCTTCCGTTTTATTGGCACGGAAGCCACATAGTTCGCGGCGGTTGTTGAAGTAGACAAGTCCGTCGCCGTTTGAAAGTTGTTTGTGGCCGTTTACGGTTATGCGATTGCCTTTCGTTTCTTTTACGGTACCGATGAATTCACCGATTGATTTTGGAGTGTCGAATGATGCCATCGGTTCGGCAGGCTGTCGTCTGTCAAAGAAATAGTGGGTGAAACCACGGTTGAAGCTCTTTTCAAGGCAAGGCTCAAAGTCGAGGCTTACCTGTCCGACAGCTCCGCGTACATACTTGTCAGGATGCTTGCGGCATATATCGTTCAGCCGTTGGTGATAGTAGGCTGTTACATTTTTTACATAGGCACTTTCTTTCAGTCGGCCTTCAATTTTGAACGATGAAGCGCCGGCATCCAGCAATTCTTCCAATCGGTCGCTTTGGTTGAAGTCCCGTAACGAAAGGAGGTGTTTCCCTTTCATTACCACGTTGCCTTTGCTGTCAATCATGTCATAGGCAAGACGGCAAATTTGTGCACATTCTCCGCGGTTGGCGCTTCGTCCTTTGATGGCGCAGCTGGCATGGCATCTTCCGCTGTAGCTGACGCACAAAGCTCCGTGGATGAAACATTCCAGCGGCATAGATACATTGTCGTGAATATCGCTGATTTCTTTTGCGGAGAGTTCCCGTGCCAATACGATTTGCGAGAAACCCACAGCTTCCAGAAACTTGGCTTTTTCAACAGTGCGTGTGTCGCATTGTGTGCTGGCATGAAGCTGGATAGGGGGAATGTCAAGGCGAAGGATTCCCATATCCTGAACAATCAGGGCGTCGGTCCCGATTTTATAGAGTTCGCGAATGAGACGTTCCACGTCTTTCAACTCCTGTTCGTAAAGAATCGTGTTGACTGTCACATATATTTTAGCATTGAACAGGTGGGCAAATTCAATGGCGCGCGCTATTTCGGAAATATCGTTTCCGGCAGCTGCGCGTGCTCCGAATTTTGATGCGCCCATGTATACGGCATCGGCACCACATTTGACGGCATCGATGGCAATATCGGCATTTTTTGCCGGTGCAAGCAGTTCGATTCTTCTGGGTTTCACAGCAGTATTCTGTTATTTGATTTCGCGGATATCGTATGGGGTTTCCTGATAAACAAAGTAGTTGAGCCAGTTGGAGAATAACAGATTGGCGTGGCTTCTCCATCTGACAAGCGGACCTTTCGACGGATCGTCGTCGATATAATAATGCTTGGGAATCTGTGGATTCATTCCGCGTTTCAAATCGCGGCGATATTCGAAATCGAGGGTACCAGGAGAGTATTCAGAATGGCCTGTAATGTATATTTCACGGCCGTTTCTTGCCATGATGATATATACGCCGCTTTCGTCGCTTTCCGATACAATGTTGAGTTCCGGCACTTTTAATATATCGGCTTTCCTTACTTCACTATGTCGGCTGTGGGGCACGAAAAATTCATCGTCAAAGCCACGGAACAACGGGTTGTTCTTTTCCAATACTCTGTGGCGGAATACACCTGAGATTTTGCTGGAAAGCACGTGTTTGCGTATGCCATAGTTGTGATAGAGTCCGGCAAGAGCAGCCCAGCAGATATAGATAGTGGATGTGACATGCTTTCTTGACCAATCGAAAATTTCCTGAAGCTGGGTCCAGTAGTCGACTGTTTCAAAATCTACCATTTCAACCGGTGCACCGGTCACGATAAAACCGTCATAGTTGTTTGACTTTATTTCGTCAAACGATTTGTAGAATGTATCCAGATGTTCTTTGGGCGTGTTGGTCCATTCGTGTCCATCGGGTAAGACTAAATCCAATTCCACTTGCAGCGGCGTGTTTGAAATCAGGCGTAACAAGTCGGTTTCTGTCATCAATTTCAGCGGCATCAGATTGAGGATGGCAATCCGAAGAGGACGGATGTCCTGTGTTGATGCACGCTGTTCGTCGATGACAAATATATTTTCATTTTTAAGCTCTTCCACGGCAGGAAGAGTGCTGGGTATTCTAACCGGCATTTTTCTAATACTGTTTTTATAGTTTATATAATTCGATGGCTTCCATCCGCCCTGCATTTATACGTTCGGGATAGTGGGCGTCGGAATTGACTACAACCGGAATTTCGTATTTCTTCAGCAGTCCGAAATAGCGCTTGTTGGGGAAAAAGCGGTTGTGCTCCATCAGTGATTTCGTATTGATTTCAGCTATGAGTCCTGTATCCTTGATAGCATCAATTACCTTCAGTACCAGTTTCTGATACCATTCTTCTTCTTCAATGCCCGGTTGGAAATACGAGGCGTTCTGTCCGATTTTGTCGAAGTGTCCGATAATATCGAAACCTTTGCTTTCAATCATTTGAAGTGTCTGCGCATAAAAACGCTCTACGACGGTTCTGATGTCATTGTCGAAATAGCGTTCCATTTTCAACTTGAAATTGTTGAAGTTCCCATCGGTGTCCACATAGGTGTCGCCACAAGGAACAAAATGGACGGAGCCAATCTTGTAGTCAAGATTCAGTCCGTTGTAGTATTTGCTTGACGGACCGTGCTCGTGATTGAAATAGTCGATTTCCATCGACAGATAAAGATTGATTTTCCCTTCAAATTCCTTCTTCAGGCGTTTGAATTCATCCAAATAGAGCGGCACATTCTCCAGTTTGATATTGCATGGCGATTCAATTGGAGCAGGAGAGTGGGGTGAAAAACCGTAATCGGTAAATCCTTGTTCGATGGCAGCTACCACAAAATCGTGCATCGCTGCTCTTCCGTCGCAGAATTGGGTGTGGGAATGAAAATTATAAAGTTGAGTTCTTTGGGTGATTCCTTTAAAATCAATCATACGTTTATTTTAATGTTGGCAGTTCGGCAGCACGGATATTATTTTCAATCTGCTGCATTTCTTCTGTCGATTTGACAATCGTACGTTCCAGTCGGAGAATTTCTGTCGACAGTTGGGTTTTAACCTGGGTATTTCCCTTATTGAATTGGGAGCGCAGGTCAGCCAGTTTTTCAGAAACTTCATTCAGCCATGCTTTGCGTTCCATAAGTCGCTGCATGAGGCTTCGGGCTTCAGAACTGTTGAAATCATCGTAAGTGGTATAACGAGTGTCATTGTTGACATAGAAAATAAAGTCGGCTTTTTCAGTTTCTTCTTCCATTCCAATCTGAGCTATTTCATCCAAAATTTCGCCGTAGTCGGCACCTTCCTTCCATGTGTCTTTGATGGAGCGGAGTGAAGCAAGCGAGGAAATGTTTTCGTTTTCGCGGTCATAATTTTCGCGGATACTGTTTGGAATAAAAACATAGATGGTCACTTTGCCGGGAATTTGGTTTCGGTCAGTGGCCCACCAGCCTACATTAGTCATTTCGTCGATGACCAACAGATAGTCGTCGTACGGTGAATTGTAGGGCATTCCAATATTTTGCGGTTGGAGATAATCGTCTGAACCGAAGTTCTTGCGTGTCATGAAAATGTCATATCCGCCAATGGAATTGTCTCCGTTGCAAGCATAATAGAGGGTGGCTCCGTCGGCCATCAAAAAAGGATAGTCTGTATCGCCGCCGTCATTCAGGTTGTCGTCGAGTGACGTGTATTTGTCCCATTTCCCACCGTAGAGCTTGTAGGTTTCCATCAGGCGAAGCGTTCCGACACTGTCGGGCATTGACCATATCATACGGCTTTTCGATTCCGGCATATAGACCATTGTTGCAGAATCTGCCTTTTCGTATGGAAGTATCTCCGCCGTATTGAGAGAACCTGCTTCCGGTGCAATCCTGTAGTGGCGGAAGAAGAGGTTCTTGTCAACAACAAGGCTGTCGATGACTTGTATCTTTTCTACATTGTTCAGCATAAAGACGGCGCGTTTGATGCGCTCTTTCATTTCAAGTGCTTTCTCCGAAATCTTGCTGTCATCATTATCGATGCGGCTTTCATATTCGTCAATATAGTCGCTTGCTGCTGTATAGTCCAGCTCGTTGAGCTTTATTTGCGCCAGATATCTTGCAGCTTCTGCAATTTCTTTCGAGTCGGCATATTCCAAATATTTTTTGGATTCTTCTACTTTGCCCGTTTCATAAAGGCAAACGCCATACCATTGGTTGTAATTGGCATTGCTCGGATATTTTTGGGCATATACCTTGAATGTAGGCAGAACTTTTTCGTATTCGCCTTTTAAAAACAGTTTCTTAGCTTCGTTAAGCGTCATCGCATTGGCAAAAGATGCCACGCATAAAGCGGCAATGAGGAATCTGTATTTCATTTTCATAATTTCAAGGGGTTTGATTATTTTGATATTAACGATAGCGAAAGGCGAGAGGGGAATAAAATAATGAAACTTGCTTCAAGTATTTTATGTCCGAAACCGCATCCTATCTTTTACAAAGATAAAGATTATCGCTGAAAAAATCAATTTATATAAACATTTTAGCAATGTCGTCGTAGCTCATCATGCTGATAACCAACTTCCTGTCGGGCGTGTATTTAGGCTCTTTCGAACTGAAGAGGCTGGCAACAAGGTTGTCCATTTCATTTTGCGAAAGAGTTTGCCCGTATTTGATGGCTGCGGCCTTTGCCGAAGAAAGGGCAATGTGTTCAGCCATTTTGGATGAAATGTCGGCTCCTCCGTTTATAACGGTGTCGACTACGTCAAGAATGAACTCACGCGTATTAACTTTCAGCAAAACCGCCGGGATACTGTTGAGCGTCCATGAATTGTTTCCGAGAAATGAAAGTTCAAAACCCATTTTCTCCATTTCAGGCTGAAGCTCTTCCAGGATAAGATTCTGGGCTGATGACAGCTCAATGACTTCCTGGAAAATGACACGCTGCGACTCAATTTTTTCTGTGAGTTTAGTTGCAATCATTTTGTCAAACAGAACTCTGACATGTGCACGATGCTGATCAATAAATACAAGTCCTGATTTGTTTTGAGTCAGGATGTATTTTTTCTTAATTTGGGTATAGCTGTTTCCTTGTCCTCCGTCTGCAAGTTCCTGTAAGTTGGCATCAATACTTTCGACTGACGGCATGGTTGCGGGCGTCGTTTCCGGTTCTGGGGTCAGTGAGGAGATATGTTCGATGCTTTCTGAACGGCCTCGTTCGAAATTTTGATAGAGCAAATCCCAGTTTTGCAGGTTGTCGTCAGTGCGTTGGTCGGTAAATGGCCGGGCTGTCAGTTTGCTGTCGGTGACATAGCTTGTTGTCTGACGGCCTGAAGAATGTGTGCGGGCTGACTCTTTGAACGGATTGTAGTTGGGGTCTAGTTCTACAGTTGGCATTGCAAAATCCGTTTCGCTCGATGGAGTAATAGGGAAATCGATGGCGCCTTCCGTATCAAAATCAATCGAAGGAACGGCACTGAATTTTCCCAATGCCTCCTTGACTGCGGCAAAAAGAATCTGCCAGATGGCCTGTTCGTTTTCGAATTTTATTTCGCTTTTTGTCGGATGTATGTTTACGTCGATGGTTTCTGGGTCGACGGTAAAGTTCAGGAAGTAGTTGGGCTGTTCGTCGGCTGTAATCAGTTGGTCGTAACATGCCATGACAGCCTTTTGGAAATAAGGATGACGCATGTGGCGGCCATTGACGAATAGATATTGCAAAGCATTCCGTTTGCGCGCATTTTCCGGCCGTCCTACAAAACCGTTTATTTTTACTATGCTCGTTTCTGTTTCGATAGGAACCAGCTGTTGTTCGAGTGAACGGGAGAATAGGGTGACGATACGATGTTTGAATGAATCGCCTCCCATCAACTGGAACATGGTCGTATCGTTATGAATAAGCGTAAATTCGGTGGAGTAGTTGACCAACGCCAATTTCTCAAATTCGCGTACAATATTGCCAAGTTCCACTTTGTTGCTTTTCAGGAATTTCCGTCGGGCAGGCACATTGAAGAAGATATTCTTAATCATGAAGTTTGACCCTTCCGGACAGTAGTCAGCCTCCTGAGATTCGCAGGTCGACGCGCTGATGCACACACGCGTACCCATTTGTGCACCGCGTTTGCGAGTGCGTAGTTCCACTTGTGCAATGGCGGCGATTGAAGCGAGGGCTTCGCCGCGGAAACCCATTGTGTGAAGCGCAAAAAGGTCGTCTGCACTTTTGATTTTAGATGTGGCATGACGTTCGAATGCCAGTCGTGCATCCGTTTCCGACATGCCTGTGCCGTTGTCGATTACCTGTATCAAGGTACGACCGGCATCTTTCAGTACGATTTTAATGCTTGTCGCTCCTGCATCAATAGCGTTTTCTACCAATTCCTTGATGACAGATGCCGGACGCTGGATGACCTCGCCGGCGGCAATCTGATTGGCTACGGAATCTGGTAAAAGTTTGATAACATCTGACATATTGTAACTTGCTTCCTTTCTTTCGTAATGCTTATTCTTCTCCTCTGATTCTTGCGACAGGGACAACTGCTTCAGGTGAGTCCAGCATCTGTCGCATTTCTTCTGGTATTCTGAAAATGTCGTATTGGTCCTTAGGCCGGATGGCATCGTTCCATTTGAAGCCTTTCAGATAATATTGTGACCGTTTGACAAGAAACAGCGGTGTGACTTTACCTGTCACATCCGGCCAAAGGTTCAGTTTTTCCATCTTTTGGTCTTTGAGCAGAATTTTCAGAAAACTGCCTTCTGCTGAAACGAGTTTGTTGTAAGTCGAGTCGTTTTCCATTGGAAGGAAAATGGTCTGTACGTTGCCGTTTACATCAAGCTGTCTCATTTCACCGTTTTCAAAATAGGCTATCATTTCTTTTCCGCTCAATTGATTGTAAAAGTCGCCTTCAACAGCTTCGGCAAGAAAGCCGTATTGCGGAAGGAATGCCTTGTTGACGGTACTGTCGTTGAAATGCACTTGGATGATGTTTCCTGTGACTTGACGGTTCTCGTTCCACAGAACCGGATGACGGTGCATGAACAGCATGGAGTCGGCTGTGACAAATGTCAAAGAATCGCATACACCTTGCAGATCAACGCGGAAAAAGCGAACCATCGGATAGGCACACATGATGCGCGACGAATCACTCGTCAGGTATGTACGAATGGTGTCGCCATGGAGGTAGAGTGTGTCTTTTTTAGAATACTCCATTGCCATTGCGCGTTTTGTGGCAAATGATTCGTCCGTCTTTTCGTTATGATAGCCGTAGTCGCCCACTAATGTGGAACTTTTCACAGAGTCAGTCATAACCATATTTCCGAATGCTTCTCCAAAACCGATGTTGCGGTCGTAGAACAGCGTGTCTCCAGTTAATGTCTGTGCGTCTTTTGTTACGATGAGTGAACGGTTGTAGAGTGTTGCCTTTTCGGTTTCCGTGTTATACCATCCTTTGTTTGTGTAGATGGTGTTGCTGTCCGATACGATGGTTGTGTAGCCGACGATGTCCGCAATGTGGCTGTCGGTGTTGTAGTAGAGCGTATCGGTAAGCATGGTGTATTTTTCGTTCACCAGCTCTACGTCAAACAGGAATTCCGTATCTTTTGTGTCTGGACAGTATTGCCCGTAGACGGATGAAAGGGTGTTCTCGTCGTCAACGATTCGTCCGCCTTCGAAATAATAGCCGATGTTGGCAATCATGTCGTAATCAAGGCTGTCGGTGAAAAGGGTGACGTTGCGGTTTTCCATCTTTACGTTGTAACGCAATTGGGCAAGGTCGAGGTCGCCGTTGTAATAGAGTTCGTCGGCATATACAAACAGCGTGTCACCTTGTTCCATTCGCACGTTGCCGAAGGCATAGAGTGAGTTTCTCTTGTCGTAGAAATGAGCGCTGTCGCAGAACATGTACATATCACCTTTGCGGAACTGTACGTTCCCGTTCAGCACCTGATAGTCTTTGCTGACGAGTTCATCCATTGTCAGCCGATCGGCATATTCGAGGAATACTTTTCCCTTCTGATAGCGGTCGGCAGTCGGTATTGTCGGCTTGACTTTCTCTGTTTTTGCCGCAGGCTTGAGCTGCTGTTTTTTCTGAGCGCCGCTCTGTGCACGGAGGCCGTCGCCGAAAATTATGTTAAGAAAACAAATAGCCAAAAGGCATAAGAATCCATTTAGGAACTTATGCCTTTTGTTTGTATTGTCGTTTTGTCTGTTGTCTCCCATAAAAGGCTAATTTATCTTTTTAACCACCCTTCGTGTTCAAATTTACAGTTTCGCCAGCCCTCTTCAATGTAGACGTAGGTGCTGTTGATTTTCTTTTTAATCCATTCCGACACGATTTCATTTTTCGCGTATGCCTCGTACATCTGTTTCAGCACTTCGTAATCGTCGCGGAGATTGGCCTTATGTCCTTCAATGCGGTTTTTAAGTTTGACGATTGCTACAATTTCCCGGTTGGTTTTCGGGTCAATCATAATGAACGGTTCGGAAATGTCTCCAACATTCATTTTGTCGACCACTTTTGCCACTTCCTGTGGAAGCTGTGCCATTTCGAAACGTGAGGTTCCTGTCTGGCTGTTGATCATCAAACCTTTATTGTTTCGTGTATCTTTGTCTTGTGAAAGATATTGAGCCGCATCTTCAAATGTGAACTTGTTGGCAAGCAGGTCTGTGCGGAGTGAATCGAGACGTTCGATACCTTCTGTCAACTCTTTTTCCGAAACTTTCGGTTTTAACAGGATGTGACGGGTATTGATTTTGTCTCCACGTTTCTCAATCAGCTGGATAATGTGGAAGCCAGCTTCCGTTTCTACAATCTTAGAGGCTTTTTTCGGGTCTGTCAGGTTGAATGCAACGCTGGCATATTCGGAAAGAAGTTCTGTTCTTCCTTTGAATCCGATTTCACCGCCGCGGGCTGAACTGCCGTCTTCAGAATATAGAATGGCAAGAGTGGAGAATTCTGATTCTCCATTGTTGACGCGTTGTGCATAGTCGCGCAGACGTGATTTCACTTCGTCAATTTCCTGCTGCGGGATAACGGGCTTGATGCTGATAATTTGTGCTTCTACCTGCATCGGTACAAACGGAAGACTGTCCTTTGAAAGCTTATCGTAGTATTTTCTTACGTCGGCAGGGGTTGCCTTTACGTCTTTTGTCAATTCTTGCTGTACGCGTTGAACCGTATATTGGTTTTTCATCACCTCTACCAACGTTTCTCGCATTTCCGGCAGCGGTTTGCGGAAGTATTCCTCAACTTTTTCTTTTGTTCCAAGCGATTCGATGAAGTAGTTGATACGTGCATTCACTTCCTGCATCACTTGTGACTCTTCTACGACAATCGTGTCGATTTCAGCCTGGTGGAGGAACAGTTTGTTGATGGCCAACTGTTCTGGAATTACACAATAGGGGTCACCTTCGATGGGTACCCGTTCATATTGCATTTGGGAATACTGTTCTTCAACTTGTGATTTGTAGATAGGCTCGTCGCCAACCACCCATACAACCTCTTCTGCAATATTGTTGTTCTGGGCTACCGAGTAGTATGCAGCACCAATGAGCGCTGCTACTGTAAAGATTTTTTGTAGTTTCACTATGCTTAGTTTTCGTTTACCAATTAATTACATTCCGCTTTTTCGCTGTAAGCCGAAATCGAATACAAATATCTTGATTCTTCAGATTTCTTCAAAACGAAAATCGACGTAATAAACCATTCTTTAGATAGTTTATACAATATTTGTCGATAGTCACTTTCGCGGATTATCGTAGCGACAAAAATAATCAAAAATAATGAAATAATAAACGGCGATGAGAATTATCTGCTTCCCATCGCCGAATAATACGTTTTTCTTTTTAGTTTGCTATAAAATTGCCTAATTCCATCGGCATTTGCTTGTTGTAGGAATAGGCGCGTGCAAACTGCTTTAGAAATTCAATGGTTGATTTTTTAGGTTGTACTTGTTGTTCTCCACGAAGTACAGATTTTTTTTCCATTAACTGTGTAGAGTTTTTATCCATAGGCAGTATCTTGTTAACATTCACATTGATAACGTAAGTGTTGCTTGTGTCATTGTATTGCTGCACAAAAAAACGACATCCTTTTTTTGAAGAATGTCGTTTTTATATCGTGAAGCCTGTTTCTTATAATGTAAGAATGATGTTTTTTTCTTCAGCAATGCGTCGGAGGTTTAAAATGGCATAGCGCATTCTTCCCAATGCCGTGTTGATGCTGACTCCGGTAGTCTCTGCAATTTCTTTGAAACTCATGTTTTTGTAGTATCTCATTTCGAGCACGGCACGTTGAGATTCCGGTAAGGATTTTACCAGTTTCTTCACATCGCTAAGAATTTGGTGTCGGACGATAGAATCTTCCACCGTTTCCTCGCTCAGTTCTTTTTTGTTGAGGATGTCGACTCCTTCATTGTCACAAGATACTTGCGCCATGGATTTTTCCTGTCGGTAGTAGTCGATAATCAAGTTGTGCGCAATGCGCGTAATCCATGCGGGGAATTTTCCGTTCTCCGAATATCGTCCTTGATTGATGGTTACTATGGCCTTGACGAATGTTTCCTGAAACAAGTCGTCAGCAAGGTCTTTGTTTTTTACTATATTAAGTATGTAGGAAAAAACACGGCTTTGGTGTCTTTGCAACAACACGTCGAAAGCACTGTTATTGCCTTCGGCATACAAGCAAACAAGTCGCTCGTCAGTTAACGCAAATAAATCTTCCATTAATCAATATGTTTTATTTATAGAGTAATGTAGATTCGATAGGCAGAATTATTTTATGTTGGTTAATCTAATGGGGTTACTTATTTTAAGTTTATGTGGCAAAGCTATGTGTTTTTTTTGAAAAAAAGAAATTTTTCTCAAAAAAATACAATCAAAAATTGTTTTTTCATACAATAATGAGACTGTAACTTCGTTTCATTAAGTTGCATAAAAGACAAAGGCCCTCCGTTGTGGAAGGCCTTTGTCAGTATATTGGAAACTTTTTTAGATTCCGAGGTCTTTTTTGAGTTGCTCGATTTTCTTGTCGGCACGTTCTTGTGCAGCAGCATAATCGGCAGCATCTTTCAAGTTGTCGCGTACTTCAATGTAGAATTTGATTTTTGGTTCTGTTCCTGAAGGACGGATTGAAACTTTAGTGTCGTCGGCAGTAAAATATTGGAGCACGTTTGAAGTTGTCGGCATATCGAGTTTTTCAGTCGTTCCGTCAGTTGTGTTTGTTTTCACAAGTGATTGGAAGTCCTTCATGACAACTACCGGTGAACCTGCAAGGGTTTTCGGCGGATTTTCGCGGAACTGCTTCATGATTGCTGCAATTTCTTCAGCACCTGATTTGCCTTTACGTACGAGTGAGATACCTTTCTCGCGTGAGAATCCGTATTTCAAGTAGATGTCCTCGAGCATTTCAATCATGTTCATGCCCTTTTCTTTAGCCCAGGCAGCGATTTCAGCCATGATGGAGATTGCTGAAACGGAGTCTTTGTCGCGAACAAAGTCCTGTACGAGGAAGCCATAGCTTTCTTCACCGCCACCGAGATAACGGCCTTTGCCTTCGTTTTCGCGCATTACGCTCGCAATCCATTTGAAACCAGTGTAGCAGTCGAACATTTTGATGTGCTGTGCTTCTGCAATTTTACGGATAGTTTCAGTGGTTACGATAGTTTTTACAATATATTCGTTACCGGTAAGTGTGCCGAGTTCAGTGTTTCTTGTCATCAGGTAGTTCAAGAAAATCAGGGCAATTTGGTTACCGTTGATAAGAACATATTCGCCATTGTTGTCACGGATTACCAAACCGATACGGTCAGCATCCGGGTCTGAAGCCAAAACGATTTCAGCGCCGGTTTCTTTTGCTTTGGCAATACCCATAGCCATTGCTGAAGGTTCTTCCGGGTTCGGAGATTCTACTGTTGGGAAATCACCGCTTTCAATATCCTGTTCCGGAACATTGATAATGTTTGTGAAACCGAAGTTTTTCAATGAACGCGGGATGAGCTTGCCGCCAGTACCATGAATAGGAGTGTAGACAATTTTCATGTCATGGTGCTTCTTGATAGCTTCCGGGCTCAATGAAAGAGCTTTGATTTTTTCAAGGTATACAGTGTCAATGTCTTCGCCGATGATTTGGATTTTTGACTTGTCGCCTTCGAATTTGATTTCACTTACGCTCTTCACTTCGTTTACATAGTTGATAGTATTTACGTCGTGAGGCGCAATCATTTGAGCACCGTCATTCCAATATGCCTTGTATCCGTTGTATTCTTTCGGGTTGTGTGAAGCTGTGATGATTACACCGCTTTGGCAACCGAGGTGACGGATGGCAAATGAAATTTCAGGAGTAGGGCGGCATGAGTCGAAAAGATATACCTTAATGCCGTTAGCTGAGAAGATGTCTGCCACGATTTCAGCAAATTTACGGCTGTTGTTTCTAACGTCATGACCTACGACAACCTTAATTTCATCCAAGTCAGCGAACGCTACTTTCAAGTAGTTTGCCAAGCCTTGGGTTGCGGCACCAACGGTGTATATGTTCATTCTGTTTGTTCCTGCACCCATAATTCCGCGCAAGCCACCGGTACCGAATTCAAGGTCTTTATAGAAGCTTTCGATAAGTTCTGTCTTATCTTCGCTTTCAAGCATTGCTTTAACGGCTTCTCTGGTCTCTGCGTCGTATTCTGCGCCAAGCCATTTGTTAGCCTTTTCTGTTACTTGTTTCAAGAGTTCGTTTTCCATATATTATTTTATAGTTAAGTTTTCAAAACTAAGCAAAGTTACTAATAATTAGAAAGATTGCAAATTTTTTGTGTTAGATATTGTTCTTGTCTTCCGGTTTGTCCTGGCTATTTTGCCGTTCTTTCATTTTTTCTCTTTTTTTCAGTGTGAAATGGAGAATGACAATAACAATCAACGACACTCCGAACACGCTGAAATAGTGCACATATTCACCGGCAAAGAGCAGGTCTCGTCCGATGTATGCCATGACAAAGAGATAAATCAGAAGGATGGCTGGCAAAAATGTGGATTTCTTAATTTTCATTTTCTGGAATGTTTTTTTTGTATTTTGAGGATGATGGGTCGAAATGCTGGTGTACGAGCCGTTTGTAGATTTGTATGCACGACCATGCGTCAATGGCCGCATATTTCATCTGGGCATCGGTAAGTTCCTCCGCATCCCAATTGGAAAGCTGTTGGCTTTTTGAAATGCGTTCTTCAAAAAGAATGGCATATATTTTCTGTAGGCTTGTGTTGGAGAACTTGTATTTTGGAACAAGTTTCTGCAAATCGACAAATCCCTTGGGGGTGAAATGATAGTCGTGTGACATGATGTTAAAGTCATCGTGAATCGACAGGCCTATCTTCAGTATCTGTTCCGATTCCATGAGTTCGCGAAGCGGTTCGATGTCTTTCAGCTTCTTGATTCTAAACAGGAAACAAATGTCTTCCGTTGCAATCTGTATGAGGGAAACATGGATGGTTGCCCCTTTTTTGAAAGTCGGTTTGGATTCCGTGTCAAATCCCAGAATATCGTATTTTTTGAGAATACTGACGGCTTTTTTCATTTCAGCGGCAGTATCAACAACACGAACCACGCCGTTGTATTCAACGCGTGGCATTTCTGAAAGTTCCTCTTTCGTGATGGAAATCGTATATCTGTCTAATGTGTCGGTCATTCTGTTTTTATTTGTTCATAATAAGATATTCCGTTTCCGGAAAATTCTTTTTTAGAAACTCTCCCAAATACTTTTGGGTTTCTTCCGCTATGATTTTGTCTTCATCAAAATAAGGGTTGTAGACCACATATTTCAATTTGATTTGCCGTGTCTTGATGGCTTCAAGTGCAAGAAGCGTGTGACTGATGGAACCAAGCTGTCCGTTTGTGACAAGAGCCAACGGCAAATTGTGTTCGCGGATGTAGTCGATAGTTGTATAGGTTTCAGTGATAGGAACCATCAGTCCGCCTGCACCTTCCATAAGTATGGTGTCATATTTTTCAAACAGCTTCTCGGTTGAGCTGTCAATTTTTGAGAGGTCAATCGTGCAATGGTCTATTTTCGCTGCCAAGTGCGGAGATGCCGGATAGGTCATAATGATGGGAGCAGTTGTGAAGTCCTTGTCTTCATCGAGCAGAGGTAGTCCCATTATTTTACGATGGATGTCAATGTCCTCCGAATATCCGTCATTGCCGGTCTGAATCATTTTCAGAGTGATGGCATTCTTCTTTTCAGAATTCAACTTGTTGGCAAGCCATCCGGTGGCATAGCTTTTGCCAACATTCGTACCGATACCGCTTACAAATATAATTTCTTTCATAGTGTAGTGTTTATTTTAATCGGGCAATAATGTAAATGGGGTTGTATGTCAGTGCATATATGCCGTCTTTTGCCGGCAGTTCGTTTTTCAGATTCTGCACTTTCGTTTTTGTCAGGGCTGATATGGTCTTGACACCATTTACTCCCGTATATTTTAAACTTTTGATGAGTTCGAGGGGTGATGCAAACGGAAGAACAATTTCTTCCTCCGAAAGCTCGATAATTTCGTACCCGTTTTCGCGGAGTGCTTCTTCCCATTCTGTGAGAGACAGGTAATGGAGCGATGAGCCTGTCAGCACACGCAGTTCCTTCAGGTTGCTTTTGCCGAAACTTGAAAAGACAAGCATGCCCTTGTCGGCCAGATTGCCTTTTGTTCGTTGCAGAAATGCCGGAATGTTCTCAAACCATTGAACAGCCGAGGCAGAAACAATGTAGTCGAATTTTTCGTTGCGCACAGCATACTCGGCATCATCATGTGTGAACGTATAAGGGCATTCCAAGTTGTCGAAGTACTGAGAGGGTATTTCGGCAATGTCGTTAAGCAAGAGATTTTTAGGCTGAAGATGGGGAACATAGGTTTTTGTGAACATTCCTGTTCCGCAGCCTAACTCATAAATTTTCTTGCCTTGTGCAAATCCTGCCTTTTCCCATTTTTGGAAAAGGGTGTCGGCTATGCGGCTTTGGCATACGGCGTTAGCGTCGTATGTGGGCAGAAATTTCTCGAAATGCTGCTTGACGAGCCGTTTGTCAACAAGGTTGGCAGCGATGAGAGTCGTGATGTCCTTCGGAAGGTGGGCCGATTGTAAATGTGTGAAGGCAACGCCTGCTGTGTTCCATGCCTTGACTTGGTTGGCGGCAGGAAAAATGCGGTCGTCGTCAGCAATATAGGCCTTTGTCCACCCTTTGAAAACCTCCGGTCGCTGTGCCGACAAATCGCGGATAGCTATCAGTTCGTTTCGAAGTGATTCGAGGTCACGTTCCGGACGTACGTTCAAGAATGCGGTATATTGCTCTGTCGACTGGCACATTCGGCGATAGAATTTCTGTAATGACTTTTCTGACAGATTTTCTAAAGTGCCGTTGAAAACGCCGGCAGGTATTCCCTGTTCATCGTCGATAGGCGACAATGTGCCGTTTATTGCTACTGCCATAGTCGGGTGGACGTTCTCTTTCTGCAGCCAGTATGCTGCGGCATATACGCCGAACGACCATGCAAACACAAATACGTTGGCATATCCGTCAAGTATGTTTTTCTCAAGTGACAGGTCTGTATAATCGTACACCACGATACTGTCGCAGTCAAGTTGTGACAATCCGGTGAATGGGGTAGTGTCCATACTCCATCCTGTAAAAAATAGTATGAGGGACTTTTTTCTGTCTTTTTTGAGAAAACTATATTTCATAAAATCGTTTTTAAGTCAGTCAGCAGTTTTTTGGCTGTTTCCGTTGTGATGTCGGCATTCAGGCTGAAACGGATGCGTTCTGTGCCTTTGGGTACGGTCGGTGTCCGTATCGGCAATGCCTGATATCCGAGATTCTTTAACCGAACGGACAAATCCACTGCTTTTTTGCTGTCGCCCACAATCAGCGGAACGATTTGCGAATGGCTGCGGATGTCTTGGTTGTATGTCGCGAAATGCTCGTTGAGAAATTCGCTGGTTTCCAGCAAGTGTGCCCGTCGGCTTTCCATTTCGGTCAATTTTTCGACCACAAATTTACTCCATAAGCATGAAACTGGAGGCAAAGCAGTCGAGAAAATAAAGCTGCGGGCCTTATTTATTAAGAATTTTTTCAGAATGTCGTTGGTGATGACAAATGCGCCGGCTGATGCCGCCGCTTTCCCCAAAGTGCCGACAAGGATATCGATATCGGGGATGACGTTGTATTCTTCAGCAATGCCAAGACCAAATTTCCCTCTTACTCCGAAACCGTGGGCTTCATCAACGTAAAGAAGCACGTTGGGAAATTCTTTTTTCAGGGCAACAAGTTCCTGCAGGTTGCAGATGTCACCGTCCATACTGTAAATGGATTCAACGACAACCAGAATTGTTTCGTAATGTCCCGAATTTTTTTCAAGCAGAGTGCGGAGATGATTCAAGTCGTTATGGCGGAATCTTGTGAATTCCGCGCGTGAGAGGATAATGCCGTCGATGATGCTGGCGTGAACCAGTTTGTCGGCAAGTATGAGGGTGCTTTTGTCTGCAAGAGCTGAAATGACACCGGTGTTGCAGTGGTAGCCGCTGTTGAATATCAAGGCTTCTTTATGGTAGAGCGAAGCCAACAGGTTTTCCAAAGCAAAAAATTCTGTCTGTCTGTCAGAAAACAGGCGTGAAGCCGATGACGAAAAACGGAATGCGCCGGCAGGAGTTTGTGCATAAAACTCTTCCAACAATTTTTTGTCGGCGGCAATGCCCATGTAGTCGTTCGATGAAAGGTCGACCAATTCCCCAGTTGCTTCATCTGGAATTTTCCGGAAGTTGCCACTCGCTTCAAGCTCAGTCAGTACTTGGGAAAATTTGTCGGTCATAGCGTCTTTACAATTTTCAGCAGTTTGTGGATTAGGAACGTCAGATCTGTGTCGGAAATGATAAATGGCGGCATAATATATACCAGTTTGCCGAACGGACGCACCCAGATACCTTCTTTAACGCATAGTTTTTGGAACTCGCCAACATCGACGGGTGATTTCATCTCAATAACTCCGATGGCTCCTAATACGCGGACATCTGCTACGTTGTCATAATTACGAGCTTCTGCCATCTTTTCATTCATGGTGGATCCGATGTGTTTTACCTTGTTTTGCCAGTCGAATTCCATCAACAGCTTGAAGGAAGCGCAGGCAATGGCACAAGCCAAAGGATTGCCCATGAATGTGGGGCCGTGCATCAGTACGCCTGCCGCACCTTTTGAAATGGTGTCTGCAACATCTTTCGTAGTAAGCACGGCGCTCATTGTCAAATAACCGCCGGTGAGAGCCTTACCGATGCACATGATGTCGGGCATTACTCCGGCATGTTCCCATGCAAACAGTTTACCGGTACGACCAAATCCGGTTGCTATTTCGTCGTAAATCAAATAGAGTCCGTAACGGTCGCAGAGTTCTCTCGCTTTCACAAGATAGTTCGGGTGGTAGAAACGCATTCCGCCGGCACCTTGCACGATAGGTTCCAGTATAAGACCGGCAAGTTTGTCATGATGTTCAACTATGATGCGTTCCAATTCTGCGGTATCTTTTTCGTCCCATTCGTCGTGATAACGGCAGGCTGGCGCCGGAGCAAAATAGCGCGGAGTCAGTGACGGACCGAACAGGCTGTGCATTCCGGTCACCGGGTCGCATACCGACATGGCGTTCCATGTGTCGCCATGGTAGCCCGAACGGATTGTTACAAAATTTGTCTTTTGTGTGTTGCCATATTTGCTGATGGCTGCCTGTATGGCCATTTTCAGTGCCACTTCCACGGCAACAGAGCCGGAGTCGGCATAGAAAATGTTGTTCATGTTCGGCGGAACTACCGACAACAACAGTTTTCCCAGTTCGAGAGCTGGTTCGTGAGTGAAACCTCCGAACATGACATGCGACATTTTGTCGATTTGTCGTTTTGCTGCCTCGTTCAATACTGGATTGTTGTAACCGTGGACAACGGCCCACCACGACGACATTCCGTCGATGAGTTCTGTACCGTCTTCCAGTTTGATTCTTACCCCCGAAGCGCTTTCTACTTTATAAGTGGGGAGAGGGTTTATTGTCGATGTGTAAGGATGCCACAAATGCTCCTTGTCAAAGTTGCTTTCCATAATTTTTTCAAAAAGAGACACAAATATAGCAATTATTATTCAGTTTGATTTTATATTTGCGGTAAGATAATTTTAAGGAAATGTATTTTAAACCGATTGCATATATAGTTTCGCTGTTTTTATTTTATAGTTGTTTTACGGGTGTCGAGCACACCGGCCGAATTACGGCAAAGGATGTTGCAAAGGTAAAAGCGGATATGAAAACTGAAGAGGAACTGTTCTTCGATACTGTTTTTCCGGAAGATTTCTTGAAATGGAAGCCTGGCAAAAAATTCTTTGTGGTTGACAACAACGTGCGGCTGATATTCAATCCGTCTGCCGATTACGATGTCTCGACGTTGGAATTGAAAGGCGACACATTGGAATACACGGGTTATAAGTTTATCCGGCAGATTGACAATTCGGAGGATCTTGTAGTTTCATTTTCAGACGGAAAGAATGTTTATCAATACAATACGGGAAAGACGATAGAGGAGATTCAAACCGTCCGACCGGAATATGTAGCGCCTTTTCTCATTGACCTTGATTATGTGGCGCGTGTTAACGGACTGCTTGCCTCACGGCAACTTTATATAAAAACATCACTATGGTATGATTCGGACCGTTTGTTGAAAGGTGGCTTGAAATATGTGCCTGTTGAAATCGTGTCGGTTGAGCCGGGTGATGTGGTTTATCCTTTTTTTGTCCGTTTCCGTTGTGAAGGAAAAGATGCCGGCGTATTTATGTCTTCATCTTCCGCTTCGGTGAAAAACATGACGTTTGACAAACTTTTCTCTTTTACGGATATCCGCAAATCCTATAAGACAATTACAGATGTCAACTGGGAACGTATCATCAATGGACAGATTGCTGTGGGTATGACGAAAGACGAGTGCTCGTTGTCGTTGGGAAATCCTTCATCTATTGAGCGGATGCCGACTCATGGCGGAATGTATGAACGGTGGAGCTATGATAATGGAGTGTATGTGATTTTTGAAGACGGATTGCTTGTTCAATTCCGGCAATAAAACGGAAAGTCATGACAGAAATAGAATTTTTGGGAACAGGTACTTCTACAGGTGTGCCGCAAATTGGCTGCAATTGTGAAGTTTGTCGTTCGAATGACCATCGTGACCGGCGATTGCGCTGTTCTGCGATTGTTCGGGTTGACGGTGTTTCCCTGTTGCTTGACTGCGGTCCGGATTTCCGCTCTCAGATATTGCAGGTGAAAGACCGGCATTTAGATGCGCTGTTGTTGACACACAACCATTATGACCACGTTGGAGGTATGGACGATTTGCGTCCATATTGTGTGCCTGATTCGTTCGATGTTTACGGCCAGCCGAATGTGTTGGCAGACATCCGTGCTCGCATTCCGTATTGTTTTATCAAACATCCTTATCCGGGTGTGCCGTCGTTTGAGCTTCATGAATTGAACGGAAACCCTTTTTTTGTTCGGGGGGTGAAGGTCGTTCCACTTCCGGTGATGCACTATAAATTGCCTGTTTACGGTTATCGGATAGGAAAACTGGCGTATATTACAGATTGTAAATCCGTGCCGGAATCTACTTATCCGCTACTTGAAGGGGTTGAAGTTTTGGTTATTAATGCGCTGCGTATAGAACCGCATTTGTCGCATTTTTGCTTGAAGGAAACGTTGCAGGTGATAGAACGAGTGAAGCCGAAAAAGGCATATCTCATACACATGAGCCATGGAATAGGATTGGCCCGCAATATAGGTCGGCTTGTGCCCGAAAATGTGGAATTCGCATACGACGGAATGAAGGTCATCGTTGAAAAATAAGGGTTGGGGTGTGTTTTTTGCGGCTAAACTCACATTTTATTAGAATATCCCGGCATTTTTCTGTAATTTTGCATAAAATAAGTGTAATGTTGCCGAATGCGTGCGTATTCGGCAGGTTAAAAATGAAACATCTAAACAAGATATGAAGAATATCCGCAATTTTTGTATTATAGCACATATTGACCACGGAAAGAGTACACTTGCCGACCGACTGTTGGAATATACAAACACAGTTTCCGGCAAAGATTTGCAGAATCAGGTGCTTGATGATATGGATTTGGAACGTGAGCGTGGCATTACAATCAAGAGCCATGCTATTCAGATGCAATATGAGCACAATGGTGAAACATATATATTAAATTTGATTGACACTCCGGGACACGTCGACTTTTCTTATGAAGTTTCCCGTTCCATTGCCGCTTGTGAGGGCGCACTTCTGATTGTAGATGCAACTCAGGGTATTCAGGCGCAGACTATCTCAAACCTGTATATGGCGATTGACAATGATTTGGAAATTATTCCCGTTGTCAATAAAGTGGACTTGGAAAGTGCCAAGCCGGAGGAGGTAGAGGATCAGATTGTTGATTTGCTGGGATGCCGTCATGAGGATATTATTCGTGCCAGTGGAAAAACCGGTATCGGTATTCCTGATGTGCTGAAAGCGATTGTGGAACGCGTACCGGCTCCGTCGGGTGATCCAGATGCGCCGCTTCAGGCTTTGATTTTTGACTCTGTGTTCAATCCGTTCCGTGGTATTATTGCTTATTTCAAGATTGTAAACGGCAGTATCAAGAAGGGCGACTTTGTAAAATTCGTCAATACTGAAAAGCAATATTATGCGGAAGAAATCGGTGTCCTGAAACTGAATATGCAGCCTGAGGCTGAATTGTCGACAGGTAATGTGGGTTATATCATTTCCGGTATCAAGACTTCGAAGGAAGTGAAGGTGGGCGATACGATTACCCATGTGGCTAATCCTTGTGATGCGGCAATCGATGGTTTCCAGGAAGTGAAGCCGATGGTGTTTGCCGGTGTTTATCCGATAGAAACAGAGGATTTTGAAAATTTGCGGGCTTCGTTGGAAAAACTGCAACTTAATGATGCTTCTCTTACATTCCAGCCGGAATCGTCGGCTGCGCTCGGATTCGGTTTCCGTTGCGGTTTCTTGGGACTGCTTCATATGGAAATTGTGCAGGAACGTCTGGGCCGTGAATTTGATATGGATGTCATTACAACAGTTCCTAATGTTTCTTATAAAGTATTCGACAAGAAAGGTAATGAGACAGAGGTGCACAATCCGTCAGGACTTCCGGAGCCGACATTGATTGAACATATCGAGGAGCCTTATATCCGTGCATCGATTATTTCTACAACTGATTTCATCGGCCCGATTATGACCTTGTGTTTGGGCAAGCGCGGTGAACTGGTGAAACAGGAATTTATTTCCGGTAATCGTGTAGAACTGATTTTCGATATGCCGTTGGGTGAAATCGTAATCGACTTTTACGACAAGCTCAAGAGTATTTCCAAAGGATATGCTTCATTTGATTATCATTTGCATGATTTCCGCGAGTCAAAACTCGTGAAACTCGATATTTTGTTGAACGGAGAATCGGTTGACGCGCTGAGCACGCTGACACATGTCGACAATTCCGTGACATTCGGACGCCGTATGTGTGAGAAACTGAAAGAACTGATACCGCGTCAGCAATTTGATATAGCCATTCAGGCAGCTATCGGCGCAAAGATTATTGCTCGTGAAACTATCAAGGCCGTTCGTAAGGATGTGACGGCAAAATGTTACGGTGGTGATATCAGCCGTAAGCGCAAACTTTTGGAAAAGCAGAAAAAGGGAAAGAAGCGCATGAAGCAAATTGGTTCGGTAGAGGTTCCGCAGAAGGCATTCCTTGCGGTGCTGAAACTTGACTAATTTGTCGTAGGGGTATGGTTTTTAAGATTATTTTAGGTTAATTGTATATGGAAAGAAACATTTATTATTCGGCTAAAAAGATGATAGTCAGCTATGCAAAGGCCGGTAATCCGTTGATTGTTGCAACGGTGTTGGCACTTGTTGTGGCTAATTTGCCGGTTGTTAGCGACTATTATTTTTGGTTGTGGAATCAGGAGTTGTCGTTGCAGATAGGTAATTTTAACCTGTTTAGCCATGGTGGGCATTCCATGACATTCATGCAGTTCATCAATGATGCGTTGATGGCTGTGTTCTTTTTTACGATAGGGTTGGAAATCAAGCGTGAGGTGCTTGTCGGCGAATTGTCGTCAATCAAGCAGGCTTTATTGCCTATCATCGCAGCTGTTGGTGGTATGGCTGTGCCGGTGTTGATATTTTTTGTACTGAGCAATGGTACGGAATACGTAAACGGCGCAGCAATTCCGATGGCAACTGATATCGCATTCTCGTTGGGAGTTTTGGCAATGCTGGGCAACCGTGTTCCCATTTCGTTGAAAATATTTTTGACTACCTTGGCTGTGGTTGATGATATTGGCGGTATTTTGGTGATTGCCACATGTTACTCAACTGGAATTGAATACGTTTATCTTTTGTATTCTCTTGTGGCTATCGGCCTGTTGCTGTTGGGTTCGGTGTTGAAAATACAAAGTAAGATTTTCTATCTGCTGCTGGGTGGAGCAGTGTGGTACTTGTTCTTGAATTCAGGCATTCATCCTACGATTGCAGGTGTGATAGTAGCTTTCTGTATTCCGGCAAAACCGGTGTTCCATCCGAAAAAATATATTTCTATTATTCGTGAAAGTATTTCGCATTTTCCTGAAAAGGATGATAAAGAAGGAACTGACAGCGGACGTATTTTGTCGAAGGAGCAGATGAACTGGTTGAAACAGATAGAGTCGGCTTCCGATAAGGTCATTTCTCCGCTTCAGGAGCTGGAAGACTCATTGCACCCGGTTGTAAACTATTTGATTATTCCGTTGTTTGCTTTTGCCAATGCCGGTATTTTCTTGGGTGATATGGCATTCTCAGACTTGTATAGCGGTGTCAGCCTTGCTGTTATCAGCGGCTTGTTTCTTGGTAAGTTCCTTGGTATATTGTCGTTCACTTGGCTGGCTGTCAAACTGAAATTGGCACCAATGCCATATCGTGCCAATTGGAAGATGATTTCGGCTGTTTCGATGCTGGGAGGTATTGGATTTACGGTTTCACTGTTCATTGCAAACTTGTCGTTCGACCCTGTTGCACACTTGGACCTTCTCAATTCTTCGAAGTTGGGTATCCTTGTAGGTTCATTGCTTTCGGGAGCTGTCGGATATTTGCTATTGCAGTTGATGTTGCCTAAAACTCCCGTTCAGGACGAAGAATAAGCAGTAAATACTAACATATAGGTAGAATACGCAGGTGATTTACCAATTTAATGCGATTGCCGGGTTTGCCTGGGTGTTGTAATTTTGCAGCATAAGGATTTAATTAATTTGTTAATCATATTGCGTAACCGATTAAAAGGCTTAGGCTCCCTACGAAGTGATTCGTGGGGAGTTTTTTTATGCCAATATTATTCGACTTTTATATCTTTCTGCTTGTTTCAAAAACTTTAGAGGCCAACAAATGTTGACGAATAAAACGTAAGGTATCTGTTTTGCTTTTCCTGATGCAATTCTTTGCAAGTTTGGGAATTTTGTGTGTCCTCAAAAATATGGAGAGAAATACGGATTTGGGCGAAAACGTTTATGGAATAAAAAGGACGACTGGGAATTTCCGGTCGTCCTTTGATGTTTAATTTTAGCAAGTTTATTTGTTTACTTGATATTTGTTCCAACCATCTTTTAGGAAAGCAACGGTCTGGCGTGCGGCTGCAATACCGGCATTGATGTTAGCTTCGGCAGTTTGAGCGCCCATTTTCTTTGGAGTGAAGAATACACGTGCGCCAAATTCCTCAGTCATCTTTTCTGCGCTGTCAGGTTTGATATCGCTGATATAGCGAATATCTGTACGGTTGCGCAATGCTTCTGCCAAACTTTCTTCGTTGATGATTTCCTTTCGGGCTGTGTTGATAAGCACGCCGTTTTTAGGCATCAGTTTTACGTAATTTTCGCCAATGGAGTTGCGTGTTTCCGGAGTTGCCGGAATATGAAGCGAAACATATTGGTTCTTTGTGTAAAGTTCTTCAACGGAATGTATAGGAGTGATGCCGTCGGCAATCATATCCTCGTCTTTTACAAATGGGTCGAGGGCAGAAACTGTCATGCCGAAGCCTTTAGCGATACGTGCCACGTTGCGGCCTACTTGGCCATAAGCATGGATACCCAATGTCTTGCCTTTCAGTTCAGTGCCTGATGTTCCATTATATTGGTTGCGAATCATCATTACAAGCATACCGAATACAAGTTCAGCAACGGCATTGGAGTTTTGTCCTGGAGTGTTCATTACGCAAATGTTGCGTTCTTTTGCAGCGGCAAGGTCTACGTTGTCAACACCCGCACCGGCACGAACAATCACTTTCAGATTTTTTCCTGCATCCAAAACGGCAGTATCGACAATGTCGCTGCGGATGATAAGACCGTCAGCTTCTACTACGGCTTTCAATAAGTCATCTTTTGTGCCTTTTTCCAACAGGATAAGTTCGTGGCCAGCTCCTTCTATTTCTTTGCGTATGCCTTCAACAGCAACGGCTGCAAAAGGCTTTTCAGTTGCAACTAATATTTTCATGACCAATTAGAGTTTGCGTTCGAATTCTTTCATTGTGTCGATGAGTACTTGGACAGTTGACATCGGCATTGCATTATAGATGGAAGCACGGAATCCGCCAACTGAACGGTGGCCCTTGATGCCTACGATGCCTTTTTCGCTTGCGAAATCGATGAATTGTTTTTCAAGTTCAGCATATTCCGGACGCAAAACGAAGCATACGTTCATGATAGAACGGTCTTCCGGATTGGCTGTTCCAACGAAAATCTTGCTGTTGTCGATAGCGTCGTAAAGTGCTGCGGCTTTTTCAAGGCCAACCTTTTCCATAGCTTCAACACCGCCCAATTCTTTGTACCATTTCAATGTCTGCAAAGCAGAGTATATAGGCAATACAGGAGGAGTATTGAACATGGAACCTTTGCTGACGTGTGTACGATAGTCAAGCATAGTAGGGATTTGACGGTCAACTTTTCCAAGAGCATCTTCTTTGACGATAACCAGTGTTACGCCTGAAGGTGCGAGGTTCTTTTGAGCACCGGCATAGATGGCGTCATATTTGGAAACATCGATTTTTCTTGAGAAAATATCACTTGACATGTCAGCAACCAATGGTACATTTACTTCTGGATCTTTGCGAAGTTCTGTACCGTAGATGGTGTTGTTTGTAGTGATATGGAGATAGTCGGCATCAGCCGGAACTGTGAAGTCTTTAGGATAGTATGTGTAATTTGCTTCTTTCGAAGAGGCTACGACTTCAACTTCTCCAAAGAGTTTCGCTTCTTTGATAGCTTTGTTTGCCCACACACCGCTGTCAACATAAGCTGCTTTCTTTTTCAGCAAGTTGAACGGCACCATGCAGAACTGCAAGCTTGCACCACCTCCAAGGAACAATACTTCGTAGCCAGCTGGAATTTCGAGCAATTCCTTGATTAAGGCGTTGGCTTCGTCGATAACAGCTTGGAATTCTTTACTTCTGTGAGAGATTTCAAGAATAGAAAGTCCTGTTCCGTTGAAATTACGTACAGCATCAGCTGTGTTTTGGATTGTGAATTCGCTCAGAATAGAAGGTCCGGCGTAAAAATTTAGCTTCTTCATTTGAATTTGATTTTATGTCTTTAACAAAGTTAGTAAAAAAAATGAACTCCTCACTATTTTTAGATGAAAATAATGAGGAGCTCTTGTGATTGAAATGTTAAATATGTTTATTCTGTGATGTTCGGTTTTTCGAGTCCGTATCCGTTCTTCTTGTCAATGATTTTCAGTACGAATCCGAGCAATAGGGCTGCGATGCCAAGACAAGCCAACATAACCAGTGGTGCTGTATAGTCGTAGGATATGGCAGCTACTTCCGGAGTGATGGCGCCGCTTTGAAGGTCAGCTACCAGTTGTGGGTTTGTGCTGTCAAGCACTTTGCCGATAAGAATCGGGAAAAGCCACAAGCCGATGTTTTGAATCCAGAAAATCAAAGCATATGCACTACCGATGATTTTTGCGTCAACCAATTTAGGAACGCTTGGCCAGAGTGATGCCGGTACAAGTGAGAAGCTGGCACCAAGTACAAGAATTGTGACATAGGCAATGATTGTTCCGCCGACCATATTGCCTTTGAACATTGGAAGGATGAAGGCAAATGTAAGGTGGCAGGCAATCAAAAGTACGGAGCCGAGAATCAGCATGGTTGCAGCTTTGCCTTTGTGGTCAACATAGTTGCCGAGAATAGGGGTGATACCTACGGCCAGCAACGGGAACACGGCAAACACTGTTTCTGCACTTTGACGCATGTAACCCATGTAACAGAATATCACCAATGAAATGATGGCTACAGCCAACAGGGTGTATTTCATTTTTACATTTTTCGAGAAGTTGCTCATGAATGCAGCTGCTGCCACAACGAGCATGATGCAGTATTGGATAACGGTTACTGTATTAGTTGCCCAGAATGAGTTAGGGTCAACTTCCGTAAATGTGAGGTTGCATTGAAGCATATTTACGGCATATTTCTGGAACGGGAAAATGGCTGAATAGTAAAGTACACACAGCAATGCAACCAACCAGAAGCCGCTGCTACGGAGAATTTTTCCAATATCGCTGATTTTGAATGGATCGTCCTTTTCTTCAGCCTCGCCGGTTTGCGCATCCAGTTTCTTATCCATAACGAAATATACAAGGAACATGATGAGCGCAATCATCAGCAATACGACACCGAACGCAACAGAGCGGGAAACATCGATATCACCGCCAAGTTTCGCAAATACCGGAGAGAAAATCATACAGGTTGCAACACCCAGACGAGCCAACGCCATTTCCGAGCCCATTGCCAACGCCATTTCTTTTCCTTTAAACCATTTTACGATACCGCGTGAAACGGTGATACCTGCCATTTCAACACCGCAACCGAAGATCATGAAGCCGATAGCGGCAAATTTAGCAGAAGCCGGCATGCCTTCATAGAAAGGAGATATTCCAAGTTCATCAAATCCAGGAATGTAGTTCAGATTGTTGTTGAACCAGTTTTCAAGGCTGCTGCCCATAAATGATTCAGTAACGGCATACCAGTTGATGATGGCACCAACCAGCATTACTGCACCGGAAAGAACGGCTGTAAAGCGTACACCCATTTTGTCGAGGATGATACCCGCAAAAATGAGGAAGAACACAAACACATTGAGGAATGTTTCCGAACCTTGCATTGTTCCGAATGCAGTGGAATCCCAACCGCGTGTCGATTGCATAAGGTCCTTAATAGGAGACAGAATGTCCATAAAAATGTATGAACAGAACATGGCTAATGCCAATAGCAATAGCGCTGTCCACCGCCACGCAGGCGAATCACTTAGCTTCTTTTGTAATTGATCTTTCATTTTGTTTGTTTTTTATTGGCAAAGATAGCAAAAGGTGAGCGCAGTGGCAAACGAAAATGCAATTTTTCTGGTTTTGCAATTGTATGTTAACCTCCAAATTCTATAAAGGCAGAGAAATTAAATGCCAAAACCAAATGATGGTTATATATAGTCGCTTACTTTTGGATATAATATTATGTGTAGGGTAGAATAGGTGAAGTTGGAGGTATTATTTGTAAAATAAAAAGTATAGAGTGTTTATAAAAAAATCACAGCACGGAAACCATGCTGTGATTTTTATTTTGGATGTCAACCTTGTTATTGGTGACAATGTATTCAAACAATTGCTACAATTGAATTATTCAGCTGTAGAGTTGTAGATTTCGAGCATCTTGATAGCTGCTTGCGGAATGCGAGTACCAGGACCGAAGATTGCTGCTACACCTGCCTTGTAAAGGAAGTCGTAGTCTTGTGCCGGGATAACACCACCAGCGATAACGATGATGTCTTCGCGACCCAATTTCTTCAGTTCTTCGATAACTTGCGGTACAAGTGTCTTGTGACCTGCAGCCAAAGATGATACGCCGAGGAAGTGAACGTCGTTTTCAACAGCCTGACGGGCAGCTTCTGCCGGAGTCTGGAACAACGGACCCATATCTACGTCGAAACCGCAGTCAGCATAACCCGTCGCTACAACTTTTGCACCACGGTCGTGACCGTCCTGACCCATCTTGGCAATCATGATACGAGGTTGACGACCTTCTTTCTTAGCGAACTCTTCGCACATTTGTTGTGCTTTGATGAAGTCCGGATCTTGTTTAGTTTCTGATGAGTACACGCCTGAAATTGTTCTAATTACTGCTTTATAACGTCCAACTACTTCTTCGCAAGCGTCAGAAATTTCACCCAAAGAAGCTCTTACAGCTGCAGCTTTTACAGCCAAGTCAAGCAGGTTGCCTTTCTTTGTGCGAACACATTCTGTGATAGCAGCCAATGCTTTCTTAACTGCTTCTTCGTCACGGTTTGCGCGGAGTTCGTGCAGACGTTCGATTTGTTCTTTACGTACTTCTGTATTGTCGATTTCCAAGATATCGATAGGATCTTCTTTTTCCAGGCGATATTTGTTTACGCCGACAATAGTTTGCTTACCTGAGTCGATGCGAGCCTGTGTACGGGCTGCAGCTTCTTCAATACGCAGTTTAGGAAGACCAGTTTCAATAGCTTTGGCCATACCGCCAAGTTTTTCGATTTCCTGGATGTGTTCCCAAGCTTTGTGTGCAAGTTCGTTTGTCAAAGCTTCTACATAGTAAGAACCTGCCCATGGGTCAATTTCTTTAGTGATGTAGGTTTCTTCCTGGATGTAGATCTGAGTATTACGTGCAATACGTGCAGAGAAGTCTGTAGGCAATGCAATTGCTTCGTCAAGTGCATTTGTGTGAAGTGACTGAGTGTGACCGAGAGCAGCACCCATAGCTTCAATACAAGTACGGCCAACGTTGTTGAACGGATCCTGTTCAGTAAGTGACCAACCTGAAGTCTGGCTGTGTGTACGCAAAGCAAGTGATTTCGGGTTCTTCGGATTGAATTGCTTAACGATCTTAGCCCACAACATACGTGCTGCACGCATCTTGGCAATTTCCATGAAGAAGTTCATACCGATAGCCCAGAAGAAAGACAAACGCGGAGCAAATGCGTCGATGTCCATACCTGCGTTTACACCGGCACGGAGGTATTCGAGACCGTCAGCCAATGTGTAAGCCAACTCGATATCTGCTGTTGCACCTGCTTCCTGCATGTGATAACCAGAGATAGAAATTGAGTTGAACTTAGGCATGTTTTGTGAAGTATATTCAAAGATATCGGCAATAATGCGCATAGAGAATTCCGGTGGGTAGATGTATGTGTTACGCACCATGAACTCTTTCAAGATATCATTTTGAATAGTACCGGCCATTTCTTCCAATTTTGCGCCCTGTTCCAAACCAGCGTTGATGTAGAAGGCAAGAACCGGAAGAACTGCACCGTTCATTGTCATTGATACAGACATTTTGTTCAAAGGAATACCGTCGAACAAAACTTTCATATCTTCAACTGAACAGATAGATACGCCGGCTTTACCAACGTCACCGACAACGCGTTCGTGGTCAGCATCGTAACCGCGGTGTGTAGCAAGGTCGAATGCTACGGAAAGACCTTTCTGTCCTGATGCAAGGTTACGGCGGTAGAATGCATTAGATTCTGCTGCCGTAGAGAAACCTGCATACTGACGGATAGTCCAAGGACGGATTGCGTACATACCGCTGTACGGGCCTCTCAAGAATGGAGGGATACCAGCTACGTAGTTCAGATGTTCAAGACCTTCGAGGTCTTCTTTTGTGTAAATCGGTTTTACCGGAATCAATTCCGGAGTAACCCATTTTTCTCCTTCTGCAATCGGGGTGTGCTTAACGTTGAAAGCATCCGATTTAATATCTATATTTTTGAAATTTGGTCTCATCGTTGTTCTGTTATTTTAATAGTTTAGCATTGAAAGCCTGCAAAGTTTCAAGAACATTGCTGCGAACGTGAACAAAGTTTGTGATACCTGCAGCCTGAAGTTCTTCAGTGCAAGCCGGATTTCCTGCTACAACAAATTCAGCACGTCCGTTGAGAAGTTTGAATGCTTCCGGAGCGAATGTTGCATATTCATCGTCGCTAGAACATAACACAACAATATCTGCTTTCTTTTCCATAGCGGCATTGATACCTTCTTCTACACTGTTGAAACCAAGGTTGTCGATGATTTCGTAGCCGGCACAAGCAAAGAAGTTAGCAGAGAATTGAGAACGGGCCAAGCGCATTGCGAGGTTACCGATTGTCAACATAAATACTTTCGGACGGTTTGCGGCCTTTTCTGTCGCAAGACGAAGAGCTTCGAAATCGCTGGCAGCTCTTTCTGTCGGAATCGTTGCTACACCGCCTTCAGCATTGTGTGCACAACCGCATTTGCAGCCTTCCAAAACGATTTTGTCGCCTGCCATTTCGTTGAAGTTCGGGAATTGGTTTGTACCAAGCAGAGATTCTTTTCTTCTTGCAACGTCTGCGTGACGTTTCTTTGAAGTTTCAGTTACCTGAGCCTGAACATATCCTTCTTTCAGTGCAGCATAGAAGCCGCCTTTTTCTTCAAGTTCAAGGAACAGTTTCCAAGCAGTGTCAGCGATAGAAACAGTCAAAGTTTCTACATAATATGAACCGCCTGCAGGGTCTGTAATTTTATCGAGGTGGCTTTCTTCCTTCAACAGAAGTTGCTGGTTGCGGGCAATTCTTTCAGAGAAATCGTCCGGAGTCTTGTATTGAGCGTCGAACGGAGTTACAGTGATAGAATCTACACCGGCAATAGCTGCTGACATTGTTTCAGTTTGTGTACGAAGCAAATTCACGTGAGCATCAAAGATTGTTTGGTTGAACTTTGATGTAGTAGCGTGAACATTCATTTTGCAAGCGCAGTCACATTCCGGGTTGTATTGTTTAACGATTTGAGCCCAAAGCATGCGTGCAGCACGGAATTTTGCAATTTCCATGAAGTAGTTGGAAGAAATACCCATGTTAAACTTGATGCGTTTGGCAGCTTCGTCGGCAGAAACACCTGCTTCTGTCAATTGAGCCATCCATTCGTTACCCCAAGACAAAGCATATCCCAGTTCTTGTGAAATATAAGCACCTGCATCGCTCAGCATTACAGAATCAACAGTAAATACTCTCAGGTTCTTAACAGGAGCAACTATTGCAAGGATTTCCTTAGCTGTTTCTTTGATATCTCCGGCAAAGTCAACACCGTGTTTGAGCAGTCTTACAAACGGATCAAATTTAATGGAGCCTTTGAAAACGTCTACCAATTTGGCTGATGTGAGATATTCAACCAAAGCTTTTGCATTAGCAACTGCGTGACGTGGACAAGCTTCGATGTTGATTTCTGTCTTCTCTACGTTGATACCGTCGAGCAGAGTTTTGAAATCGGCAGCAGTGAGTTCGTCTTTCTTTACCTTGAAGCCTAATGATGTGATGCCTTTAGATGTTACGTCTTTAGCTTTTGCGTTAGCTTCTTCAACGTTCTCAACTACAATAGCTTGGCGAATGTACCATTCATTGTTGGTTTTAGTACCTCTGATGAACGGATACTCTCCAGGAAGAGAGTCTGTAGTCTTCAGATTTTCGATGTCTTCAGCGCGATACATTGGCTGCACATTGAAACCTTCGTTTGTTCGCCATACCAATTTCTTGTCGAAATCAGCGCCTTTCAGGTCGGCAACGACTTTTTCTTTCCATGTTTCAGTAGAAACAGGTGGGAATTGGTCGAACAATTTTTCTCTGTTTTCTGCCATAATTTTAAAAATATGAGTTTAGAGTTTAGGTTGTATTTTAATACTTATCGATTTCAAATTAACTTATAAAATCGCATGCATTCATCTATGCAAAAGTAGTAAATAAATTTTTGATTAAGGTGTTTAAAAAGCAATAAAAAAGCGCCCTTCAAGGAATGAAGAGCGCTTTTGTCTATGTTTTAGTAATTTTTAAGCTTGTACAGCTGCGATACCCGGCAAAACTTTGCCTTCGATTGCTTCAAGCAAAGCACCACCACCAGTAGAAACATAAGATACTTGGTCGGCAAGACCGAACTTGTTGACACAAGCAACAGAGTCGCCACCACCTACCAATGAGAATGCACCGTTCTTTGTTGCTTCAGCAATAGCAAGACCTACTGCGCGGCTACCGTGTGTGAAGTTTTCGAATTCGAACACACCTGTAGGACCGTTCCAAAGAATAGTCTTAGAATTGCGGATAACGTTAGCAAAGAGTTCTTCAGATTTAGGACCGATATCCAAGCCTTCCCAACCATCAGGAATTTCGCGAACATCGCAGAACTTGCTGTTGCAATCGTTGCTGAAGTCGTCACCGATTTTTGCGTCAACTGCCAAAACAAGGTTTACGTTGTTCTTTTTAGCTGTTTCGATAATGTTCAAAGCGAGGTCGAGCTTGTCATCTTCGCAAATTGACTGGCCGATAGAACCGCCGAGAGCCTTAACGAATGTATAAGTCATACCACCGGCAATGATAAGGTTGTCAACTTTTGTAAGAAGGTTAGTGATGATGTCGATTTTAGAAGAAACCTTGCTACCACCCATGATTGCAGTGAATGGGTGTTCAATATGGTTAAGAACGCGTTCAACAGCGTTTACTTCGTTTTGCATCAAATAACCGAACATTTTGTCTTCGCTCTTGAAGAATTCAGCCATAACTGCAGTAGAAGCGTGTGCACGGTGTGCTGTACCGAATGCATCGTTTACGTAAGCGTCAGCATAGCTTGCCAATTCCTCAGCAAATTTCTTCTGGTCAGCTTTAACAGCTTTTTTAGCTGCTGCCTTTTCTTCGTCAGAAGCATCTTCAGCCAAACCTCTTGGTTTGCCTTCTTCAGCTGCGTAGAAACGCAGGTTTTCAAGAAGAAGCACTTCACCAGCTTGAAGTTCTTTTGCTGCGTTTACAGCTACTTCACCACGGCTGTCGCTTGCAAATTTTACAGTCGTGCCTGGGAGAAGTTCTTTCAAGTGTTCAACAATGTGTTTCAAAGAGAATTTGTCTTCCGGACCTTTTTTAGGACGACCAAGGTGAGAACCGATGATTACGCTACCGCCTTCAGCAAGGATTTTCTTGATTGTCGGCATAGCCTTCACCATACGAGTGTCGTCTGTGATGTTGAAATTTTCGTCCAATGGAACGTTAAAGTCTACACGAACAAAGACTTTTTTGCCTTTGAAATCGTAATTGTCAATGTTTGTCATATCGTTATTCTATATTAGATAGTTTATTTCTTAAATCGGGACAAATATACTAATATTATTTCAAAGCGATGTTGTGAACTCGCAAAAATACCTTAAATAATTTTGTGCGCTTTCAGCAATTCGCTCATTTCATTCCGTACTTTTTCTGCTTCTCTAGCAGCTGCTTCCGCATAGTCTTCACCGTTGGAAGCATAGATGATGGCACGTGACGAGTTGACGATAAGGCCGCATTCCGGTGTCATTCCATATTTTGCCACGTCCTGGAGGCTACCGCCTTGTGCTCCCACGCCCGGAACAAGAAGGAAATGATTCGGAACAATTTTGCGAACGTCCTCAAACATTTGACCTTGAGTTGCACCAACTACGAACATTGTGTTGTCTGTAGTTCCCCAGGATGATACTTTTCTCATGACTGTTTCAAACAGCGGAGTGCCGTTCTCGTCCTTTGTCAATTGGAAATCGTGTGAACCCTTGTTGGAAGTAAGTCCCAATACGATTACCCATTTGTTGTCATAACCGAGGAACGGAGTGACGCTGTCTTCTCCCATGTAAGGAGCTACGGTAAGAGCGTCAATATCGAGGTGTTCAAAGAAACTGCGGGCATACATCTTGGATGTGTTGCCGATGTCACCACGCTTAGCATCAGCGATGATGAAAATATCAGGATGGTTTTCCTTTATGTATTTTATCGTTTTTTCAAATGCTATCCAGCCTTCTGTTCCAAAGCATTCATAGAATGCAAGGTTCGGTTTGTAGGCTATACAGAATGGGGCAGTAGCATCAATGATGCTTTTATTGAACTCGAAGATAGGATCTTCTTTGGATAGAAGAAATTCGGGTACTTTTTTGAGGTCCGTGTCAAGACCGACACACAAGAATGATTGTTTCTTCTTGATGTTTTCAACTAATGTTTGTCTGTTCATACTCCAGTCTGTTATTGGGTTTTATAATTCACTTTCTTTTAGCTTTTCAGCATTTTCCGCAATAATCAAGTTGTCGATGCAATCCTGAATGTCGCCGTCCATGAATGCTGCCAAGTTGTAAATGGTGTAATTGATACGGTGGTCTGTGATACGGCCTTGCGGATAGTTGTATGTGCGGATTTTTGCAGAACGGTCGCCGGTCGATACCATTGTCTTTCTACGGGATGCGATGTCGTCTACATATTTCTGGTGTTCCTTGTCGTAGATAAATGTACGCAATCGGGACAATGCACGCTCTTTGTTCTTAGGCTGGTCGCGGGTTTCGGTACATTCAATAAGAATTTCTTCTACGACGCCCGTATTCGGGTTTTTCCAGTTGTAACGCAAGCGTACTCCGGATTCCACCTTATTGACGTTCTGACCGCCGGCACCACCGGAACGGAATGTATCCCATTTGATTTCACCTTCATTGATTTCTACATCAAATGGCTCTGCTTCCGGCAGAACGGCAACGGATGCGGCAGATGTGTGTACGCGGCCTTGAGTTTCTGTGGCCGGAACACGCTGTACGCGATGTACTCCGGATTCATATTTAAGTGTGCCGTATACTTTCTCTCCAGTAACGGAACAGATGATTTCCTTGTATCCTCCGGCTGTACCTTCGCTGAAGCTGGACACTTCCATTTTCCAGCCTTTTGTTTCACAATATTTGGCATACATACGGAACAGGTCGCCTGCAAAAATAGCGGCTTCGTCGCCACCTGTACCGCCACGGATTTCAATAATGGCGTTCTTGTAATCTTCCGGATCTTCAGGGATAAGAAGCAGTTTGATTTCTTCTTCCAATGCCGGAATGGCGTTGGTGTTGGCTTCGAGCTCTTCTTTTGCGAGTTCTTTTAAATCAGGATCGGATTCTGTTTCCAGTACAGCTTTTGCCTCATCAATGTCACGCAGCATTTTTTTGTATTTGTTGGTGACACTTGTCAGTTTTTCGAGGTCTTTATATTCTTTTGTCAGTTTGACAAATCTTTTCATGTCGCTGATAACAGAAGGGTCGGTAATTAAAAGACTCACTTCTTCAAAGCGTGCGTCAATGCCGTCCAGACGATGTAACAATGATGTTTCTGCCATATTTTGAAATTAAATTATTCTTCTATAATGCAAAGCTTTTTATAAGGACTATATAATGCTTTGCAAAATTAGTAAAAATATATGGATACTTAAAGAAGGGTTCGCAAGAAAATGGAAAAACGGGCCGAAGCATACTACTTGGCCCGTTTTTAGTCGTTAGCTATTTCGTGTTTTTTAGCTGATTTGCAAATCCTGTGGCGAGTTCTTTACAACGTTCAATGACTTCTGGTGTGATTCCTTGCTTCATTTCAATCGGTTCTCCTACAACCGTGAAATTCAGCTTTTCAGTGAGTACATTAACATTTTTAACTGCGGCCGGTGCCCATGTGAAAGAACCGATGCGAGCAAACAGTTTGTTGGAAGTGCCTCTCAGTTGCAAGGATTTCAACAAAGACTCAATCTTTGGGAATGCCTGTCCATTGTACGTAGGACTCGCAATGATAAGTCCACGGTAGTTGTAAATGTCGCGAAGAATATAGGACTCATCCGTATATGACACGTTGTGGACGCGAATTTTTCGAATACCGCAAATTGCAAGCTGACGGGAAATGATGTCAACCATGTCTTCCGTATTTCCGTACATGGAGCCATAAGCAATAACTACACCTTCTTCGGCTTCGTTCTTGCTGAGTCTGTCGTATTCGGAAATTACTTTTTCAATTTCCTGATGCCATACCGGGCCGTGAGTAGAACAGATGTAGTCAAGCTGCAGTCCGTTGAGTTTAGCTAATGCTTTCTGTACAAAAATGCCGTATTTGGCAACGATGTTTGAATAATATCTTGCCATTTCCGAATAGTATAGACAAGTGTCTGTTTCAGAATCCAGAATACCTCCATTGGTAGCACCGAAACAGCCGAATGCATCGCCCGAAAACAGAACTTTGTCCTCAACGACATAAGTCATCATTGTTTCCGGCCAATGAATCATCGGTGTCAAGTGGAATTGCAGTGTTTTTCCTCCCAAATCCAGTTCTTCACCATCTTTGACAACAATAACATTGTCTGTAATCTGGTAGTAGCCTTTCAGCATATCGGCTGTTTTGGCGTTTCCTATAATTTTCATTTGAGGAAAAGCGTTGCGCAATGTCTGCACGGATCCTGAATGGTCAGGCTCCATGTGGTTGATAATCATATAGTCGAGAGTTGCGCTGGGCGCTGCCGATTTTATGCGGTCAATCAGTCGTTGGCTGTGTGAAATTTCAACACCGTCGATCAGAGCTGTTGCATTGTTTCCTTTGACAATGTAGGAGTTGTAAGTTACACCATAAGGAAGAGGCCAAATTCCTTCAAAACGAGTTGTTGTTCTGTCGTTGACCCCTACATAGTGAATACCGTTACAAATTTCGCTGTAAATCATAAAATATTCTTATTTGTTAGTTTATATTCATTTATTGTTTTCCCACAGAAAATCCATTCGTTCTTTCATCTTGATTTCGTGTGGATTGTCGGCCGCTATCCAGAATTTCATATCTTGGGCTTTGTCCGGGAGATACTGTTGCTTGACAAAATGGTTCGGATAGTTGTGAGCATATTTGTAATCTGCCCCATAACCTAATTCTGTCATCAGTTTTGTCGGCGCATTTCGCAAGTGAAGAGGAACAGGCAAGTTGCCAGTCTTGTCGACATAGTCCAGCGCTGCGTTGATAGCATTGTAGGCGGAATTACTTTTCGGTGATGTCGCTAAATAAACAGCACATTCCGACAGGATAATGCGTCCTTCAGGCCATCCTATTTTTTGCAAGGCGTCAAAAGTCGCATTGGCAAGCAGTAGGGCATTGGGATTGGCCAGACCTACATCTTCAGCGGCGGATATAACAAGTCTTCTCGCAATGAAAGCGGGGTCTTCGCCTCCGGCAATCATGCGCGCCAGCCAGTAAACGGCAGCATCGGGGTCGCTTCCCCGTATTGACTTTATGAATGCGGAGATGATATCATAATGCATTTCTCCATTTTTGTCATATGCGGCCGGGTTTTGCTGCAATTGTTCCGTGACAATGTCGTTTCTGATAATCAGCGGCTCATCATCTTTCGTGGCCTGCATCATGAGGTCGATGATGTTCAGCAGTTTTCGTGCATCACCTCCTGAATATCGGAACAAGGCTTCTGTTTCGACGATTTTGACTGTCTTGTTTTTCAACACTTCATCCTTTGTGATGGCGCGTTGCAGTATTTCGTTCAAGTCATTGTTGTCAAGCGGTTGAAGTACATATACTTGTGCTCTGGACAACAATGGACGAATGATTTCAAACGAGGGGTTTTCGGTGGTGGCACCGATAAGTGTCACTGTGCCCATTTCCACTGCACCAAGCAGGGAATCCTGTTGCGATTTGTTGAAACGATGGATTTCGTCGATAAACAAAATCGGGCGATGGGAACTGAATATGCTGTTTTGATTGGCAACGCATTTATCCAGTACTTCCCGAACTTCCTTAACTCCTGAATGAACAGCCGAAAGCGTATAGAACGGGGCTTTGACGTGTGTGGCAATGATTCTTGCCAACGTTGTCTTTCCAACCCCCGGAGGCCCCCATAAAATAAATGTGGAAATGTGCCCGGATTCAAGCATCCGTCGGAGAATGCCGTCCGGTCCCACTAAATGTTTTTGCCCGATGTAGTCGTCAAGGCTTTTCGGGCGGAGCCGTTCTGCCAAGGGTTCAAAAATCATTGTCATCAGTAAAGTAGTTAATTGCGGGTACAAAGTTAATAACAATCGAGCAAAGTTGAATGTTTTTTTTTGTGATGATGGTTTCGATATCAGAAAAGAAATCCGTATTTTTGTGCAGAAACGCATTTATAATTTAAAGCAAATGACAAATCTCATTCAAACAGTATTTTTGTTTATCCTTTTCATGATAGCTGATTCGCTTGCTGTTTATGGTCAAAGCAAATATAACATCGTGCAAAAAATGGAAGGGGAGGTCAAGGCCGGTTTGACAACGCCGGTCGGCGGCTACCATACTGGTAAATCACAGATAGGCGCCTCATTGGGATTAGAGGGAAGATACAATTTCAAAGGTACTCCGTGGGATTGTGGCCTTATGCTTGATTTGTCTACGGCCCGACGTGGCTACGAACATCTTTATAATGACGGCTATGACCGTTGGCAGAGTAACCGGACATTGGCACTTGCTTTAACGGGTGATTATAATTTCCGTCAAGGTAATAAATTCAATCCTTTCGCTGGAACCGCGATAGGGGTTGCCTATAATGATGTTGTCGGGGATAAATATTTCCCTTTTTCTGGAATGTCGATGCTGTTTGCACCTCGTGTTGGGGTGGAGTTGCTGTACCATTTCCGGATTACCGCCCAATTAAATATAAGTAGAAAAGGTTTTCACAATTTAAGTTTGGCTATCGGTTTGACAATTGGCGGGCGTCGCCAAAAGGAGTCACGGGAATGAATCGTTGTCTGGCAACAGATATGTAAAAAGGTTATTGTGCAGTGCACTTGAGGGATGGGTTATAATTTGCCTGTCCTAAAACGTCTATCTGCCAATAACTTTGTCGCATTTTTCAGTTTGTCACTTTTTATTCGTACTTTTGTACATCATATAAATATCAAGAAAATGAATTATAGAAAAATCTGTATAGCTGCTTTTGTAGCTATTGCCGGTGGCATTGTGAATGTTTGGGGGCAAGAGCTGACACTTAAGGACTGCTCTTTGGATGCAACTCCCGAAAGATTGCAGCCTATTGTTTCGGAACAAAGTGGAGATACATACCTGATGCTTTCGGGTGACGGCAAACGTGTGGAACGTTATGATTACAAAACCGGAAAGATGTTGGGGGTTGTAATGGATTCAGATAAATTGCGGGATTGCGCTGTCAGCTCATGGGACGGCTATATTCTTTCTCCGAATGAAAAACTGCTGTTATTATATACGAATGTGGAGAAGATTTACCGCAACTCTTTCCGTGCATCATACTACGTATATGATATAGCCCGAAACAATATCAAACCATTGTCGGAAAATGGTGCACAGGAATGTCCGACATTTTCTCCGGACGGTCGTATGATTGCATTTGTGCGTGACAATAATATATATGTGGCCAAATTGGATTATGGTACGGAAATTCCGGTGACAAAGGACGGAGAATTGAACCATGTGATCAACGGTGTGCCGGATTGGGTTTATCAGGAAGAATTTGGAATGACAAGTTCACTGACATGGTCGCCTGATAATCTGATGCTTGCGTTTATCCGTTGGGATGAATCGGAGGTGCCGATGTACGAATACCCAATGTATCGTGAAGTCGGGGAAAAAGGTTCTGGAATGGAAACGTATGCCAACATTGCAGAATATAAATATCCTGTTGCCGGAGAGGTTAATTCTAAAGTGCAGGTAATGAGCTATGATGTGGAAACGCGTGCATTGAAAACAATGAACGTTCCATTGGACTATGACGGATATGTCAATAAAATTGAATTCGGTAAAACGCCCGAACGGTTGATGGTGAATACGCTCAACCGCAATCAGAATGAAATGAAGCTTTATGCTGTTAACCCTCGTTCCGCCATTGCAAAACTTATTTATACAGACAAGTCGGAGTCGTGGATTGAGCCGTCGTTGACATCGATGACCAAGTATTACGATTCATTTTTTATCGTTGCAAGCGAGCGAAGCGGATACACTCATTTGTATCAATATTCAAATGCCGGAAGCCTGATGCGGCAAATTACTAAAGGTGATTGGGAAGTGACTGACTTTTACGGCTATGATGAATTGACAGGAACATGCTATTTCCAGTCTACGCAGGAAGGACCGCTTAACCGTACGGTTGCGATGGTTGATAAAAAAGGTATAAACAAGCCGATTTCTTTGGTAAAAGGTACAAATTCCGCTGAATTTAATGCGGACTTGTCATATTATATTTTGCGCCACAGTGATGTCGATACTCCAGACACGTATGTGCTTTACAATTCAAAAGGCAAGGAGATGCGTGTGCTGGAAACCAATGATGCGTATGCAGCGAAATACAAAGAAGCTATGCCTTCAAAGGAATTCTTCACATTCTCAAGCAATGGACACGAATTGAACGGCTATATGTTGAAACCGAATGATTTCGATTCTTCCCAAAAGTATCCGGTTATTATGTATCAATATAGCGGTCCGGGTTCGCAGTTGGTGTTAAACCGTTGGGAATTGGATTGGTTGCACTATGCGGCAACTCAGGGGTATATCGTGGTTTGCGTTGACGGACGTGGTTCAGGTGGACGCGGTAAGGATTTTGCGTCGACTGTATATATGCAATTGGGTAAGTATGAAAGTCAGGACCAGGTAGCGGCTTCCAATTATTTGGCGACTTTGCCATATGTGGATGCTGACCGCATCGGCATTTTTGGATGGAGTTATGGCGGTTATGAAACCCTCATGGCTATGACGGAAAAAGGCAATCGATTTGCTGCTGGAGTTGCTGTTGCGCCTGTGACAGACTGGCGTTTCTATGATACAATTTATTCGGAACGTTTTATGCGTACACCACAACAGAACCAAGTGGGATATGACAACAGTTCGGCACTTTACCGTGCGGCCAATTTAAAAGGTGATTTGCTCATCGTTTCAGGTTCAGCCGATGATAATGTGCATATTGAGAATACCTTCGCTTTTGTTTCAAAACTTGCTGAATTGAACAAATTGCCGGATATGGTGGTTTATCCTAACAAGAACCATCACATCAATGGCAGGGAAACTCGATTTACGTTGTATAAGAAGGTTCTGAGCTTCTTTGACAATCATTTGAAAAAGTAACTGGTGACGAACAAGTGTAATAATATTACCAGCTGTTCCGCCTATTTGATTTGGCGGAATTATGCAATAGGGGCAAGTGCAATATCACTTGTCCCTATTGTTAGTTATGCCTTTCAAAATAAAGTCGTACCGTTTTTGGCGTTGGTGCTTTCGCTCGCTTTGTTTGCTTTTGTCCGGCATAATCGGCGAAGCCGTTCGGAAACATGTGTGCTGATACCGTATATCGTTGCGAGAGTGTTGCTTGTCTATGCTTTTGCTTCTTATTTTGTGGCGATTATGGCCAAGTATTCTACGGAAACATTTTGGGGAGATGCGTTGGAGCGTCTTCCATATTTTACGATTATGTTTCTTTCCGCGCTGACGGCTGTGCTGACGACTTTTGTTTACAAGCGTCATTTCCGCAATGTGTTTTGCATGGACTGCCTGCTTCGAAATGGCACGCCTTATGAACGGGAATTGTTGGGCCATATCTATTTCAAGGAAAACCGTTTCCTTCTTCCTCGAATAATTAAAATAACTTCGCTGCTTGCGCTAATCACATGGACCTGTTATTTCATTTGTGACGTGGAATCCGATGAAATTTCGGGGTGGCCTTTATTTGTGTTCGTATTTAGTCCGCTCGTATTCCTTGTGTTTGACCTCGTTGCTTTGCGTTTGCGTTATTGGGCAATCGGAGTGTTTTACCGAAAGAAACTTGCGCAGGAGGACCGAGAACATGGCGGACATTCCAAACTTGTGAGAATTTTGCTTATATGTGGAGACAGGTTGTATTTAACAGAAAAAGACGGCAAATATGATACGCCTTTTCAGTTTACGGAGCCTTTTTCAGAAGCCATTTCTTTAGGAAATACTGTGCAGTATATGTCGAGAGAAATGGGATATGTTCAGAGTGATTTTGTGAGGTTCTGCTACGGAAGTATGGATTTAAAGAACCGGCGCAGTGTGGAGCATTATTTTTGTTTTATAGATGACTGCTCTTCTGTTGACAGCGCGAAGTCCGCGTCTGACGGCATTGGGCGTTGGTGGACGAAACCGGAATTGGAAGGACGATTCCAGAAAAGTTTCTCGAAAATACTGTGTGCGGAATTGCATCGCGTTTATACGGTAATGCTGACAAGCAAACTGTATAACGCAGACGGCAGTAAAATTGTACAGGCGAAAGGGTATATCCCCGATTTCCAGATAAATGAGATTAGAACATCGACTGTTGATTTCAGCAACAACCGATGGATGATATTGTCAAAATTTAATAAAGACCTTTCTTTTAGATTGTTGAAGAAGGTCTGGTATCAATATATTGAAGGTTTGAAATGAAAAACTTGATTGTCATATTAGGTCCGACAGCATCGGGAAAAACGCATAAGGCCGTTGCTTTGGCAGAACGATTGAATACGGAAATAATCAGTGCCGATTCCCGGCAGATATACCGGGGGATGGATATCGGTACGGGAAAAGATTTGGAAGAATACAAGAATGTTCCGTATCATTTGATTGACATTTGCCCGGCCGGTTACAAATACAATCTTTTTGAATATCTTCGGGATTATCAGGCAGCCCGTGATTCTATATTGGCAAAAGGAAAAACGCCGATACTTTGTGGCGGAACCGGGCTATATGTAGAAGCGGTTTTGAATGGGCTGAAACTTCCTGAGGTTCCTGAAAACAAGGCTTTGAGGGCAGAACTTGCAGGAAAGTCATTGGAGGAATTGACGGCAATTCTGGAACGTATGAAGAAATTGCATAACACAACAGATATCGATACTGCCAAACGGGCTATTCGGGCGATTGAAATACAACAATATTATCACGAACATCCGGATTTAAAAGTGGATACTACACCTCACCCGGTTGAAAATGCATTGATTATAGGCGTTGAAATTGGTCGTGAAGAGCGTCGGGAGAGAATATCCTCGCGTTTGAAATCGCGTCTTGACTCCGGCATGGTGGAAGAAGTGCGGAATATATTGGATTCGGGTGTGTCGCCAGAAGATTTGATTTATTACGGTTTGGAATATAAGTTTTTGACAAATTATATCATCGGTCAATCAACCTATGACGAGATGGTGAATGGTCTTGAAATTGCAATTCACCAGTTTGCCAAACGCCAGATGACTTGGTTCCGGGGAATGGAACGGAGGGGATTTCATATAAATTGGCTTCCTTATGATTTGGATGACGAAGTGTTTGTCGACGAGGTACTAAAATTGTACTAATACAATATAACAATACTTCGGTAAAAAATTACCGAGAAATTAAAATTAAACAATAGAATCGGTGT
>OLFT01000062.1_pt1 | contig 149708 bp, 155 predicted proteins | sample 1604921 | NCBI WGS metagenome assembly OLFT01 (sample SAMEA3888897, study PRJEB22519) | human gut metagenome | biome: human gut; feature: human-associated habitat; material: faeces | place: Denmark | collected 2013 | reverse complement strand
ACCTCCACTTCTTTAGCTTCATTATATTGGAAAGCAGGGGAAAGGACAAATCTGCGAAAAAGGACAAAAATAAGCGTACCACTATTTCTAATGATACGCCTATCCTCATTAAATCACTTCAAAATGCTTCAACGCATCCTTTATCGCTTCCACTTTCTCCACTGTCGGATGCTTCCTCGGCTGTTTCAATTCCTCTACCGCATTAGGAGCATCGTACATCGGCAAGCCTAAATCTCTCTTTACCTCTGCAATATATGCGGTATGTACCTTGAAGCCGTATTTAGCTTCTATGTACTCCTTTATCATTTTGTAGGTCACTCGTTCTTTGGGCTTATATTCTTCGGCTCTTTTAGCGATATTATCAAGCGGAACTTTTCCCTCACCCTCGCCAAACTCAACTTTTACGTTGATATGTCCGTCTGGCTTTTTGTGGGAAAGCAGTACTACCGTCTCCACATGCTCCGTATGCGGGAACATATCGACCGGTTGCATCCGCTCGACGCGGTAGCCGTGGCGGGTGAGATAGCCAAGGTCGCGCGCGAGCGTCTCCGGGTTGCACGACACGTATACCACCCGCTCCGGCGCTACGGTCGTGACGGCGGAGAGAAAGCGCTCGTCGCTGCCGGCGCGCGGCGGGTCGAGGATGACGACGTCGGCGTGCTCGCCGGCCTTGGCCATGCCCTGCAGGAAGTCGCTCGCATCGGCGGTGTAGAAGCGGACATTGTCCGCGCGGTTGGCCTTGGCGTTGCTGATCGCATCGCGCACGGCGTCGCGGTTGTTTTCCACGCCGATCACGCGCGCGGCGTTCCGGCTCGCGAAGATGCCGATTGTGCCGGTGCCGCAGTAGGCGTCCACGACGGTTTCCTTGCCGGTCAGCCCGGCGTAGTCGAGCGCCGTGCGGTAGAGTACCTCCGTCTGCACGGGGTTGATCTGGTAAAACGCGCGCGGCGAGATGCGGAACGTGAAGTCCCCGAGCTGCTCATGAATATATCCCGGGCCATAGAGCACCTCGCTGTGGGGCCCGAGCACGAGGCTCGTCTGCCCGGCGTTGATGTTCTGCACGATGGTCGTGATGTCCGGGTGCCGCTGCAGCAGCGCGCGCACGAAGTTGCGCTTGCCGGGCAGCATGCCGTGCGCCGTCACGAGCACGACGAGAATTTCCCCGCTGCGCCAGCCGCGCCGCACGAGCACGTGCCGCAGCGTGCCGCGGCCGGTGTCCTCGTCATAGGGACGGATCTTGAAGCTCTTGAGCAGGCCGCGGATCGTGACGATGATCTGGTCTGCGACGGTGTCCTCGATCATGCAGTCGCTGACCGGGACGATGCGGTGTGAGGCCGACTGGTACACGCCCGAGATGATCTGTCCCTGCCGGTTGACGCCGAAGGCGGCCTGCACCTTGTTGCGGTAGTGATAGGGATCGTCCATGCCGAGGATTTCCTCCACATGACCGAAGCGGCCGAGCAGCCGGATGGCCGTCGCCTGTTTGAAGTGCAGCTGCTCGGGGTAGGAGAGGTTTTGCAGCTGGCAGCCGCCGCACTTTTTTGCAAGCGGGCATACGGTCGTATTGGGCATGGGAAAGACCTCCGGTTTCGTAAAATTCTCTGCTTAGTGTATCACATCATTCGTCGCTTTTCCACACGGTTTTTGCGCGCGGCAGATTCCACTCAAAGTGCGCCGCGGCGCAGCGGATGCCGACCACGACGAGTACGCCGGTCAGGAGCGCGCCCGGCCCCTGCCACACCTGCCGCAGGAGCAGATAGAGGACGCCGCCCGCGATGGAGGCGCTGGCATAGATGTGCTTGCGCAGGATGTAGGGCATATCCCCGGCGAGCACGTCGCGCAGCACGCCGCCGCCCGTGCCGGTCAGCAGACCGACAAAGACCAGCAGCAGCGGGTCGGTGCAGTCGGCGAGGGTGATGGCGGTGTTGATGCCCGTGATCGTGAAGATGCCGAGCCCGGTCGCGTCCATGAGCAGCATGAGCGCGTCGAACACGCGCTTGCTGCGCCCGATGAGGCGGCGCACGAACGGGAAAAACAGCACGACCGATACGCCCAGCGCCATGAGCAGGTACATCGGGTCCTGAAACGCGCGCGGCGGGGTCAGCCCCACGACGAGATCGCGCAGGATGCCGCCGCCGACGGCCGTCGTGATGCCCAGCAGCCCCACGCCGAAAATGTCCATGTGCTTTTCAATGCCGAGCACCGCGCCGCTGACGGCGAACGCGACCGTTCCGGCCAGCTCGAGCAGAAAGAGGAACGTTTGCATGGCCATGACCTCCAAAAAAAGAGTACACCCCTGCCGGCAAGCAGGTGTGCACTCTGTCCTTTTACCTGAAAGATTGGCCGTGCGGCCTTGCTTCTTCGGTGCGGAATCGTCTCTCCAGAGCTCCGTCCGCCGCCGGTCCTTTTGCCTGAGAGTGTGACTCCTTCGGCGGCCGCAGCGCTCTCCCGGTGGCTTCATACGGCATATATCTGCCGCCAGTATAGCAGATGCGGCGAAATTTGCAATGCCGAACTGTTTCGTGTACACTGTTTTTAAGACATGACGGGAGGTGTGCGCATGAAACGCATTTTATTGTGCCTGCTGTGCGCGGTGCTGCTGACGGGCTGCGGAAAAGAGACCGCCCCCGCCGTCGCGGCGGCGCAGCGGTATCAGACCATTGTGCAGGCGGTCGGTGACGGCACGGCTGCGGGCGTCGATCTTACGGATGCGCAGATCGCGCAGGCAGTGGCGCGGCTCTCGGATGCAGGGCTCACAGCCGTGCACGTGGACGCGGCCGACCCGGTCGCGCATCCGGAGACGGTGACCGCCTTTTGGGACGTACGCGCGGCAGGGGAGATGGCTGAGATCGCGCTCTATGAGGTCTGCCGCGACGGTGGGCTGCTGTGCCACACGCTGCGATTCGCGGACGGGACGGATACCGTCACACGCACGCGTGTCGTCTGGCGCGATGGGGCGTTTTCCGTGAGCTATGCCGATACCTACACCGTCACGTCCCTGTCGCTCGACGGCGGGCGGCTGACCTATGTCTACGACATGCCCGACAACCCGCCGGGCACGGATCACGACGGGCACATCGACACGCAGGAGACATTCACGGTCGGATAAACCGCGGCTGCGTGCCCCGAGCAGGGGCGCGCAGCCTTGAGGCTGTCAAAAAGTATTACTTTTTGACAAAGGGGCTGCAGTCTGCTGCGCGCATAATTTGTGCGCCGCCAGCGCACAAATTCCACACTTGCAGCCTGAGAAGTATTTTCTTCGCCGCACATGTCGCCGAAGAAAATGATTGGACTTTCTTTCGCCGCTTCGGCGGCGAAACTCTACGAGGCTCTTTGACAAGCTGCACGGCTGCGCGCCCCACTCGGGGCGCGCAGCCGTTTGCTATCTTATGCGCGGCGGGCGTCGGATGCCGCGGCGCTCTGCTGCAGCGCGGCCTGCGCCAGCAGCTCCATACTGTCAAATACCTGCGGATAGCGTGCGGCGAGACCGAAGTGCGCGAACGCGGCGCACAGCTGCGCACTGTCGAGCACGACGCCGTCGCACCCGCGCGCAAGCTCCAGCTCGATGATCGAGCGCAGCACCTGCTCGCTGCACGCCTTTTCCGGCCGGACGCAGCCGAGCAGCGCCTGCACCGGCGCGTCCGGATAGCTGCACTGCAGGCCGTAGCGCTGCGCCGTGAGCCCGTAGGCGTTGGCGGCGCGCACGCCGGGCGTACACAGCACGCTCGCGCGCTGCCGGAGCGCGCCGACCAGCTGCGGCAGCACCGCGCCCGCCGTGCTCAGCACCGGGACGCCGGCCGCTGCCGTAAGCTGCTCGCAGAAAATGCCCGCACTGTCCGGCACGGCGATGACCGTGCAGCCGGAGGCGGCCAGCACCTCCGCCGCTGCGCGCAGCTTCGGCAGGGGCGGCTGTGTGGACGCTCCGCACAGATACGGTTCGCAGTCCGGCACGGCCGCCGGGCTCAGCGGCAGCAGGACGGCGTGTTCTCCGCCCAGCGCCTGCACGCGGCGCAGGAACTGTGTGATGGCGGCCGGGTCTGCGCCGAGCACGCCGATGTGAGGCTGATCCTGTATCTGCATAATGGACATCTCCTGACGAAAAAAGTCTCCGCGAAGCGGGTATGACCCCATCTTAGCGGAGACTGTGATCCGTCCGGCAACGCTTTGGCATCGAAACGGCATCATTGTGCGTTGAAATACAAAGTATTTTCCACGCGCCATGCCGGCAGGGAAAAGGCCGTGTCGGCGTCCGGGTCATAAAACTGCAGGTAGTCGGTGATGCTGCTGTCCATGCCGTCGTTGTAACTGCCCTCGTTTCCGGCGTTGAGCAGCTGCAGGGGAACGGTGTTTCCACCGCTTGTGCGCAGACCGAGCATTTTTTTCGCCGCTTCCGGCATCGGGATCTGCACCTCGTCGTACGGCACGCCGAGCGCGGCCGCGACCGTGGCACCGACGCGGTTTTCAAACACGCACAGCAGGTAATCCCACAGGTCGTTCTGCCGGATCTGGAAGGCATAGCTGTCCGAAAACGTATAACTGAGCGCCAGCACGCAGCCGGTCGCGTCGTCGAGCAGGAAGGACGCCGTGTCGCCGCGCGGGTTGCTCAGCGCAATGCCCCAGAGGACGAAGCCGCTGCCGTAGCTCGCGTACTGGACGGTCGCGCCCTCCTCCACGGAAAAGCCGCCGCCGAACAGCGCGCTGTCCTTTTCCAGCGCGCCCAGCAGCTCCTGCGCGTACTGCGTCATCTCGGCCAGCGTGTGCGCCGCGGCGCTCTCGTCGAGCTCGACGGGCTCTTCTGCGCCGTAAAACAGGTTCTGCATGCCGTCGGTCAGTTTCCGGCGCAGAACGGTGGCCGGACCCTGCTCGTCGCCGGTGCTGAGGGAAAACGCCGTGTCCTGATCCGCGCGGTCGAGCCGCGCGGCCACAAGGTTTGGCAGGAAAAATCCGCCCGCTGCGATCGCCAGCACGAGCACGACCGCCAGCGCGGTGCGCATCCACGGTCTCATACGCGGCCTCCTTTCAGCTCCACGGTCACGACCGTGCCGTTGCCGACGCGGCTCTCAAACTGCATCGTGCCGCCGTGCAGCTGCACGATCTCATTGCACAGCGACAGGCCGAGGCCCGCGCCGCCCTGTGCGCGCGAGCGCGACTTGTCCACGCGGTAAAACGCCTCCGTCAGGTGCGTGAGCGCCTCCGGCGGGATGCCGCGGCCGTTATCGAGCACGCGCACGCGGCAGCCGTCGGGCAGCATCTCCTGCCAGACATAGATGTAGCCGCCGTTGTCGAGCGCCTTGCGGGCGTTGTCCATGAGGTTGACGAGCAGGGTTTTAAATAGGTCCGGCTCCAGAAAGCACATGCCCTCCGCCGTGCGGTACTGCAGGGCGATGCCCTTCTGGGCGTACACGCGCTTGAGGTGCTCCAGAAGCCCTGCCACGAGGTCGGCCGGGCTCGCGGGTACGAGCTGGAGCTTCGACTGGTCGAGCGAGAGCATGTCCAGCAGCTTCAACCCCAGCGCCTCGAGCCGCTTGCCCTCGGAGAAGATGTAGTTTGCCGCGTCCATCTGTTCGTCGGGCGTGAGCACCTGACTGCGCAGCAGGTCAGCATAGCCGATGATGGAGGTCATCGGCGTTTTCATCTCGTGCGAGAAGTCGGCCATGAACCGCTCCTGCAGCGCCATGCTCTCCTGAATGCGGTTGACGTTCTGCTCGAGCTGCCCGGCCATACGGTTGAAGTCGGCCGCGAGCTGCCCCACCTCGTCGCGCGAGCGCACGGGCGCACGGTAGCCGAGGTTGCCGCGCGCCAGCTCCCGCGACGCGCGTGAAAGCGTGCTGAGCGGGCGCGTCAGCAGGTAGGATGTGAGCCACGACACGGCCGCGCCGATGACGATGAGGATCACGAACGTCGTGTGATACGCGCGCAGCTGCGTCTGGCGCACGGTATAGGTCTCCGTCACGTCGAACGCGAGCTGGACGGTCGTGCCGTCGGCCGTGGCGCCGAGCATGAGGTAGTGCCGGCCGTTGCCGGTGCGCACGATGCGCGTGAGCCCGTCGCCGCCGTCGGACGGCTCCGGCGCGGCGTCGAGTAGCGCGGTGTCGCCCGTTGTGGTCATCTGTGCGCCGAATCGGATGCGCGCTGCCGTGCTCGACCCGCCGCTGCCAAGCTTGTGCAGCACGAGCGCGACGGTGTTGGCCGCCGTGCCGGGCGAGGCGTTGTCGCCGAGCAGATCCAGCACGTCCACGACCATGCGGTAGGTCTGGACGGCGGCGTCGCGCTCGCGGTCGATCGACGCGGAAAACGACTGCGCGATCATCAGGCTCCCGCCGATGCCGTAGGTCAGCGACAGCAGCAGCACCATGGCGATCGTGAGCTTTGCGCGAAATCTCATCCGCTCACACCTCCAGCCGGTAGCCGACCTTGTTCACGGCCAGCAGCCGGTTTTCCCAGCCGACCTTTTTGCGCAGCCGCTGGATGTGCAGATCCACGGTCTTGCTGCCGTAGCTGTACTCGCCGCCCCAGACGTGCTCGTAGATCGTCTCGCGGTAGAGCGCGGTGCCGGGGTTGCGGGCAAAAAACAGCAGCAGGTCATATTCCTTGTGCGTGAGCGCGATCTCCTCCGCGCCGCGCCAGACCTGCATGGCGCGCGTGTCGATGCGCAGCCCGCCGATCTCGATGACGGCGTCGGTCTTGTTGTAGCGCCGCAGCACGACGTCTACGCGCGCAAGCAGCTCGAGCACCTCGAAGGGCTTGACGATGTAATCCTCCGCGCCCATGCGCAGACCGCGCACCCGGTCGTCGACCGAGCCGCGCGCGGTCAGAAAAATGACCGGGATGCCCAGCGGGCGGATGTATTCCATGAGCTCAAAGCCGTCGGCGTTCGGCAGCATCACATCGAGCAGGATGAGGTCAAAGACATTGCGCTCGAGAATGTCCGCCGCGGCCAGACCGTCGTACACGCACGTGCACCGGTAGCCCGCGCGGGTCAGGCTCATCTGGATCAGGTCGCAGATCGGCTTTTCGTCGTCTACGATCAGGATCTGGATCATGCTACCGCCTCCTTCGGGTCAAAATTACATCGTTCCGGCATCAAAACGGCATCGCCGCCGCGCGTCTGGACGATGCCGTGGTTTATTATAAAGGAATGCACCCGTGCCGAGATGGTCTGCTTCCTCGTGCGTCTGCTGTCGGACGGCGCAACGGACAATATGCCGTTTGTTGACGTTACGGCCAGCGCATGGTACTACAACGAAGTGCAGTGGGCATGGGCCAACGGTCTGACTGTCGGCACCAGCGCTACCACGTTCAGCCCGGACAAGGTCTGCACCCGTGCCGAGGCTGTTGAGTTCCTGTACAACGCGTTCGCGAAGTAAGGAACTCACTGAAAATTACATGTTTTTCTATCAGGACTTCGGTTGCTAATAGACAAATCATAGACCCCAAAGCACAAAGAAGAGATGGGAAAACCTCATCTCTTCTTTTTTCACACATCGAGCTGACAAATTTAGAGAGGAAACTACAGAAAAGGAGCTGATGTGAGTCGTGAAAGTGACCCGATTCGCGAACAGAGCGTGGGCTTTTGTGTTGGCCGTCCTGATGACGCTGACGCTCATTGCCCCGCAGGCGCTGGCTGCGAACACCGTAGACCCCGTCGAACCTGCCAGCGGTAAGATCCTTGTGAGTCAGACGGATTACACGCTGATCGACGGCGTGACGGAATCTGACATCTTCCTGAATACGAAGGAAGGCAATGCGCAGATCGCCGGCTTTATGACGACGATCGCACCGGGTGCGAAGGCGACATTCAAGGCCTCGTACAACGGTTACTATACAGAAGGCAGCACGCCCGCGTCCCGCAAGGACAAGGCGGCCAATCTGGCCTGGAGCATGGAAAAGACCACGATGCAGGCTGCTAACTATACTAAGGCTACCGGCGGCAACGTCATCATGGCCATGAACGGCGACTACTACAACATGCAGACGCTGCAGCCGCTCGGTTACCTCATCATGGAGGGCAACCTCATTCAGAAGAATAACGGTGTTGCCAACGAGCCGTATTTTGCGGTTTTGAAGGACGGTACCTATGCCATCCGTGACGCCGGGGCGGACTGCTCCGACGTTCTGGAAGCGATTTCCGGCCCGTTTTATCTGATCAAGGATGGACAGCCCTGCTACAACGGGAATCCGGACCTCATGCCGCGCAACTGCATCGGCATCAAGGCGGACGGCACGGTCGTGACCTTTTTGGCCGACGGCCGCCAGAGCCCGTACTCGGTCGGCATGACGATCGATGAGGAGATTTCGTTCCTGTATGCGCAGGGCGTGGTGAATGCGATCTTCCTCGACGGCGGCGGCTCCGCCACCTGCGCCACCAAGCGCGAGGGTACCACGGAGCTTCAGGTCCGCAACCGCCCGTCCGACGGTGTGGAGCGCACGGTCGCCAGCGCCCTGCTGCTGGTCTCCACGGCGGAGAGCGACGGCGTGTTCGACCATGCCTCCCTTTCCCCGAACAACACGGTCTACACGCCCAACAGCCAGATCCAGTTCTCGGCCATCGGCGTGGATAAAAACGGCGGCGAGGCCGCGCTCCCGGAGAATGTGACCTGGACGGTCGCGGACGCCAAGAGCGGCACGATCGACGCCAACGGTCTGTTCACGCCCGCGAAGAACTATAAGGGTGATGTGACGGCGCGTCTGCTTGTGGACGGCACCGTCAAGGGCACGACGACCGTGAAGATCGCGGACATCACGGACCTGTATTTCAGCAGCGCATCCGTGTCGCTCGACTTTGGCGCGACATCCGATCTCGGCCTTGTTGCCAAATGTGACGGTGTGGACATCGCCTATAAGCCCGGTGACTTCAAGTGGACGATCAAGTCCAAGACGGCCGGTGTGCCGGATAATGACGTCGGCCACATGGACGGCAACACGTTCGTGGCCGGTACCGGCAGCGGCACGATGAATGCGACCGTCACGGTTACTTACGCAAACGATCGCTCCAAGTCGGCGGAGGTCAGCGTGGAGATCGGCAAGCTGCCGGTGACGCTCATGGACTTTGAGCCCATCAACGGCCAGCGCCAGACCTGCGCGCACTACCACTGGGGCAAATCCACTTACGTGGATAACGGCATGAATCCCGACCACGGCTACATCGGCAATGTGTCCCCGATCACGGTCACGACCGGCGGCACGTATTCCGACAATCCGAAGACGGCAGAGATCTCTGCGCCTTACCGCTTCACAGGGAACTATGACAGTGCTGTTCCGGCTTCGGACATCTTCCATGCCAATGGCTACACCTATTACCTCTGGCCGAACGGCACCATGGATCAGTATCTCTGCGGTGGCTTGAAGACGGTCACGGCAGAGGAAGGTGGTCAGGTTCGCACTGGTGCGAACGATGGCCAATATTCATTGGAACTGGATTATGACTATGAGTCATACAATAAGACAAAGAATGCAAACTTCTATATCCGTTACAGCGGCAATCCGATTCAGATTGAAGGCTCACCTACAGAAATCGGCGTTTGGGTCTACGCGCCGGAAGGCACACCTCCATACCGGATTTGTGCGGATATTGAAGTTTGGGATAGCGCAAAGGGAGACTACGTTTATAAAAATCTGTTCCTGACAGCAAGGAACGGTTCTGATCGAATTAACTGGGCCGGATGGATGTATTGCTCTGCAAAAACAGATAGCATTTTGGCGTATCAAAATGATGAACATCCATTGAGTATTCTCCCTGGCTTCGGTGTGTTTTGGCTGTGTTATGAGCCGGCAGCGGTCGACAAATTGATGGGTCAGTCCGGTGCCGGACGCCGCAATGGTACGGTTTATTTTGATGACTATCGAGTCGTCTACGGCACAAACCTCGATGACCTGGACAACCCGGTCATCCACGACATGACGATCAACGGCCAGACGCTTGCGGACGACGGCTCCACCGTCATCAACTCCAACTCGATCGAAGCGGTCGCCTCGTATGACGATGTGGACGGTCAGAACCGCTCCGGCATCAATGCCAAGGCAACGGTCATCAAGATCGACGGCGAGGAGCTCCAGTCGGACAATTCCGACACGAATGCGACCGTGCGTCTGACGCTCCAGAACGGCAAGCACACCATGACGGTCTCCGTGTCCGATGCGTTTGGCAACACGGTCGAAAAGACCACGGCCTTTGTCGTTGCCGGCGATATGCAGGACACGGCCACGGTCAGTGTCAGCGGCTCGGACTTCGTCCCGCTCGGCAGCGACTATACGCTGACGGTCGCGGCGGACGGCAAGATCCGCTCCGCGGACATCACGATGCTCAACCTCAACGATGACATCGGTCAGCCGACGGTGACCTATGCCAACGGTGTGACCGGCGAACTGGTGTACACCAAGACCGGCTTTAAGAAAGCCATGCTGACGCTGCACCTTGAGTCGGCGGCCCCGGTCGAGGGCGAGCTGGCCACACTGACCTTCAAGATCGACGCCGGTCTGGACACGACGGTCAACCAGTTCACGTACACGGTTTCCAATATCGCGCTCACCGCAGCGAACGGCGAGGCCTATACGGCGGCCCAGGCGGCGGTGCGTCTGCCACTGTCGGCATACTACAGCATCCAGCCCGGCCCGCAGGCGGTCGGTATGTCCAGCGTGATTGCGGTCTATGAAAAGGACGGCAGTCCCGCCGCCGGTGTGACTGTGTCGCTCGACGGCGCGGAGATCGGCAAGACCGATGCCAACGGCCTGCTCGAGACCGATGCCATGAAGACCAAGGACGCCGGCACGGTCTGCGTGCTCACGGCTGTCGGCCCGAAGGGCGTGGCCGAGGCGACGAAGGTCACCGTTCTGGCAGACGCTGCCGGCACGGAGTATACCGCCGTCCATCTCAATGCCGTTCAGGGCAGCAGCACGAACCAGAATATCAGCTGGCTGTCCGGCATCGGCACGGCTGGAAAGACAGTCGCGCAGTACCGTGTCAAGGGCGCGGAGGACTGGCAGACGGCGGAGGGCAACTGCACGCTTACAGGTTTCTCCACCTCCGGACAGGCTGCCTATGTCAACACCATTCAGCTTACGGGCCTGACGGCCGGAACGGACTATGAGTTCCGCGTCGGCGACGGCAGCACATGGTCCGAGCTGCATACCTTCCGCACGAACGCGGCGCAGCAGGACACCACGGCCTTCGTCGTCATGGGCGACACACAGATGTCCGGTGACCGTGAGGCGGATGCAGAGAGCATCGCGATCCTCGACGCGCTCGGCGATCTCGTCAAGGACAAGCAGGTCGACTTCGGCCTCCAGACGGGCGACTATGTCGACAACGGCACCAACTACGCCATGTGGGCCGAGATGCAGGAGGCGTTTAACCACACGTTCCCGAACGTGGACTTCATCCACACGCTCGGCAACCATGAGTACTACGGCGACTTCAGCGGCAGCACTGCCAGCAATATCCTTCAGCTCCCGAGCAGGGACTACTACTCCATGGAGTACGGCGATGTCTACGTCGCCGTCATCAACAACGGCGCCGACCTGAGCGCAGCCTGCGAATGGCTCAAGCAGGACGCGGCGCAGAGCACCTGCATGTGGAAGGTCCTATCCATCCACCAGCCGCCGTATTACACGAACGCCAAGGGCGGCAGCGAGCGGTTCCATGAGCAGATCCCGGCCGCGGCAGAGGCTGCCGGCATCGACGTGGTCTTCTCCGGCCATGACCACTCTTATGCGCGCATCATGGCCAAGGACGGCGCGGCCGTTACCGAAAACGGCGTGACCTATTTCATTTGCGGCGATCTGGGCGAGAAGTCCAAAAACGTCAACTATGCGATGAGCTCCGATTTCTCGTTCGCGTACAAAGAGCAGGACTACGCGGGCCTGATCCTGTACGTCACGGCCAACGGCGAGGAAATGACGATCACCGCTTACGACAGCAAGGACGGCCGTGTGGTCGATTCCACGACGCTGCAGTCCCGCTGCTCGAAGGGCCACCAGCTGACGACCTACCAGAATGGCAAGTCTGCCTGTGCGGTCTGCGGCAAGCTGATCGACGTCAAGGACGCGCAGTACACCGGCTGGATGACCGTCGAGGGCACCGAGCAGCAGATGTACTTCCTGGCCGGCGACTATGTCACCGGCTGGCAGCAGATCGGCGAGAAGATGCACCACTTCGGCGATGACGGCATCGCCCACGTGACCGAGACGGTCGACACCCGTACCTGCACGAAGTATGGTTGGCTCCTGACCACCTGCAAGACCTGCGGCGCGACGACGCACGGCGCATCTCTCTGGCCGGAGGGCCATAAGTGGGATGACAACCATGTCTGCACGAAGTGCGGCTTCGTGGGCAGGGACATCTCCAAGGCAACGGTCAAGACATGGCCGGCCACCTATAAGGGCGGCAGCACACCGTGCTATGTGGAGGCCACCTACGAGGGACAGAAGCTGACAGTCAAGACCAGCGACGCGGGTGTTGACGGCTATGTTTCCTATTCCAACAACACCAAGGTCGGCTATGGCGTCGTGACGATCCGCGGCATGGGCGATTACTATGGCATCGTGTCCGCACAGTATGAGATCGTTCCGCCGGTCGTTTCCGGTGTTGCGGTGACGGATGTCGGTCAGAAGCGTCTGACCGTCGGCTGGAATCCGGCTCCCGGTGCTGAGAACTACCGCGTGGAGATCAGCAGCGACGGCGGAAATACCTGGGAGGTCTTGGAAGTGACCTCGCAGACCAGCTGCGTGGCCACGGGCCTGAACCCGTCGACGGCGTACAGCTTCCGCGTATACGGCTGCACGAAGGTCGGCGACACATGGTTCAATTCTCAGCATTATTCCAGTGTTATCAGCGCAACGACACTCAACGCCGACCAGTTCGCGCCGTCCGAACAGTTCAAGGACATCTGTGCGACGGTCGACGGACAGACGATCTCCGGCCTGCAGTCCGGTGCGGATCAGTATCTGTTCCTGCCGGCCAGTGCGAAGCTGAGCAAGCTCGCCCTGACGGTCACGACGCAGAACAGCGACGCACTCAAGATCGAGCTGCAGGGCACGAAGGGCACGCAGACGCTCGACGGTGCTGCCGTGAACGTCACCAAGCTGGCGGATGCGCAGGACGGCCTGTATGATCTTGCGGTTCTCGTCAACGGCCAGAAGGCTGCGGTCGTGCACATTGCACAGTCGGCCAATATCAACGCGCTCTACATCACGAGTGACGATCCGGCCACACAGGGCAGAGACTTTGTCGATGCCAGCAAGTCCAACATCGCGACCGGCAAGCTGCTCGTCGTAGACAAGGACGGCAAGACCGTGTATGACGGTGCGCTCACGCAGCTCAAGGCGCGCGGCAACACCACCTTCACCAACGCCGAGAAGAAGTCCTACCAGATCAAACTCGACGGCAAGTCCGACCTGATCGCCTGCGGCGAGAAGATCAAGACCTGGACCCTGCTCGCCGGCTCCCACGACGCAACGCTCATGCGCGACAAGATGTTCAAGGATCTTGCCAAGTCGCTCGGCATGCCGTACACGGCCAGCACCGACTGGGTGGATCTGTACTACGACGGCGTGTATCGCGGCACATACCTCGTCAGTGAGAAAAACTCCGTCAACAAGACAGGCGTCAATATCACTGACATGGAAAAAGCCTACGAGGCGTGCAACCCCGGCTACGGTGAGAACGCTTCCACGGCACTGGCCGAGAACAAGTACGGCCAGACTTACCAGTACACCACCGGCCTGACCGAGCCGGAGAACATCACCGGCGGCTACCTGCTGGAGCTCAACGGCACGAAGCTCGACGACAGCTACAATCCGAAGTATGACGAGGCCAGCGGCTTCATCACCGGCAAGGGCTCCGCGATGAATGTCAAGAGCCCCGAGTGGTGCGGCAAGGACGCTATGGCCTACATCAGCGAGTACTATCAGGAGTTTGAAGACGCCGTCTACGCGCAGGATGCCGACGGCAACTATACCGGCTACAACGCGCAGACCGGCAAGTACTACTATGAGTACTGCGATCTGAACTCGCTGGTTCAGGCTTACCTGATCCAGTACCTCTCCGGCAACTCCGACGCGTTCTACTCCTCGTTCTTCTTCTATAAGGACGTGGACGGCCTCATGTACGCCGGCCCCGTCTGGGACATGGAGCTGACCGGCGGCGGCGGCTGGTCCGGCGTGATCACGTCGGACAACACCTTCATCAACGGCCGCTATCTTGTCCAGGCACTCACCCAGATCCCCGGCTTCCGCGCTGCGGTGAACAACTACTATCACAACACCTTCCTTGCACAGGCGCAGGCGCTTGTCGGCGACAACGGTAAGGTTCAGGGGTATTACGATCACATCTCGGCCAGCGCCGCGATGAACTACCGCCAGTGGCCGCTGGTCCGCGTCGGCAAGCCGAGCTCGGACAATCACTTCTGGCCCGACGGAACGACCTACGGCGACACCGTCAAGGATCTCAACACGTGGCTGAGCGCGCGCATCGCAAAGATGAGCGCAGAGTTCAACGATACGTGGGACGATGGCGTCGTGACCAAGGAGCCGACCTGCACCGAGAACGGCGTGCGTACCTACACCTGTGAAAACGGCAACATCATGTACGAGAGCATCCCGGCGCTCGGTCACAAGGAAGTGATCGACCCGGCGAAGGATGCGACCTGCACGCAGACCGGCCTGACGGAAGGCAAGCACTGCTCCGTCTGCGGCGAGACGCTCGTTGCGCAGACAGAGGTTCCGATGAAGCCGCATACGCCGAAGGCGACGGAGATCGTTCCGGCGACCTGCACGGAGGATGGCACGGCGGGCGGCATCGTCTGCGCTGTGTGCGGCACGACGCTGGAAGGCTCAAAGCGCATCCCGGCAAGGCATCACTATGTCGGCGGCTACTGCACGGTCTGTGAGCGGCAGGATCCGCTGCGCATCCCGTGCTCCGGCGATCAGCATTGCCCGGGCCACATCTTCAGCGACATGCCGTCGACCGACTACTGGTCACACGGCGCGATCGACTATGTCGTTGCGCACAAGCTCTTCTTCGGCACGAGCGCGACGACCTTTGAGCCCATGACCAAGCTTTCCCGCGCAATGATCGTCAAGATCCTTTATACGCTCGAGGGTGAGCCCGCCGTCACCGGGGAGAATCCGTTCCGTGACGTTGCGGACAACAGATGGTACACCAACGCGGTGATCTGGGCGGCGGAGAACAAGATCGTGGCCGGCATCGGCGACGGCAAGTTTGACCCGGACGGCGATGCAACGCGCGAGCAGGTCGCAAAGATCCTGTATGAGTACGCAGCGTTCAAGGGCTGTGACATGAATGTGTATGGTGATCTGTCGGCCTTTGCAGACATGGGCAAGGTTTCCAATTTCGCGAAAGAGCCCATGACATGGGCGGTCGCCGAGGGCCTGATCTCTGGTGTCGCAGTCGGCCGCGAGGCGCTGCTCGATCCGCAGGGCGCGGCGACGCGCGAGCAGTTTGCGATGATGATGGCGGAGTACATGATGCAGGTGCTCCCGCTGACGCCGGACGAGCCGGATGAGCCGGATGCACCGGATGTACCGAGTGCGCCGAGCGCTCCGGTCGAGCCCAGTGCCTCACCCGAGGAGCCCAGCGCTTCGCCCGAGGAGCCGAGCGCTTCCCCTGCACCCAGCGCGCAGCCGGTTGAAACGGCAAAGCCCGAAACGGTGCAAACGCCCGCAGAAGGCGAAACGCCGTAATCAAGGCGCGGGCGCACAACCTCCAAAGCCCCAAAACGGGACATCCCGGAGCGGCAATGCCGCTCCGGGATTTTTGGTTGGCGCACACACATTTTTTCGCGAAAATTCCGTAAAAAGTACGGAAATTCCTGTCATATACTTGACAAACCCCGCTGCCGCGTGCTACACCTATTTTATCGTAAAGGGAATGCAATCTATACGGAAAGGCAAAAGCAATGACATTGGATAAACTGAAAATCGGTTCTTCAGGCGTCATCACGGCGGTCGGTGGGGACGGCCCGCTGCGCTGCCGCCTGCTGGACATGGGGCTCACGCCCCGCACACGCGTCACGCTGCAAAAGGTGGCGCCGATGGGCGACCCGATCGAGATCCGCGTGCGCGGGTACGAGCTGACGCTGCGCATCGAAGAGGCGGAGAAGATCGAGGTCGAGGGGGTGTCGGCATGATCTTTGCACTTGTCGGCAACCAGAACTGCGGCAAGACGACGCTGTTCAACGCCCTCACGGGCTCGAACCAGCACGTGGGCAATTTCCCGGGCGTGACCGTCGACCAGAAAATGGGCGAGATGCGCGATGAGAAGGGCTGCTCCGTCGTCGACCTGCCGGGCATTTACTCGCTGCGTCCGTACACGCAGGAGGAGATCGTCTCGCGCGATTTCATCATCAATGAAAAGCCGGACGGCATCATCAACATCGTCGACGCCACGAACATCGAGCGCAACCTCTATCTCACGCTGCAGCTGCTTGAGCTGCGCGTGCCGATGGTGCTGGCGCTGAACATGATGGATGAGGTGCGCGCCAACGGCGGCGCGATCGACGTGCAGAAGATGAGCGATGCGCTGGGCATCCCCGTCGTGCCGATCTCGGCGGCGAAGGGGGAGGGCGTGTCCGAGCTCGTGGATCAGGCGCTGAGCGTCGCGCGCAGCCGCACGCTGCCGAAGGTGACGGATTTCTGCTCGGACGATTCCGCCGTGCACCGCTGCATCCATGCGGTCGTGCACATCATTGCCGACCATGCCGACCGCATCGGCGTGCCGGCGCGCTTTTGCGCGGCCAAGCTCATTGAGGGCGGCGATGATCTGGCGCAGGTGCTCGATCTCGACGAGAACGAGCGCGAGCTGCTCGAGCATTGCATCGTGCAGATGGAAAACGAGACCGGGCTCGACCGCAACGCGGCGCTGGCCGATATGCGCTATACGTTCATCGAGGCCGTTGTGGCCGCTTCCGTGGTCAAGTGCCACGAGAGCAAGGAGCACGCGCGCTCGATGAAGATCGACCGCATCCTCACGGGAAAATATACCGCCATGCCGACGTTTCTGCTCGTCATGCTGCTCACGTTTTATCTCACCTTCAACGTCGTCGGCAAGTGGCTGTCCGACCTGCTGCAGCTCGGCATCGACGCGCTGACCGGCGTCGTGGACGCGGCGCTCACGGCCTACGGCATCAACCCCGTCGTGCACAGCCTCATTATTGACGGCGTGTTTGCCGGTGTCGGCAGCGTGCTCGTGTTCCTGCCGATCATCGTGACGCTGTTTTTCTTCCTGTCCATTCTGGAGGACACCGGCTACATGGCGCGCGTGGCCTTCGTCATGGACAAGCCCCTGCGCAAGATCGGCCTGTCCGGGCGCAGCATCGTGCCGATGCTCATCGGCTTCGGCTGTTCGGTGCCGGCCATCATGGCCACGCGCACCGTCTCGTCCGACCGCGACCGGAAAATGACCATCCTGCTCACGCCGTACATGAGCTGCTCGGCGAAGATCTCGATCTATGCGTTTTTCACCGCGGCGTTTTTCCCGCGCTACCGCGCGCTCGTCATGCTGGGACTGTATGTCCTCGGCATCCTCATCGGCATCCTCGCGGCGCTCATCATGAACAAGACAGCCTTTCGCGGCAAGCCCGTGCCGTTTGTCATGGAGCTGCCGAACTACCGCATGCCCGGACTCAAGAGCGTGGCGCTGCTGCTCTGGGAGAAGGCAAAGGATTTCCTCCAGCGCGCGTTCACGGTCATCTTCCTCGCAACGATCATCATCTGGTTCTTGCAGAGCTTTGACACGCGCCTGAACGTTGTTGCCGACAGCGCCGCGAGCCTGCTCGCGCTCATCGGCCGCTGGATCGCACCGATCTTCCGGCCGCTCGGCTTCGGTGACTGGCGCTGCGCCACGGCGCTCATCTCCGGCTTCATCGCCAAGGAGTCCGTCGTGAGCACACTGCAGGTGCTGCTCGGCGGCGCGGCGATCTCGTCGCTGCTGAGCACGCGCGCGGCGGTGAGCTTCCTCGTGTTTACGCTGCTGTACACGCCGTGCGTGGCCGCTGTTGCGACCATCCGGCGCGAGCTGGATTCCCGGCTCAAGACGGTCGGCGTCGTCATTTTGCAGTGCACGGTCGCGTGGATCGTGGCGTGCGCGGCGTATGCGATCGCGGGGTTGCTGTGATGCGGGCGCTGGATTATATCCTGCTGGCGATCGTGGCGGTGTGCGCCGTGATCGCGTGGCGCGTCTGGCGGCGCACGATGAAAAAGGGCGGCTGCTGCGGCGGAAACTGCACCGGCAACTGCGCGCAGTGCGGCAGAGCGTGTGCGCACAAGCCGAAAAAGTAACCGCGGCATAGGAAACAAACCTGAAGCTCCTGCGGCGGGACGCTGCGGGGGTTGACAAGCCGAGCAAGGCTTCCCGGATCCGGGAAGCCTTGCTTTTTTGTGCGCAGCAGGAAAATGCCTCGAAAAATACGGTTTCTGTAGGATTTTAATGGAAATGTGCAGAAAACGGCGGCCGGAGGGCGGCCCCCGACTATTGAAATTGCGCAAAGAATGCGTTAAAATAGTGCTGCATTTGTCACGCGTTTGGCAAAGACCAAAACGCATCATTTTCATTTGAAAGGGTTTGGCGTTGCGCGCGCCATGCTGCGCAGCGCAGACTACCTCCTGCTCGACGAGGCGACGAGCAACCTCGACGCCACGAGCACCGCGCTCGTCACCGAGGCGATGGACCGGCTCATGAAGGATCGCACGACCGTCATGATCGCGCACAGCTATGAGGCGGCCAAGCGCGCCGACTACGTCATCGTCATGCGCGACGGCACGGTCGAAGCCGCCGGCACGCCGGATGAGCTGCGCGCGAGCAATGCATACTATCAAATGTTCAGCAAATCACTTTGATGTCAGCGAGGGAACCATGATCAGAGAAAATGTGAAGCTTACCGACGCTCAGCCCGGCGATATCTGCTGCGGCTTCGAGCTGGAAAAGAAGCAGTACGTCGCCTCCAAGGCGGCGACGCTGTACACCATGCGGCACAAGAAGTGCGGAGCGGAGCTCCTGTACTTCGACCGCGACGACGAGAACAAGACCTTCTGCATCGGCTTCAAGACCCTGCCGGAGGACGACACCGGCGTGTTCCACATTCTGGAGCACAGCGTGCTCAACGGCTCGAAGCGGTTTCCCGTCAAGGAGCCGTTCGTGTCCCTGCTGCAGGGCTCGATGCAGACCTTCCTCAACGCCATGACCTACAGCGACAAGACCATTTTCCCGGTCTCCAGCCGCAGCGAGCAGGATCTGTTCAACCTCATGCGCGTGTATCTCGACGGCGTGTTCTGCCCGAACATCTACGAAAAGCCGGAGATCTTCATGCAGGAAGGCTGGCACTACGAGTTTGACGGCGAGCAGGCGCAGCCGTACTACAACGGCGTCGTCTTCAGCGAGATGAAGGGCGCCTATGCCGATGTCGAGCGCGTCATCGGCGAGGGGACGGACCGGCTGCTGTATCCCGACACCTGCTACGGGTTTTCGAGCGGCGGCAAGCCGGAGCACATCCCCGAGCTGAGCTATGCGCAGTTTATTGCCGCGCACAAGCGCTTTTACCACCCGTCAAACGCGCGCATCTTCCTCGACGGCCACATGGACGCTGAGCGCGTGCTTGCCTATATCGACGCGGAGTACCTGTCGCAGTACACATACCGCGCCCCGGATTTTGACTTCACGGTGCAGCAGCCCCGCACGGGCGAGGCCACGGTGTACTATGAGGCGATGCCCGGCGAGGAGACGCTCTGCCACATGAGTCTCTCCAGACTCCTGTGCCGCTATGACGACGTGGAGACGGTCTATGCAGCCAAGATCCTCTCGGACTATCTCACCGGCTCGAATGAGGCGCCGCTCAAGCGCGCATTCCTTGAGCGCGGTCTTGCGCAGGACGTGACGCTTGAGATCTCCGACGGCATTTATCAGCCGAGCGCCGCGCTCATCGTGCGCAACACGACCAAAGACGCCTTTGACAAGGTCAAGACCCTTGCGGCGGAGGTCGCGCGCGATATGCTCGCAGCCGGGCTCGACCGCGCGGCGCTCTCGGCGTCGCTTGAGCGCTTTGCTTTCACCAACCGCGAGATCACCGAGCCCTACGGCGTGGAGCTTGCCTGCCGCGCGTTTGACAGCTGGCTCTACGGCGGTGATCCGCTGGCGTATATCGACAACGCCGCCGTGTTCGACACGCTGCGCGAAAAGATCCATGCGGGCTATTTTGAGCGTCTGCTGTCTGACCTGCTCGGCTCGAGCGGCGACCTGTGCACCCTCTATGTGCTGCCGTCGCTCACGAAGGGGGAGGATGACGCCCGCCGCGAATCCGAGCGGCTCGCCGCCGCCACCGCCGCGTGGGATGCCGATCAGCGCAGCGAGGCATACGCGGCCTTCCGGCGGATGCAGCAGTGGCAACAGAGCGAGGACAGCGCGCAGGCGCTCATGAGCCTGCCGCACCTGCGCCTCGAGGATGTGCCGCAGACGGTCGCCCCTGTGCAGACGCAGCCGGGTGAGGTCAACGGCGTGCGGACGCTGCACGTCTCGGGCGATACGAACGGCATCGTGTACCTCAACCTGTACTTTGACGTCTCCGACCTCACGGACGAGGAGCTGTGTATGCTCAACGTGCTGAGCACCTGCTTCGGCGAGCTGCGCACGGAGACCTGCCCTGCGGACGTGCTACAAAACCGCGTCAAGGCGCTGCTGGGCTCGCTGTTTTTGCGTGTGGACTGCTTGCAGAAGCAGGGGGACACCGAGCGCGTGCACCCGTATCTGCTCGTGTCGGCAAGCATGCTCGAGGAAAACGCGGCCGAGGCGGTGCAGCTTCTGCGCGAGCTGCTCACGCAGGGGCGCTATGACGAGACAGACCGCATCGGCGAGACCGTCATGCAAAATGACTATTTCATGCGCCAGTCGCTCATCTCGAACGGCCACACCTTCGCCGTCACCAAGTCGCTGTCGGCGTTTTCGGCCGGTGCTGCGCTCAGGGAGACGCTCGAGGGTGAGACCTTTGTGCGCTGGTTTGCGGCGCTGGCCGCCGGCTTTGCGCAAAACGGCGCGCAGGTGAGCGCCGCGCTTGCCGCACTCACCGAAAAGGTGTTTGTCACGAGCCGCCTCTTCGCGGGCTATTCCGGCACGCTCGATGCCGGTGTGCTTGCCCGGCTGATCGCCGCGCTGCCGCAGGGCGCGCCCGGCGCGACGGCTGCACACAAGCGCTATGACGCGGCCGCCTGTGCGGTCGAGATCCCGGCGGATGTGGGCTTCTGCGCGCTGGGACACAACCTCTACGCCCTTGGCAGCAGCTACTCCGGCGCGTGCCCGGTGCTGTCCTCGCTCGTGAGCTATGGCTATCTGTGGAACATGGTGCGCGTGCAGGGCGGCGCTTACGGCACGGGCATGAACGTGCGCCGCAGCGGCGACATCTTCTGCTACTCCTATCGTGACCCGAACCTCGACAATACGCGCGCGGTGTTTTCTGCGGTTGCCGATTTTATCGAGGATTTCGCGGCGCAGGGCATGCCGCTCGACGACATTATCATCGGCGCGGTCAATACGACCGATCCCTTGCTCGATCCCGCCGGCGTGTGCGAGAGTCAGTGCGTGCGCGCACTCAAGGGCGTGACGCCGGAGGAGCTGGCCAAGACCCGGCATGAGCTTCTGGCGACCAAGCCCGCCGACCTTGCGGCCATGGCCGGCGTCCTGCGCAAATACGCGCGCGAGGGAAAGTTCTGCACCTTCTCCGGAACAAACGGCGGCGCGTAAGGCGCAGCAAAAAAGAAAAACCTGCGGTTTCCGAGGAAACCGCAGGTTTTTTCTGTCTGAAACGGAGGTGCCGTTACGTTTTTGCGAGCGCATCGGTGACCGTCCGGCTGAAGGCGTCCGACTGCTTGTTCCAGTCGGCGTAGGCCGGGTCATCCTTATGGCTCGGGAGCAGACCGGTATCGGCAAGATACGCACCGAGTACGTTCGTGGCCTTCTGCGCACCGAAATAATTCAGGTGGTCACCCTTGTCGCGGGTGTCCGTGTTCCAGTCGATCGCAACCTGCTCGTGTGCGGTGTTGAGATCGAGGAAGCCGATGCCCAGCGCATCGGCAAACGCCTGCGTGCTGTTGTGACGCGCCATGTTCCAGTTGAGCGTGCTGGGCGCACTGACGAGCAGCAGCTGCGCGCCGTTTTCGTCACAGAAGGCCTTGATGCGCTCAACATAGGCGCGGTTTCGCTTCGGGATGGGAGCGTAGGCATCCGATGGCGTCATATAATTGCTGGCGTCCGCCGGAGCGGCGTTGCAGCGCAGCTGATACCCTTTGGCATTTTCGGTGTGGGTGTAATTGACGGTCATGCGCCAGTCATTTGCCTTCAGAGATTTCCACCGGTCATGGTAGGAAAACACAGGGAAGAGGTTGCCGGCCTCCTGCAGCAGCATGCTGCCGTACGAAAAGTCGATGAAGATCACATCGGTCTCCAGGATCACAAGCTTGGGCGACTGCTTCTGGAAGGCTTTGTGCAAGAACGCTTCCGAATAGTACAGTGTCTGTCTGGATGTGCCGCAGCAGTAGGCCGTGTAACCGTATTGCTGCCACAGCTGCATCGGGATGAAGGCGGAATAGCTCTCACTGTCACCAAGGATGAGCAGGTCGATCGTGTTGTCCGGTTCTCCGAGGATGCCGTTGGCCGCGGGGTCATGGATGCCGTCGCTGCGGGTGTTGTTTTTTGGCCGCACCAGCTGCGACACGCCGGTCAGCAAAAGCGCCAGCACAGCGAGAAAAACGACGCATCTGAGCGTATGTTTGAGAAAACGGGACATGCGTGCCTCCTAAAAATTCGCATACATGGGGTCGACGGGAATGTAGCCCTTTCCGTATGCTCCGAAAACGATGATGAACAAAATGAGCGCGTAGAAGACCGTCCAGCGTACCGCAGCAGGGCGCTGCGCCAGCAGCGTGCGCACGGACTTGCCTTTTTCGTTGATCACGCTCACGACGAACACGATCAGCAGCGTCACAGCAACGATCATGAGGTCAAACTTGTCAATACCGAGCGCCTTGAAGAGCGCATCGTCAAAGACGGGGAATGCAAATCCGGTGACCATGGTGCGGAACATCTGCATACCTGCGCGCAGGCCGTTTGCACGGAAAAACAGCTCGCCGATGATGACCAGCACCGTCGTGCGCAGCATCTGCAGCAGACGGTACGGGAAGCTCTCGGCGCGGATGTGCAGCCGTGCGTTGACGGCCCGCACCGGCGGGGCGATGATGTTGCCGCCGAGGATCAGCACGAAGTGGTACATGCCGAAAAAGAGATAGCTCCACGCGGCACCGTGCCAGAGACCGTTGCAGAACCACACGCAAAAGAGCGCGACGGCGCTCGCCAGCAGCGGACCGTAGTGGTTGCCGAGGCGTTTGCGGGCGGCGGAAGTGAGCTTTTCCAGCGGCTTGAGCGTGACGACCGGGTAGAATACATAGTCCTTGAACCAGGTGCCGAGCGTGATGTGCCAGCGCTTCCAGAATTCCGAGATCGTCTTGGAGAAAAACGGTTGTCGGAAGTTTTCCGGCATTGTGACGCCGAGAATCTGCGCCGTGCCGGTGACGGCGTCCATCGAGCCCGAAAAGTCCATGTACAGCTGCACGGTGTAGCACACGGCGGCCAGTGCGATCACGCCGCCGTCAAAGTCGGTGTAGTTATTAAAGACATTCCTCACGAGCGGGTTGAGCCGGTCGGCGATGATGATCTTTTTCATCATGCCGTAGGCAATGCGCTGCAGACCGAGCGTCAGGTTCTCGTAGGTGATTGGCTTTGCGTCCCAGAGCTGCTGCGCGGTCTGGTCGTAGCGGCAGATCGGCCCTTCCACGATTTGCGGGAAGAAGCTGATGAACAGCGTCAAACGCAGCAGATTCGTGTCCGCTTTTGTGACGCCGCGCTGCACGTCCACGATGTAGGACAGTGCCTGCAGCGTGAAAAAGGAGATACCGATCGGCATCACATACTTCGGGATCGCCAGCTGCACAGGAATGTGCAGGTGCGCCAGGAGCGTGTTGACATTCGTCGCGGCAAAGCCGGAATATTTGAGCGCGAACAGGACGCCGATGTGCAGAATGACGGCCAGCAAAAGGATCCGGTGCTGCACGGCCTGCTGCCGCTTGCGCACGGTCTTGCGCTCGGCTTTTTCCGTCTGCGCGAGCAGAAGCTTCGTCTCCGACTGTATTTTGTCCAGCCACAGTCCGAAGTAGTGCATCGAAAGCGCCGTCAGAAGCAGGTACACGAGCAGCTTGCCGCTGATCAGCCAGAAAAAGGCGCAGTCGGCGGCGAGCAGGAAGTATTTTTTCCCGCGCCGCGGCATGAGACTGTACACCACGAGACAAAACGGCAGGAACACGACGAGAAATGCCGTCGAGAAGAAGGAGGTCAGGGCGCTCCCTTTTCCCGCGAGGAACAACGAAGAAAGCTCCATATCAGCAGCCCTCCTGCGCGTATTTACACACCGCGGCAGCTTGTGTCCCAAGCGCACGGGCGCAGAAAAGAGCGCCTGCAGATCCTGCGGCGCCGCTTTCCGGATGGCGTCCGGGACACTGCGGTCCGGCCGGAAGAAAGGCTCTCTCCGGCAGAGCCGCCGCGCTGCATGTATGCTGTTCGGTCATTGATGGTTCTGTGCTTGCCATTTGCTCTGTTCTCCTAAAGACGCATTGTTGTGTGGAAACATTATAGCAGGGTTGTGCCGAAAAAAATAGCCAATGATACCTGAATTAGTCTTAATTCTTGCCACCGCTCCCAGGTACAGAGTCCTGCACATTCAGACGGAAAATACGCAGCATGGTTTCGGTTTGCGTGAAAAAACCAGCCGAACGGTGTGACACCGGATAGGGCAGCACGAAAATACCGCTGACCATGCAGATCTTTGAGCATAACAAAAAGCCAGACGAACCGGCATGGTTCGTCTGGCTCTGCAATGGTGGACCTGGGCAGAGCTTAAACGAACAGCGCCCGTTTCGATATTTTCTACATTGTCGATAACCGATGGATCCAGCGGGATCTCAACCGTGTTTTTACTTCCTGCGTAGTTGAATACGACCTTCATGTAGTCCTGACCGTCCGGGTTGTCGTAGACATAGACTGCAATCAAGAAAGTGTCGAATAACTCCGCTTGGTATTTCTTATCGTGGACATCTCCGGCCTGCAACTTTTTCAGCCACCCTACAAGCTGATCTCTGTTGACAGGAATGACGTCAGCTTTTGCCATTGTGATTTTCCGATCAATGTCCGACTGTTCCTTTTCCAACTCCATGAGACGGGCTTTTGTGGTAGGCGTGATGATGCCCTGCTCTATCGCCGCCATGAGATTTTTGATACTGCGCTGCGTGTCCTTCAGCTGGTCCTCCAAAAGCCCGATCCCGCTTGCGCTTTCCTGATGCTGGCTATACTCGACCACGCTGTCGGCAATCCAGTTGATCGTATCATCATCCAGTGTGCGGCGTTTGATCGCCTTTGCTACCTGAAGCTCGATGTCGTCCCGTCGCAGGTTTTTCTTCTCGCAGGTTTTTTCCGTGCGACGCTTCTGGCAGACGTAGTAGTAATGCAGGTTGCCAGAGCGGCTGGTGCCGGAGATGCCGGTCATTGGACTTTTGCAGTGTCCGCAGAACAGCTTGCCGGTAAGCAGATAGTCACCATTGACGCGGTGACGCCCTTGCGGATTCTTCTTCGTGGTGATCACCTCCTGGACCTTGAAGTAAAGCTCGTCGCTGATAATCCTCGGGATGCCGCCCTCTTTGCGGACATCGCCGTAGATATAGATGCCGCGATACCGTTCGTTGGAAAGGATCTTCTGAAAGCTCGACCGCCCCCACGGGCGACCGTACGAGGTCTTGATTCCCCGGACATTCAGGCTGGCCATGATATCAACGAAAGCCTCACCGCAGGAAACGCGAGTGAATATCTCCCGGATAACCGCAGCCTTCGGCTCGTCGATGGCATAGTGCAGCGTTTCGTCCGCTTTATAGCCGTAGGGCAGATGGCCGTTCGCCACCATGCAATTCGCGGCGTTGTCATATAGGCCACGCTTGATGTCCTCGGCCATGTTCTCGGAATAGAACTGGTTGACATTCATCATCGAGCGGGCGGCGAAGCGTCCAGCCGCAGTATCGTCGAAATCCTCCTCCACATAGAGAACGCGAACGCCCAGATCCTGAAGCCGAGCTTCGTTGATCAGAGCCTCCAGCATATTGCGCCCCATGCGGTTAGACTTCCACGCGATTACATAGCGGAACTTCCCTTTTGCAGCGTCAGTCATCATGCGCTGGAAGTCACGGCGCTTGTCGGTGCGGCCAGAAACGGCGCGGTCGGCATAGGTGTCAATGATTCTGATGCCATACTCCGCCGCCAGCTCGTAGCCCTTTTCGAACTGCTGCTCTACGGAAATGTCCTTCTGGTTGTGACTGCTGTACCGGCCATAGAGAACGCCCGGCTCTTCGATTTCCAGCTTCTTGCCCCGCTTCGGCTTCGCCGGGTGCTTTGCAGGTTTTCTCGGCAACAGCGCCACCCCCTTCTAACGATAGATTTGCAGTAGTAGATATTCAGAATCAGAAACAGATTACAGATACAGTCTCAGATACAGATACAGATACAGGTACAGAGACAGTGCGCGCACGATCGCGCGCACACGCACGCGCGCACGCGAGGTATCGGTACGGTATGGATACGGTATAGATACCCTATCCATAGGGTATCGGAATATGGACTTAAATTAAGCGGACAGCTGTCCCGGTCGCACAGATATTCATACCGAAAGGTGTGTAGCTTACCCCGACAACGGCATCCGCGCCAAGAGATGCCGCTTGTTGCAACAGGATTTCCGTCGCTCCATCGACACCAGCCTGCCAGCCGCGCTGCACACCCTTGTTCCCGCCGGGCATGACCATGACTTGCGCCGCCGATACGATGCCGAGATATTCGGAGACCGTGCGTCCTTCGACAGATAGTGTGGTCGTGATGATCATAAAATTACCTCCAATTTCCCATCATACAGCAACAAAATGTCGTTGTTTGTCAAAAGTGATTTTATTTCTTTTCGAGCAAAAGCGTGTGCATTTCTGTTACAATCCTTACATACACCACCGGCAAGAATATACGATTGGAGTTGATTAGATGCCTTCGAGCAAAGAAGCAGCCGCAATACTTCGGATTGTGGAAAAACTGGCCCAGGACAGAAAGAGAGAGGCAATCAGCCTTCTTGCCGGTTGGCGAGGTACTGAAGATAGTGAAGAGCCTCCGCTTTCTTCTCGGGAGAAAGTTGGAGAATAAGCGTCGTAAGCGCAATATCCATATCGTCCATAGGTCCGCCCTCTTTCGTGAGGGCGGACAATTCATTTGCGCAGTCCTCGGAAATATCCGACAGCAGATCGATGGGCATATCGTCCACGGCCGTGAGAAGATCTCCCAGAGACATCCCCATAGCTGTGGAAATCTTTTTGAGAGCTGGCAGAGATGGCGTTAGCGGAAGTCCGGTCTTAGGGTTCAAGTTTCTCTCCAGCATGGAAATATAGCCGTTTGACAGACCGCAGATAGCCGCAAACTGGCGCTGCGACAAGTCGTGTTCTTTGCGATATTCCTTCACGAAATCACTGAGCGTCATGAGAATGTCCCCCTAAATTTGTTTAATACATTATACATTGAGGTGCGGCCGGTGTCAATGCGGCTGTGAAATTTATTGAACATTTTTTGTGCAACCCACTTGACACGCTCTTGTGCATAGTGTAGTATGTCTGTGTAATCGGTTGAACACTTCCGTCAACCAAGAAAGGAGGAAACGGCATGGGCTACAAGATTAAGGAACTGCGCGAAGCCATGAAAATGACGCAGGAAGAGCTGGCAGAGAAGAGCGGAGTAAGCCGTGGGACTATTTCTGCCCTTGAAAATGGCATCGACCGAACGACAACCTCGAAGACGCTGGTCAAACTTGCGCAGGCGCTCGATACCACCGTAGACCGTATTTTTTTTACCAAGGGCGTTTAATCGGCTAAACAGTATGTAAGGAGGTGAGCACTTTGACCGGAAGCGCCAGCCAGGATGACCGCCGAATATCCCTCGAAGGCGAGCTGACCGATGAAATCAAAATCGACACATCGCTGATCCCCGAGCACGTCCGTATGCACCTTGCAGCAAAGACGCTGGAGTGTTTCAAAGCATTTTTAGCTGTTCCCGGCAATGCGGAATGGCTGGACGAACAGGTTGCCACAATGAAAGCGGCCGAGGCTGCAGCAATTCGAAAGGAGTGATGAAGATGGCATATTACCGGACTTGCCCTTACTGCGGCAGTAATAACGACCCCGGCGAGGCCTGTGATTGCCGCGCGGAAACGAAAAAAGAGTCCGCCCCGGCGCAACGGGAACGGACTCAGGCAAATGGATACCCGTACACAGTTTACCAGCCGGGTCGAGCCGCGTCAAGAACAAAGGAGGTGCGACCGTGGCAGAAGAGTTGAGAGAGCTCCGGCTTTCCAAGCAGATACCGGCCAAGGATATGGTCGCGGTGGTACAAGCCATCTACCCCAAGTACGACAAGACCGTTCAAAGCAAGTGCGAGAACGGAGACGCCTACGGCGTGAGCCTGCGGCCAGACGCGATGGCGGCGCTCTACGCGCACTTCGCGCCGGAGCTGGCAGAGGGCCGCAAAGCGGTCAAAAAGGACGCGCACCGGCTGACCTGTCGTATCTCGGCAAGGCTCGAAACCGCCGACTACGAGGCGTTGCAACGGCTGATAGAGGTTGAGGGCTACGCCACCACACAGGACTGGCTGACCGCCACCGTCCGCCGCTACATCGCAGAGGCAGGTGAAACCGAATGAACTACGATCTGCCAGACCACCCCGTTATCCAAAACATGGAGCGCACCGGCTACCCGGACGGCAAGGAGCCGACCTTCCCGATTTGCCCCGTCTGTGGTGAAGAGTGCGAGGAAATTTTCAGAGACAAAGATTTGAATATCGTCGGCTGCGATATCTGCATCAAGCAGTCCGACGCATGGGAGGAGCCGGAGTGCTTCCCCGGAAAGGAGCATTGATGAAAGGACTGGTTATCACTACCGAAAACAAGATGCAGGTCAGGGAGTTCGGCGAGCCTGCCTATGAGACCATCGGAAAGGCTGTCGGCGGATGGATCGAGGTCGTACACCCGAAGGGCCTGCCCGATCCGTTCTGCATGGTCGTCAACGAGGAAGGACTGCTGCACGGTCTGCCGCTCAATTTGTTCGGCTGCATTCTCTACGATACCGTGCGCCACGGAAATCCCATTGTCGGAAACATCGTGATTCTCAAAGAAGGCTTCACCACGCCTGGCGAGAGAGACTTTATCGGGCTTGACGAGGACGACGTCAAATTCCTCGGCGCAATGGCCGTCAGTCTGAGCGGCGGCATCAAGTGGGAAAGCGAGGCGCGATAATGGCAAAGTTCTATTTTACCTACGGCACGGACGGTCAGCCGTTTTTCGGCGGCTGGACTGAGGTCGAAGCCCCGGACGCTCACGCGGCCTGTGCTGCATTCCGCGCCTATCACCCCGATAAGACCGAGGGCTTAGTGAATTGCTCCAGCATCTATGACGAGGAGAAGTTCAAGCTGACCGAAATGTACCGGGAAAGCAATTTCGGTTTCCGGTGCCATGAAATCATCACTCTGCGGCGCGAAGCCGCTACCAACTGAAAGGAGCTATCACCATGATCAGAAACCCGAACGACATCCAGGAGGGCGCGAAGAAAATCCGCATGCTGATCGCCGGTTATCCCGGCATCGGAAAATCCACTCTGGCGCTGTCCGCCCCCAATCCCCTGCACATCGACGTTGACTTCGGTATCGACCGCATCGAGCCGCGCTACCGCAAGCCGTACATCCAGCCCCAGAGCTACGACGAGATCCTCGGCGATCTCACCCCCATCAATCTTCAGGACTTCGACACGCTGGTTTTCGATACCGGCGGCAAGCTGATCTCGCTGATGTCCCTGTGGGCCATCAAGAAAGACCCGAAGTATGGCCAGCGCGACGGCAGCCTCTCCCTCAAAGGCTACGGCTTTGTCGGCAAGGAATTCGTCCGGCTGATGGACTACTGCTTCTATGAGCTGCAGAAGAACATCGTCATCGTGTTCCACGCCACGGAGGAAAAGGACGGCGACAACACCCGCCTCCGTATCAAGGTCGAGGGCCAGACGAAAAACAACGTCTGGGAGCCTATGGACCTGGGCGGTTTCGTGGAAATCTACGGCAATGACCGCACCATCGGCTTCTCCAACTGCGAGAGGTATTTCGCCAAGGGGACGCGCGGTATCTCCGGCATTCGCAAAATCCCCGCACTCGGCCCGACCAGCCCTAATGACTTCCTGACGAAGCTGTTCGCCGAGTACAACGCCAAGGCCACTGCCGAGGTCGAGCAGAACGCTGTTGATCAGGCGGCATACGAGGCCGCGATGGTTGAGGGCACGGCCATCATCGCCGGCATTGTCGATGCCGACACCGCCAACGCCGCCATGCCGAAATATCAGGCCATTAAGCACGCGCTGACCTCCAACAAGGAGCTGGGCGTTCTCTGGAACAAAAAGATCAAGGAATGCGGCCTGTTCTTCGACAAGGTTTTGAAGAAATACACGCCCGCGCCCGAGGAGGCAAAGGAGGCGGAGTAAATGGGACGCTACCTGATGACCCATTCCCTGTTGGCGTCCTGGCTCTACACCATGAAGGAAAACCCCTACGAGGACATGACGACAGAGCGCGATCCGATGGGCGAATTCATGCAGACGCTGCGCCGTGAGCCGACGCCGACCACGGAGGCCATGCAGAACGGCATCAAGTTCGAGGACATGGTGACGGACATCATCAACGGCCGCGCCGACCCCAATGATCCGTGGCATGCCGCCGCAGAAAAGGTCGCCCGGCGCTGCGCCGGTGGCGTCCTCCAGTACAAAGCCAAGAAGATTGTGGAGGTCGGCGGTATGAGCCTTCTTCTGTATGGCCGTCTGGACTGCTTGAAAGCCGGGGAGATCATCGACATCAAATTCACCAAGAGCTACGACACCGGCAAGTTCTTTTCCAGCACACAGCACCCCACCTACTTCGAGTTAATCCCCGAAGCGCGGCAGTTTACCTACATCGCCAGCAACGGGCGCGATGTATGGCCGGAAACATACTTCCGTGAGGACGCTCCCAGCATCTTCCCTGTCATTTCCGACTTCTTCGACTGGCTCCGGGCGGTGGATCTGATGCAGGTATACCAGGAGAAGTGGGCGACGCTATGAACGGCAAGCTGAAAGACTGGTCGTTCTCCCGCACCGGAGAAAGCGTGCTGACCATCACGACCAGAGAGAGCTGCAAGAAGCTGTGGGACGCGCTCGGCGATCAGGAGATTACATTCTCCATCAAAAGGCGCGTCATCCCCCGAAGCCTCAACGCGAACAACTACGCATGGTCGCTGATTGAGAAACTGGCCGTCGCTGTGAAGTCGGACAAGGACTCCGTTTACGAGGAAATGCTCCGGCGCTACGGCACCGGCGAGACATACACCGACGAGGCCGGAAACGAGTGCAAGGTGCTGTTCTCCCTGCGAGAGGGCGTACCACCCGCGCTGGTGGCGCGGCACTACGCCGAAACCGGCGTCGGTTATGTCGAGGGGAAGAAGTTCATTCATTACCGGGCGATCAAAGGCACCAGCGAATATTCCACGAAAGAAATGAGCGTCTTTCTGGACGGCATCATTTCCGAGTGCCAGGAGGTCGGCATCGAAACCGACACCCCCGAGCAGATCGCCAGATACAAGGAGGCATGGCATCCGTGAGGAAAGTCTATTGCGACTACTGCGGTCGAGAGACCGAGTATGTCGACAGCAAGGTCATCTACGGCAAGAGCTACGGCAAAATCTATCTCTGCCGGAACTGCATGGCGTATGTCGGTGTGCATAAGGGGACGGATAAGCCCCTTGGCCGCCTCGCCAATGCGGAACTGCGGAATTGGAAAAAGGCTGCACACGCCGTATTTGACCCTCTGTGGAAGTACGGCCGCTTTCGCGGCCACCGCAACGCGGCCTATGCGTGGCTGGCTCAGAAGATGGGCTTGCCCGTGGAGAAGACCCACATCGGAATGTTTGATGTCGGCCAGTGCCGCAAGGCCATCGAAATCATTGAGAAAGAAACGAAAGGAGACCGTTATGGAAGATACCAAAAAGACCCCCGCTGAGCTGGTCGCTGACCTGATGCTTGACCCCGGCTTTGTCCTCGTTCCGCAGGATCGCTACGAGGAGCTGATCCGCGCCGAAACTGAGCGTGATGTGCTGGAAGCGACCATCAAGGGTGAGAACAGCTACAATGTCGAAAGAGTTCTCGACGCCATTCAGCAGGCGCGCAGTGCGCTGTACCGCATGAAGATGTTGGTGCTGCGAAACGCTGACGAGCCGGAGGCTACGGCCGATGCTGAATAAGATCATCGTCATGGGTCGATTGACCCGCGACCCAGAGTTGCGGCGTACGCAGTCCGGTCTTTCTGTGACCAGCTTCTCCGTCGCCTGCGACCGCGATTTCAAAAGCCAGTCCGGGGAAAAGGAAACGGATTTCATCGACATCGTTGCCTGGCGAACTACCGCTGAATTCGTCTGCAAATATTTCAGCAAGGGACGCATGGCGGTCGTCGAGGGGCGACTGCAGATCCGCGACTGGCAGGACAACAACGGCAACAAGCGCCGATCCGCCGAAATTGTAGCCGACAATGTTTACTTTGGGGATTCCAAACGCGACGGTGACGGCGGCGGTTATCCGCAAGGTAGTTATGCTCCGCAGGGAGGCTACCCCCAGCGGGGACCGAGCTACGGTGCGCCGGGCGGCTCCTCCTATGGCGCGGCCTCCGGAGGCTATCCTGCGTCGGATTACGGCGGTGACTTTGCGGAAGTCAGTGAGGACGACGGCGAGCTTCCGTTCTGATATGGTCGCCCGGGAAACCGGGCGACAGCCCACCGAAGGAGGTGAACACTATGGCGAGCTATCGGAATATCAGCATGGACTTTTGGACGGACAGCAAGGTCGTCGATGACTTTACGCCCGAGGATCGGTACATCTATCTCTACTGCATGACCAATCCGCACACCAATCTCTGCGGCTGTTACGAGGTCAGCATCAAGCAAATTGCCAACGAGACAGGGTACGACAACGATTCCGTGGAACGCCTGCTGAAACGCCTGGATAGCGCGCACAATGTCATTCGGTACAGCGCGCAGACCAAGGAGCTGCTGATCCTTAACTGGTGTCGATACAACTGGTCGACGTCCGAAAAGCTCAACAAGCCGTTGCTGAGCGAGATTCGCAAGGTCAAGAACGATCGTTTCCGCGAGTACCTGGCAGCGCGCTACAACGAGCGTTCTACCGTAACGGCGCAGTATAACGCTGCAGAAGATGGCCACCACGAGGTCCCCCGCCATAAGCACGGCGCGCATGGATGGGTGCGGCTCACTGAAGAGGAATACGCCCGGCTGATCGACGACCTCGGCGAAGAAGAGTTGACGCGCTGCATCGACTACATAGACGAGTCCGCTCAAATGCACGGCAACAAGAACAAGTGGCGCGACTGGAATCTTGTCATTCGGAAGTGTAGCCGTGAACGCTGGGGCATCCGTGGCGGCAACGGCAGCCGACCAAGCGCCAGCGGGAGTGCTATGGACGACCTGCAGCAGCTCCACCAGATGTACGCCAGCGAGGAAAGCCTATGACGCACAAGGAAATGAGCGAGATATTCGCCGTGATGCTCCTTGCCTATCCGAATGCAGAGGTTTTCAAGGGCGGCATCGCAAAGATCGGCCCTACCATCAATCTGTGGGTGACCTGCTTGCCGGAGATCGACTTCTGGACGGGGCAGCAGGCTGTTGTAAAGTTGGTACGCGAGTGTAAATTCCCGCCGACTATCGCAGAATTCAAGGAAAAAGCCGCAAAGGTGCAGGCCGAAGTGAGGGCGCGGATTGACCAGGCGTGGAATTACCTCAAGCTCGATATGGACTTTGGGAAAACACCAGAGGAGGCTGTGGCAAGATTGTCGGAGGGAACGGATATCAGGCGCGTCATTGAGGCTATGGGTGGCCCCTCTCGGTTGATTGCAACAGGAGAGCGCACCTTTGGCGACGGCACCGTAAAGACATACGAGTATTACAACTACGACGGTTTCAAGTCCGCATATGAAACGATCATCCGGCAGACAAGCGCGCTCAACAGCGGGCCGCGAAAAGCGGTCGGGCCGGGCATGAAGCAGATAGGAGGGAAAACATGAAACGAAGAAGAAAAAGGAGGGCTTCGCCGGCGCCGCTTATCTGCCTGCTCGCAGTTTTAGCCTGCATCGTGGCTCTCCGCATCAGTGTTAGCGAGGAAGCCGCAGCGTCGGCACAAATGACCGGCAAGTTAGAAAACCCAGCAACGACAGCACCTGTCCGGCTTTTAGAAGCAGAAATGACCGAGGCTGAGCAAGTTACCAGGGCCGAAGATCGTCCCGCCCGTGCAGCTCGGTATGTCAACATCGAAATGACTGACGAGGAGCTGGCAGAACTGGCTGCGGTCGTATTCCTCGAAGCCGGCAATCAGAGCGCCGAGGGGCAGCAGGCCGTTGTCGAAGTCGTTTTCAACCGCGTGCTGCACTCCGCTTTCCCGGACTCAGTACACGATGTGCTGCACCAAGGAGAAGACGGCGATGTTCCCCAGTTCTCCACCATCTACGCGGTCAGCACCGCGACGCCGGCGCAAGCGCAGTATGACGCCATCAACGGCGCTCTGTATGGAGACACGATCCTTGACGCCGACGTGGTTTTCTTCTCCCGCAATGGAGAGAATGACCGCGTATGGGGGCAGATCGGAGATCACATCTTCTGCCGCGAATACATCTGGAGGTAACGAGCATGACGCGAAAGAGATTTCGGCAAGCCTGCGGCATCATCGCCGCGCTCGGCTTCCTCCTGGTCCTCGGAACTGCCGGCGCCAGCGATTGCGACCTTATCCCCATGAGCCAGATACTCCGGCAAGGTTGCATCGGGCTGGGAATGCTCGCCAGCGGGCTATGGCTGGGAGGGTATCTCTCATGACTGTGAAGAAAGACCCGAAGCGCCAGCTGCTCGGCAAGATCGCAAAAGCCCGCGGTAAGCAGTTTGAGAGCCGCATCGACGATTCCTTTGCCTACTACGCACAGAAAGGCTTTGCGATCATCGAAAAGACGCCGGAGCCGATGCACCCCACGAAAAATCTCGGCAATGGCAAGTTCATCGCCTACTACGAAAAGCAGGCACAGCCGGACTATAAAGGCACCATCAAGGGCGGCAGGACGGTCATGTTCGAGGCGAAATTCACCGCCGCCGACCGAATGGAGCAGAGCCGCGTCCTCCAGAGCCAGCAGGACTATATGGACAGGCATCAGGCGCTCGGCGCTCGCTGCTTTGTCATCGCCGGTTTCAGCTCCGGCATGGTCTATTGCGTCCCCTGGGACATCTGGAAGACCATGAAAGACCACTTCGGCCGCAAGTATGTGACTGAGGCCGACTTGGAGAAATATCAAGTGCAGACGGCGTGGAATGGCACGCTGCTTCTGCTCAACTGAATTGAAAGGAGTTACCACCATGAGCGAAATTTCCATGTATGAAGCCCAAAAGAAGAAGATGCAGGGCCTGTGCGATGAGCACGATCTCGTCTATCGCTTTGAAAAAGACAGATACCCCATCATCTTTACCATCAAGCCCGTACAGGGCATGGACGCGCAGATTTCCATGCTGGAGAACGTCGAGGAGGTCGGCTACCGCAGCCCCGACGCCTCCATGTCCTGGATCTTCGAGGACGGCGGTCTGGACACGAAGGTAACGGGCGGCACCTTTACCATCAGCAAGACGCTCCGCACCAAGATCGAGTCCATTCTGGTGAAGATGATTACCTACTGGCAGCAGTATTTCTTCCGCGATGTGCTGGAAAAGAACGCATTGCGCAGCGGCCTCATGCCGGTCATTGACGAGGACGAGGCTGGCGATACCGACGAGGAGCCGGAGGACGAGGGGGATATGCAGGGCGAGGATGGCCCCGAGGTTGACCTGGACGACCCCGACATTCAGCAGGCCATTACCATTGTTCGGGCAGAGAATAAAGCGACTGTGGGGCTGTTGCAACGCCGTATGAGCGTTGGCTACGCAAAGGCTGCGCGTCTGATTGACGCACTGGAGGAGCTGGGTGTCGTCGGCCCGTATAACGGCTCCGATGGCCGCGAGGTCCTCCCTACCGACGAGCCTGACGACACGGAAGGCGGTGAAGATTGATGCCGACCGTAAATGCCAATAAGCATACCGCGCACGACCTGCAGCTTGCCGGTCAGATGCGCCGCGAGGATTACAAGACAATCAAGCACATGGACAAGGCGACGCTTGCGGCCTACCTCAGCCGCGTGTGGAAACGCGGGTATGACGCCGGGTATCAAGCCGCCGTTAAGTCAGTCGCTCCGCAGCTGCGCGAAGCCGCAGAACTGAAAGCAGCGAACAAGGAGGGCTAAGTCATGGGAAACGCCCTGCGGCACGTCAGAGGGGAAAGTCAGAAGAATATCGTCCGCTTCATAGAAGGGCTGAGTGGGAAGTATTCCCGCTGGGATATCTGGCAGGACTTCATCATCATGTCGGCCATCGCAATCGCCAACACGATGGGAGGCCCGCAGGCCAAGGCCAGGGAAGAAATGTACCGCAGCCGCGCAGAGAAGTATTCCGCTAAGGAGCTGGAAGTCTTTGCAGATATGTTGCTTGAGGTCGTAGCCGAATTGGAGCGCGATCCCGAGCAGGACTTCCTCGGTGAGCTTTTTATGGCACTCGGCCTCGGAAACGAATGGAAAGGACAGTTCTTCACTCCGTACAGTGTCTGCAGGGTGATGTCCGCGATGACCTATGCGCCTGATATGACGGCGCGGATAGAAAAGCAGGGCTGGGTGTCCGTGAACGACCCCGCCTGCGGAGCCGGTGCGCTGCTGCTCGCATTCGCCAATGAGTGCCGGAGACAGCATATCAACTATCAGACCTCGGTGCTGTTCGTGGCGCAGGACATAGATTTCCTCGCCGGGTGTATGTGTTACATCCAACTGAGCTTGCTCGGCTGCCCCGGCTATGTTGTCATTGACGACTCGCTCCTGCGCCCGTCCGTCAGCTACGACGCCCGCGGTCTGCTGCCAAAGGACGGCCCGCAGGTCTGGTACACACCGATGTATTTCCGCGATGTCTGGCACTACCGCCGCATCGGGGCGCAAATGGATATCCTGTTTCGGAACGCGGCAGAGCAGGTACCGGCAGAGCCGCCGGCGCCTGCCGCGCCGCCGGAACAATCTCAACCGCTGGCGGAAACGAAAACCGGCCAGCTCACTCTATTTTGATGGGAGGGAACGGAATGCGGCAGCCGCCGCCTCTCGGGAGCCGGACATGGAAGCCCGAGGAAGAAGATTATTTGATGGAAAAGTGGGGGCAGATTTCTGTTCCGGCCATCGCAAAGAAACTCAATCGTACTACAAACGCCGTCAAGGTCAAAGCTCAGCGTCTGGGTTTAGGCGCGGTATTGATGGCTGGCGAGTATGTCACTCTAAATCAACTCCTGCTGGCGGTGAACGGAGGAAGCAGCTCCTACGGCTACAAGATGAAAAGCTGGGTCGAAAATCGCGGCTTGCCCGTCCACACAAAAAAGGTCAACCGCTGCAGCTTTCGGGTGGTCTACATTGAGGAGTTCTGGGAGTGGGCCGAGCGATACCGCAGCTTCATCGACTTTTCCAAGATGGAGCCGTTGGCGCTCGGTGAGGAGCCGGGCTGGGTAGCCGAGCAGCGCAAGAAAGACTTTGAGGCATACGCCATTCAGAGGAAAGACCCGTGGGGAGAGGACGAGGACTCTCGGCTGAAGATGCTGCTCAGTAAGCACAGGTACTCATGGGCGGAAATTTCCGAGATGATGCATCGTTCTCACGGTGCAATCGCGCGCCGTTGTCGTGACCTCGGCATCAAGGACCGCCCCGTTTCGATGGAGCTGACCGGAAAGCGCGGCACATGGACCAGCGAGGATTTTGAAATACTGGCAGACGGCATCCGCCACGGCGACAGCTACGCTGCCATAGGCAAGGCGGTCGGCCGTTCCGAAAAGTGCGTCCGCTCCAAGGTCTACAACGATTATCTGACCGAGAACGCCGACAAGGTGCGGGAAATGCTCGGTGATGGCGCGTGGGGGCACGGTGCGCCGGAAATGGACGTCCGTCATGGCTTCTATATCTCCCGCACCCGCCATCAGGTCAGGCGCGACCTATCCGCGCTGGCAACGGTCCTTCGTAAGCGCATGAACGATCTCGGCTATGATCCTTACTGGCAGCGGTTTATGTGCATGAATTGGGACGACATTGGCGGATGCTCCGCAGGGTGTACGGATTGCGACAGCTGCACAGCATTCCGGCGTATTCAGCCTCAGTATTGCGCACGGTGCGGCGGCACCTTCTACGAGCGCAAGGAAAACCGCTTCTGCGCGGCCTGCCGCACCGCGAGGAAGAAGCAGGCCCAGCGGCACTGGTGCCGCGTGAACGGCATGAGCCGAAAATAATAAACTGTCCCAGCCGAGGGGCAAAGCTCGGCGTAAGAAAGGAGCGTTTTATGGCAGAAATCAAGTACATTCCGGTCAGTAAACTGTGGAGGCATCCCGATAACCCCCGTAAGGACCTGGGCGATGTGACCGAGCTGGCTGAGAGCATCAAGGTCAACGGCGTACTCCAAAACCTCACCGTTGTTCCGCTGATCGGGGAAATCACAAAGAAGTGGGACGGAGAAAGCTACCGCGTTATCATCGGCCACCGCCGTCTTGCGGCCGCAAAGCTGGCCGGTCTGGAGGAGCTTCCCTGCGTCGTGGTCGAGATGTCGGAGCGGGAGCAGCTGAGTACGATGCTCACGGAGAATATGCAGCGGTCCGATCTGACGGTCTATGAGCAGGCGCAGGGCTTCCAGATGATGCTTGACATGGGCGATACCGTCGAGGACATCGCGGAAAAGTCCGGTTTTTCCGCCACCACCGTCCGGCGCCGTGTGAAGCTCCTGGAGCTGGATAAGGACAAATTCAAGAAGTCCGAGGAGCGCGGCGTCAGCCTTTTCGAGTACATGGAGCTGGACAAGCTGAAAAGCCCGGAGCGCAAGAACGAAATGCTTGATTACATCGGCACCGAGAACTTCAAGTACAAGCTGAAACAGGCCATCAATGATGAAGCCGCAGAAGCGCGTAAAGCCCTATGGGTAGAGCAGCTGAGTACCTTTGCGACGCAGATCACCGACAAGACCGGATATAAGAGAGTCAATAGCTTCTATACTAACGGCGAAGTCAAAGTGGATCGCCCGGAGGATGCCGATACCATTGAGTATTTCTTCTTCGTCGAAACATGGGGTTATATTGTGCTGATGGTCAAGGATGAGCCTACCGCCCTTACCCCGGAGGAAGAAGCGAAAGAGCGCGAGGAGCAGCTGAAGCAGGAGCGAAAGGACGCCGCAGAAAAGGCGCTGTCCGAAGCAACCGCCCGCGCCTACGAGCTTCGCGCCGACTTCGTGGCTACCGTTTCCACAGCCGCCATCAAAAAGCGCCTTGCGGACATCGTGGCGCTGTGGGCCTACGCCGAATACTGGGACGATACCGGTTGGCTCACCGAAGAGGAGATCGCGCAGGCTACTGGCGCCGAGACCCTTGCCGAAGATGACGAGGACGGCGAGGACGATGCCGCATTTACGCTCCAGGCCGTGACCGACGCGATCGGCAAGACGCCCGAAAAGGCGCTCCTGCGAATGATCTATGCGCGCCTGGGTGACGGAAAGTCCGAGGGCTATTTCCGCAGCTACTGGAACAGCTGCACCATGAAGCATGAGGAAAACGAGAAGCTGGACCGCATCTATGCGTTGCTCGTCAAGCTGGGCTACGAGATGTCCGACGATGAAAAGGCTCTCCAGGACGGAACACATGAGCTTTTCGGGGAGGTGACCGACGAATGAGAGCGTCTACCTGCAAAGGCTGCGGCGCGGCTATCGTCTGGATCAGAACACCCGGCGGGAAGTCTATGCCGTGTGACGCCACCCCGCGCTATTACATCGAAAAGCCCCGTTCCGGCAGTAAAAAGATCGTGACGCCGAACGGCGAGGTTATCTCCTGTGAGTATACCGAAGATCCGCACAAGGCCACCGGCACCGGCTTCGCTCCCCACTGGGGGAGCTGCCGGGCGGCAGGCAGCTTCAAGTCGAGGGAGGAACACAATGGATAAGCTGACATGGTATGACGAGGATGGGCGGCTTTACTGCCGCCGTGGGTACGAGGTTGCACTGGCGCGGCTTGCCTCCTACGAAGCAACAGAGTTGATGCCGGACGAAATCGTAAAGATGGGGATGATGTTCGAGGATAGCAAGCGCTATTCCGGCCGGCTCGAATTGAAGCTGAATGCTGCGACAAAACGGATGCCAAAATGGGTATCTGTAAAAGAGAGGTTACCGGAAGATCGTAGCAATGTCCTCGTTGTCGCGTATTGGCACGAAAGATGGGGCGTCTATATGGGCTGGTGCGCTCCCGAAAGGGCGGAATGGAGCGTCCATGTCGGTATCGGAGATAGAAGCGATGTTGCAGTTGTCTATTGGATGCCGCTGCCTGCGCCGCCGAAGGAGGACGACAGAAATGATTGATACCGGAGATCTCACTATGTACTGCCATTGGGATAAGGGCTTGGTCTGCAAGAAGGAGTTTTACTGCGATACCTGCGAACACCAGCCCGCCGCCGATGATAAGGAAAACGGCAAGGCTGAGCCGGTACATATTCGCTGGGCTGAGGATTATTGGAGCGGCAGATATCCCGAATGCCCCTCCTGCGGGAATATGCCGTACAGCTTGGAGCGGTGTGTCTTCTGCAGTCAAAGGTTTCTGCCCGACGCGCTTACGGAGGAATGGAGCAAGCCGCCGGAGGAAGTTCGCATGGACTGCCCCTCCTGCGGAGGAAAGAGCACGATGGTCGGGGCAAGGGCGCGCAGCAACGGACACTTTCACGGTCAATGTACAGTCTGTGGTTGCGTGGTGATGGAATGAAAAGGAGCTTCTATGGAACGATTTGAAAACCTGCTCGATTTTATCAATGAGCTGAATGAGAACGGGCGTATTCAGTATGACGATTACAGCCGCCTTTTTGACTTGGTGCAGGAGTTCGCAGGAGCGGAGGAGGCAATCAACGCCGCCGCGACCGATATTGCCGCCCTGCTGTGGCTGAACGGCAACTGCGAATATTGTGAGCACGGAGAGAAAGAGGAGTTCAGCGGCGCGAACAGATGGCATTGCCGTCTCGGAAACGGCATAGACTGCCGCCCTGTGTGGCGCGGCGCTGCAACGAAGGCCTCCCTGCCGGAGATACACAAGGCAGAGCCGACTTTGCTTCGTGCAAAGCCCAGCCGTGCGGAGACTATGTTCGGGCCGAAAGAGGCCTGGGCTATCCCTGATAGAGCGGAAGCCGAGGAGACCACGCCGAAGACATACAAGGGATTTCTGCTTATTCGGTGCGCACAATGCGGCGAGCTGCGCGGCTTTTGTGCAAAACAGCCTATCTCGTCCTATCGGTGCGCAACCTGCAACGGAGAGACGCCGCTGCACGATCTCACGTCGGCGCACATCCGCTGCAAGTGCGGAAAGCACTTCAAATACCGGACGAATTTCGAGGAGGACGTCTTCACCTACAGCTGCCTTTCCTGCGGCGCGCCGGTCGATCTGGCCTATAACAAGAAAGCTCGCGCCTATCAGACGGTGCGATGATGCTCGTCATCACCGTTCATGTGAACGCCCCGGCGGGGCAGGCCATTGGCATAAAGGAGCAGATCGCTCAGGATTTGGAGCGATACGGAGATACCCGTGTGGTGTCGGTAGAGGTAGTGCAGCCAACATACCGGCAAATGCAGATTGGAGAGACTGTCAGCCGACAGGGTGGCAAGAGGAAGTAAGAACAGATTGGGGTGAGCTATTACGACGCTTTCGGAATTGAATCAGCATTTTGAGCTGATAGAGAAACTGGCAAGGGCAAGGGAGATGCTACAGTCCTTGCGTGACGCGGCTTGCCCCGGCGCGGCTGCCCTCACAGGTATGCCGCATACTCCCGGCATAAAGGATAAGGTCGGCGACCTCGCAGCTGAGATCGTGGATATGGATGCGCGTGTCGGCTTTCTGGAGGAAGAGGTCAAGGCCAGCGAGGGGCAGATCATGCCGTTCATTCAAGGCATCGACGATGACCAGACGCGCCTGATCTTCCGGCTGCGCTTCCTGAGAGGGCTCGCATGGAAAGAGGTCGCAGCGGTCATAGGAGGCCGCAATTCGGAGGATTCGGTAAAGATGGTGTGTTACCGCTACCTCGGTAGTTAAAAGCTGTTCTTCGCTGTTGCAACTCGTTTCTTGATATTCCCCGCACCATGTATTAGGATTAGACTCGTAAAATCCTACATAAGCCAGGCGGCCATCCCTCGCGGGGTGGCCGTCATTCGTTTGGGAAGGAGGTTGAGGCCTGCGCGTTACTCCTTGCGCGCCGGTCATGCGCCGGGTCCGATGTTCGCCAGCAGAGGGCAGCGGTGACATCATAAAAGGAGATTTCCAAAATGTTCGGAATTGTCATTCTGGCCGTCTATGCGGTGCTGATGATCGGCGTCACGCTGATGTTCACCCGAAAGACGACCGACGCAGAGGGCTTCCATGTGGCGGACCGGCGCATCGGCTCGGTGATTGCCGCCATGAGCATCGCCGCCACTTGGATTTGGGCTCCCTCACTGTTCACTTCCTCGGAGATGGCCTATACGCGCGGCATCCCGGGGATGTTCTGGTTTACGGTACCGAATGTGCTGTGCCTGATCCTGTTTATCCCCTTTGCAAAAAGGATCCGGGCGCAGTACCCGGAGGGCATCACCTTGACCGGCTACATGGCGGAGCGCTATCACTCCGGCAAGGTCAAGGGCGTCTACTCCTTCCAGCTCGGCGCGCTGGCCGTTCTTTCAACGGCGGTGCAGCTGCTCGCCGGGGGAAAGACGCTGGCCCTCATTACGGGGCTGCCATTCTGGAGCATGACGCTCGCCCTGGCAGCTATCGCATATTCCTACTCCCGCTTCTCCGGGCTGAAAGCCTCCATCATCACCGATGTCGTCCAGCTGGGCATTATTCTCATGGGTGGCGCTCTGCTGGTCGTTCTGAGCCTTCGCATGACCGGCGGCTTTGACACGGTACGGGCAGGGCTCGGTGCTGTCTCCGGAGAATATACTTCGCTCACCTCCTCCACGGGCATTGAGGTCCTGCTGGGCTATGGTCTGCCGATGGCTGTCGGTCTGATCTCCGGCCCGTTCGGGGATCAGTGCTTCTGGCAACGAGCTTTCGCAATCAGGCGCGACCGCATCGGCAGATCGTTTTTTGCCGGTGCGCTTTTGTTTGCGCTCGTTCCGATCTGCATGGGAACGGTGGGCTTCCTTGCCGCAGGCTCCGGCTTTGCGGCCAGCGACACCGGCATGGTCAACTTTGAATTCGTTTCCTCGCTGCTTCCGACATGGGTGCTGGTCCCGTTCTTGTTTATGATTATCTCCGGCCTGCTCTCCACGGTGGATAGCAACCTTTGCGCGGCAGCGTCGCTCACGACAGACTGGCTCGGCATTGGGAAGGACACGGTGCAGACTTCGCGCCGCACCATGCTTTGCCTGCTGATCGTGGCTATCGCCATCGCCAACATTCCCGGCCTGACGGTGACATACCTGTTCCTGTTCTACGGAACGCTCCGCGCTTCGACGCTGCTGCCGACGGTCATGACGCTGCTCGGTAAGAAACTGACGGGCAAGGGCGTTTTTGCCGGTGTGCTGACCGCGCTGTGTGTCGGGCTTCCGATCTTCGCCTACGGCAATCTCGCCGGCATTCCGGCTGTGAAAGCGGCAGGCAGTCTGACGACCGTCCTGTCCAGCGGTCTTGTCGCTGTTATCGCCTCGAGAAAGGCGGTGAGAGCATGAGCCTCGGAAGGAAGCAGAGGATCGACAACAGTGCATGGCTGGAAGCCGTTGCAACTATCGAAGAAGCCGTTTCCCGCGCAGAGCTGGACGAACTTACTGCCGCGACCGTGGCGGACATCAAGGCCGTGACGGCTGGGAAGTGTGCTGCCTACGCATGGAGCGCTGGTAAGGACAGCATTGTCCTTGGCAAACTCTGTGAAGCGGCCGGCGTCACCGATAGCATGATCGGCGTGTGCGACCTGGAATACCCCGCCTTTGCCGCATGGATCGAGAAGCATAAGCCGGCAGGCTGCGAAGTCATCAACACGCATCAGGATATCGACTGGCTGGTGAAGCATCAAGAGATGCTTTTCCCCAAGGACTCCGCCGCGGCCGGACGATGGTTTTCTATCGTGCAGCACCGAGCGCAGCGTGAATACTTCAAGGCGCACGAGCTGGACGTCATCATTCTCGGCCGCCGCCGTGCGGACGGCAATTATGTCGGTCGCAACAGCAATATCTATACCGATGGCAAAGGTGTTACGCGATTCAGCCCGCTCGCTGCGTGGAAGCATGAGCACATCCTTGCCTATATTCACTACCATCAGCTCCCGCTTCCGCCGATCTACGGCTGGAAGAACGGATATCTGTGCGGCACTCACCCGTGGCCCGCCCGCCAATGGACGGGCAGCATCGAGAACGGCTGGCGTGAGGTCTACGATATCGACCCCGGCATCGTCCTTGCGGCAGCTGAAAAGATCGACAGTGCTCGCGCCTTCTTGAAGGGGGTGCAGGCATGAAGGTCATAAAGAAGCCTCTGACCGAGCTGCGGCGACCGGATCGGAATGTCCGAATGCACACCGACAAGCAGCTGAAGGAGTTCCGACGCTCTGTCGAAATGTTCGGCCAGATCCGCCCCATCGTGGTCGACGAGGACGGCGTTATTCTCGCCGGCAACGGCTTGTATGAAACGCTGCTGTCCCTCGGCCGCACAGAGGCGGACTGCTATGTCGTGTCTGGACTGACTGAGGCGGAGAAGAAAAAGCTCATGCTGGCTGATAACCGCGTCTTTGACCTGGGCGTTGACGATCTGGCCGCGCTGGACGCTTTTATTCTTGAGCTGAAAGACGACCTGGACATTCCCGGCTACGAAGAGGATCTTCTCCGTGCGATGGTGATGGAGGCTGACGAAGCCAGCGACGCCCTGCTTGAGTACGGCACCATTGAGCCGGAGCAGGCTGCGGCCATCACCGAGACGCGCGAGAAATACGCCGCCCGGGAAGAAGCTGCTGCGGCGCAGGCTGAGGAAGTCGCACCCGCACAGAGCGGCACGGCGTCTTCCACCGAGCCCGCTAAGAGGTTTATCCTCTGCCCGAAATGTGGTGAGCGGATATGGCTGTAAAGCGCATCAGCTCAGACATCGACGTTGTGACTGCGGCGCGCCAGCGGATCAAGAACGTATTTTCCAACGGCGTCCCCGTATACCTCTCGTTTTCCGGCGGCAAGGACAGCATCGTTCTTGCCGACCTGACCTATAAGCTGATCCAGGCTGGAGAGATCAATCCCTCGCAGTTGACCGTCCTTTTCGTGGACGAGGAGGCAATCTTCGATTCCATTGAAGCAACGACCAAGGCGTGGCGGAAGAAGTTCCTGCTTGCCGGTGCCAAGTTTCAATGGTGGTGCATCGAGGTCAAGCATTTCAGCTGTCTCAATGAGCTGTCCAGCGATGAAACCTTCGTCTGCTGGGATCGACGCAAGCGCGATGCTTGGGTGCGGCAGCCGCCGCCCTTTGCCATCCGCAATCACCCGCAGCTCCGGCCAAGGATCGACAACTATCAATCCTTCCTGCCTCGCGTGACGATGGACGGCATCATGATCACCGGCGTCCGCGCGGCAGAGTCCATTCAGCGGCTCCAATACATGGCGGCACTGAATATGGGCGCAAAGGGCATCACCGGCACGAACACCATCTATCCCATCTACGACTGGAAGACGGCGGACGTCTGGCTGTACCTGCGAGACCAGCGCATCGAAGTCCCCGAGGTCTACCTGCAGATGTATCAGGTCGGCGTCAATCGGAATCAGCTGCGCGTGTCGCAGTTCTTCTCCGTTGATACCGTACCCGTGCTGGTACACCTGGGCGAATATGACCCATCTCTCATGGAGCGCGTCCTTCGGCGCGAGCCGAATGCCTACCTTGCCATGCTGTACTGGGACAGCGAAATGTTCCACCGCACCACAAGGAAGCGCCGGGAGCTGGAGGGCGAGGACACCAAGGACTACCGTGCGCTCCTGAAGGAGATGCTGTTCGTCCGCCCGGGAGACTTCTTCAATACGGAGCATAAGCGCAAGATCGCCAAGCAGTACCGCAAGATGTTCATTCAGATGGACGGAATGGCGCGGCCGCGCGACTACAAGAAAATGTACGGCGGTCTGACTGCTGGAGATCCCAAGCTCCGCACCCTGCGCGCCATCTATCAGGACATATCCTGCGCCTACGCCGATTACGCCAAGCGCTTCCGGAAGGGAGGTGAGGCAAATGGCTGACGCGGATCTGTTCGCCCCGTTATCCTCCCTGCAATGGGTAGACCGGGAGCAGCTCAAGCCCAATGACTACAACCCCAACAAGGTCAACCGTGAAAATCTGAAACTGCTGGTGCAATCGATCATGACCAATGGCTGGACGCTTCCCATCGTCGTGCGTCCCGACTACACCATCATCGACGGCTTTCACCGCTGGACCGTGGCCGGAGAGGAGCCGCTGCACACCATGCTCAAAGGCAAGGTGCCGGTGGTGATCGTGCGGCATGATGACGCGACCGAGGATATTTACGGCACCGTCACACACAACCGTGCTCGTGGTACACATCTGCTTGAGCCGATGAAAGCCATCGTAAAGCGGCTGCTGGACGAGGGCAAGTCCGTTCAGGAGATCGGCAAACAGCTCGGAATGAAACCTGAAGAAGTATTCCGGCTCTCTGATTTCTCGCGTGATGACTTCCTCGGCATGATGACCAAGGGCGTTAAGGGGTATAACCATGCGGAATTGCTGACGAAGTTATAACACAATACCACGGCCAGGCGCATACATCGCACGAGAGCGGCGTATCTGCGTCTGGCTGTGTTGCTCCCTCCCCCTCTCGGCATCGTCGCGCTGAGGGCGGGGAAATGCGTTGCAACAGGCGACGACGGCAAAAGGTACTGTGACGACCCCCGCCCCACACGCCGCGGGCTCGCCGACCCCAAAAAAAGCGTAGTTACCAAGGCAAAATTTTGGCATTTCCGTTCCGCTTTGGCGTTGCTTTTGGTGCCAAGCGCGGCACCTGTGGCGGTACCTGCCGCAATCCCCCATCGCTTTATCCGTCTTTCTCTGCGGAAATGTGGAGGAAGTCCAGATAAAGGCCTCCTATGAAATATAAGACCACACGCGGGATAAGGGTCTCGCACAGAGCTGCTGGTACCAGCCTGTGTGCTCCAGTGCAATTCTGGTGAGTCCCGCATTCGGACATAAAAAAAAGACCCGACTGCTGCAACAGTCGGGCTTTGCGTTCCTCTGGGTACGGTAATGAACATCAATACCATATCACAATTTACGCAGACAGTCAAGCCGGCTGGACTGCGCAAGGAAGGAGGAGCGCCATGTCTGAAGCTATTGATGCCATTACCGAGGAAACGGAGGTAAGCACGACAGAGCTGGCCTGTGTCCTGGGTATCACAGGACGGCGCATTCGCCAGATGGCGGAGGACGGTCAGCTGCAAAAGGTCAGCAAGGGGCGCTTCCTCCTTGCCGATTCCGTCCAGCGGTATGTTAAGTTCCTGTCCGACGGCCCGATGGACGAAGAGGATAAGAAGCTGGAGAAGACCCGCCGCGTGGCGGAGACGACGATGAAGGCGTCCAAGGCCACCATCGCCAAGCTGGAGGCCGAGGAGCTGAAAGGCACCATGCACCGTGCGGAGGACGTTGCCGCGCTGACGGAGGATCTGGTCTACACCATTCGCGGCGCGCTCAATGCGCTGCCGGGGCGGCTGGCCGTCGATGTAGCGGCTGTGTCCACGCCTGCCGAGGCGTCCGAGGTTATCCGCAAAGAGGTCAGCAAGGTCATGCGGGAGCTGGCCGGGTATCACTACGACCCCAAGAAATACGAGGAGCGCGTGAGAGAGCGGCGCGACTGGTCGGAGCGTGACAGCGATGACGAGTAGGCTCGCCGCCGTCCGGCTGAACAAGGTCATCGCCAAGGCGATGGCCGGTATGCTCCCGCCGGACGACCTGACCGTGACCGAATGGGCGGAGCAGAATCGCCGCCTGTCTGCCGAGAGCGCCGCAGAGCCCGGACCGTGGCGCACCGAGCGCACCCCCTATCTCCGCGAGCCGATGAATGCATGGACCGACCCAAAGATACGGCACATCGTCATGGTGGCCGCGTCCCAGGTCGGCAAGTCTGAATTTCTCAATAACTGCATCGGCTATGTGATCGACCAGGACCCTGGCTCGATCCTGTTTGTCCACCCTACCACCATTGACGCAAAGGAGTATTCCAAGCTCCGCATCGCGCCGATGATCCGCGACTGCCCCACGCTGCGAAAGAAGGTCAGCGACCCCAAGAGCCGTGACAGCGGCAATACCATCCTCCAAAAGACCTACCCCGGAGGCATCCTCACGATGTGCGGCTCCACCGAGGCCCACGCTCTGGCGTCAAAGCCTATCCGCTATGTGCTGGGTGACGAGCGCGACCGCTGGGCGCTGTCTGCTGGTAACGAGGGCGACCCGTGGGATCTGGCGATGGCGCGGCAGACGACATTCTACAACGCGAAAAGCGGTGAGGTGTCCACTCCCACCGTCAAAAACGCCAGCGCCATTGAAGCCGCCTACGCGACCGGCACGATGGAGCGGTGGAAATCCCGCTGCCCTCATTGCGGCGAGTATCACGAGATCCAATGGGCGGACATCCGCTTTGAGCACGACGAGATCATCGTCGCGGGGAAAAAGACCTACAAGGTCCGCAGCGTCTGCTATGCCTGCCCCGGCTGCGGCTGCATCTCCACCGAGGCGGAAATGAAGCGCGCCCCGGCAAGATGGGAGGCGGACAACCCCGCCGCCTATGAGCAGGGCACGCGCTCGTTCTGGCTGAACGCCTTTGTCAGCCAGTGGGCGAGCTGGGAATCCATCATTCTGAAATATCTGAACGCCATCGGCAGTACCCGCAAGATGCAGGTCGTCTACAACACCTGCTTCGGCGAGCTGTGGGAGGATCGCGGAGACCTGGAGGACGAGGACAGTCTGATGGCGCGCCGGGAGGAATACCCGGCCGAGCTGCCGGAGGGCGTGCTTGTTCTGACGGCCGGTGTCGATACTCAGGACGACCGCATGGAATATGAGATCGTCGGCCACGGCCACTTTGGGGAGACCTGGGGCATTGAGAAAGGCATCATCATGGGACGGCCCGACGACGATGCCGTATGGGCGCAGCTGGACGAGCTGGTATTTGACCGCGTTCTGCGCTTTGAGAACGGCGTGGGGCTGAAAATGTCAATGTCCTTTGTGGACGAGGGCGGACACTTCACACAGGAGGTCCGTATGCAGTGCCGGGCGCGGCTGGGCAAAAAGGTGTTCTGCATCAAGGGTATGCCCGGCAGCGATAAACCCTACACCGCGCCGCCGAAAAAGCAGAAGATCATCATCAAGCAGACGGCGGTCGGCACCTGCTGGCAGTACCAGATCGGTGTTGACTCCGGCAAGGAGGTCATCATGGACAACCTGCGCGTACAGACGCCGGGCGCGAAATATTGTCACTTCCCCAAGCGGGATGACTACGGCTCCGGCTACTTCACAGGGCTGCTCTCCGAGGTCAAGGTCTACGACCCCAACAAAAAGCAGCCGTGGCAGTGGAAGAAGATCCCCGGCCATGAGCGCAACGAGGCGCTGGACTGCCGCAACTACGCTCTGGCGGCGTTCAAGGCGCTTCCTAAGAACCTGGACGAGATAGACAGGCGGCTAAAGGAGGCGGGCGGCGAACGCGCTCCTGCCCCTGTTGCAACGCCTGTCATGCCGCCTCCCGCCGCCAAGCAGAGGCCGAAGCGCAGGAGCGGGAAGAAATACTACGACGATTGGTGAGGTGTCCGATATGGATAAAGTTGAACTGCGGGCGCGGCTGGACTTCTGGCAGAGCGCCCTTTCCAAGCTGCGCGCCGCATATCTGGCCCTTGTGGACGGCGGCGTAAAAAGCTATGTCATCGACGACCGGGAGCTGACGCGCTTCGACCTGCCCGACCTGAAGGACGAGATCGAAGACGCGGAGAAGAAGATCGACGAACTGCTCGCGGAGCTGAACGGCCGCAAGCCGAGAAAGGCTTTCGGCATCGTTCCACGCGACTGGTGACCTTTTTCGTGAGGTCACGAAAATGATACCGGCAAAGCGCCCGAAAGGGCTTTTTGCACAGGCAGCCTGGCGGAGTTTGCTCCTTTCGCCGCCGGGCGGCCTGTTTTTTATTCCGAAAACGGGAGGCGATAAGCATTGAGCAACAAGAAAGACCGCCGCCGCGTAGCCGCGCCGCAGGCGAAGGGGTACAGCGAAGCCGGGGCCAGCTTGACGCGGCGGGCTCTCAAGGGATTTGTTCCGGACAGCGGCGCTCCCAATGAGGACATCAACCGCAACAACGCCACCCTGCGGCAGAGGGCGCGAATGCTCTACATGGCCGCGCCGGTGGCTACGGCGGCGATCAATACCAACCGCACCAAGGTCATCGGGACGGGGCTGACGCTCAAAGCGTCCGTGGACCGCGAGGTGCTGGGCATCTCCCCGGAGGCGGCGAAGAAGTGGCAGCACGCGGCGGAGATGGAATTCCGGCTGTGGGCAGGGAAAAAGCAGAACTGCGACGCGCTGGGCCTGAACAACTTTGAGAGTTTGCAGCAGCTCGCCTTGAAGTCGTGGCTGCTCAGCGGCGACGTGTTCGCGCTGGTCAAGCGATACCCGGCAACACCACTAAACCCCTATACCCTGCGGCTACACATCGTGGAGGCGGACCGCGCCTGCACGCCAAGCGAATATGGCGGCGGTGTCACCATCGGCGGCTTCGTGGAGGGCAAGATCCCCGAGGGAAAGCCCGGCGCAGGCCACAAGGTCTACGACGGCGTGGAGGTGGACAGCAACGGCCGCGTGGTCGCCTATCACATCAGCAACACCTACCCGCACCAGATCACCAGCGAGCCGCAGAAGTGGCAGCGCGTTGAGGCCTACGGCGCCAAGACCGGCCTGCCGAACATTCTCCACATCATGGACAGTGAACGCCCGGACCAGTACCGCGGCGTTCCTTATCTGGCGCAGGTCATCGAGCCGCTGCTCCAGCTTCGGCGCTATACGGAGTCCGAGCTGATGGCGGCGCTGGTGCAGAGCTTCTTCACTGCATGGATCGAAACGGAGACTGACCCCTCCGATACACCCTTCAACGAGGTCGGCGCAGGAGATATTGCCGGCGTCCCCGCCGAGGTCAACGCGGACGGCGGACCGATGGCGAACAACATCTCCGATGATGACAACGAGTACGAGATGGGACCGGGTACGGTGACGCACCTCGCCCCCGGGGAAAAGGTCAACTTCGGCAATCCGAACATCCCCACCGCTGGCTTTGAGACCTTTGTCAAGACGCTGTGTAAGCTGGTCGGCGCAGCTTTAGAGCTGCCTTACGATGTGCTGATCAAGGAGTTCAACAGCTCCTATTCCGCAAGCCGAGGCGCGCTGCTGGAGGCGTGGGAAGCATTCAAAATGCGCCGGAAGTGGTTTGTGGACGACTTCTGCCAGCCGGTCTATGAGATGTTCCTGGCCGAAGCGGTCGCTCTGGGGCGCATCAACGCCCCCGGCTTCTTCACAGATCCCCTTGTGCGAGAGGCATGGTGCGGCGCGCGCTGGATCGGCCCCGTGCAGGGCAGCCTTGACCCCAAGAAGGAGGCGGAAGCCGCCCTCATGCTGATCGACAACGCCATCAAGACCCACGAGCAGGTCAGCCGCGAAATGAGCGGCGGCGACTGGGAGGAGAACGTGGAGCAGCTGCAGCGTGAAAACGAGCTGCTGACACAGGCAGGAGGCAACAAGGTCACCGTTGTATCGGCATCGCCGAAAGAAGGTGACGGCGATGAAGACTAACTTCGAGCATCTGCAGAGCCTGAATGTGCGGAGCATGGCGCTCGCCATCTGGAACTATGCAAGCGACTACTGCGCCTATTGCCCGAAGAACATGGAGCGCCGCTGCAACGAGAACTGCCGCGCGGGAATCCGCGAGTGGCTGAACAGTCCCTACATTCCGTCAAGCGATATCTGGAAAGAAAAGAGGTAATGCGCATGAGTATTCCGGCAAAGAGAGCTGGGCGAAAGTCTCCCGCCGTCAGCATCTCGAAAAAGGTCTATACGATGGCCACGGTGGACGGCAGTGATGCCGAGATCACCATGTACGGAGACATCTACGAGGAGCAGCCCACGAACTGGTGGGGCGAGCCCGTTGAGGGGCAGTACATCCTGCTCTCCGAGTTTTTGGAGGACCTCAAGCAGATCTCCGGCTGCACATCCATCACTATCCGCATGAACAGCTACGGCGGCGACGCCGGATCGTCCAACATGATCCACAACCGCCTGCGGGAGCTGGCGCGGAACGGCACGAAGCTTACCTGCATCGTGGACGGCGTGGCCATGAGCGGCGGCAGTCTTATCATGTGCGCCTGCGATACGGTCAGGGTCAATCCCTCCAGCCTCGTCATGATCCACAAATGCTGGACCTTCCTGTGGGGCGGCTACAACGCCGACGAGCTGCGGGAACAGGCTACCCAGCAGGAGGCGTGGGACAAGATGCAGATGGAGGTCTACACGCGCAAGACCGGACTGTCAGCCACCGTGATCTCCCACATGATGGCGGACACGACCTATATGACAGGCCGCGAGGCCATCGACAAGGGCTTTGCGGACGAGCTGATCGAGGACGCGGAGCCGACCAGCATCGCCGCCAGCGCGGACGGGCGCAGCCTGTTCGTGAACGGGCGGCAGATGCACCTTGCCCCCGGCATGTTTGCGCCGGACAACATTCCCACGGTCACACCCGAGGCCTCCGCCCCGGTTGAGACAGATAAAAACAAGCCGGAAGTCACCGGCGATGAAGGAGGAATTTCCATGACTAAGGAAGAGCTCCGGGCGAAGTACCCGGACGAGATCGCCCAGGTGGAGGCCGACGCCCGCGCTTCCGTCGATCACACTGAGGCGGTCAACACCGCGATCCAGGCCGAGCGTGCGCGTATGCAGGAGATCGACGAGATTTCCGGCCTGCTCGACGCGACGGACGTGCAGCAGGCCAAGTACGGCGACAAGCCCTGCTCTGCTGCCGACCTGCTGATGGCAGCGGCCAAGAACGCCGCCAAGCAGGGCAAGAAGTTTCTGACCGATCTGAAGGACGACAGCGAGGAATCCGGCGCCGAGGGCGTTCCCGCTGCTCCTGCCCCCGCAGTCGAAACGCCCGAGGGCGAAGACGGCGAGAAGAACGACACCCCCGAGGCGCGCATGACCAACGCCCGGAGCATGGTCGCTGACCTGCTGGGCAAGAAGAAGGAGGGCTAAGAACATGATCAATCTGAGTGAAAAGCTCGGCGAGATGACCTTTGACGGTCTGATCACCGACATCAAGCCCGCGCCCGAAGTGCGCGGCGGCGTTATCCGCAAGCTGTCCGCTGCGGCCACGCTCAAGCGCGGCACCATTCTTGCCAAGTCCTCCGGCACGGCCGGCGACGGCAAGCTGGTGGTGCTGGGTACTGCGGCTGTCAGCAACGAAACGCTGACCCCCGATTGCATTCTGTGTGATGACATCGAGGTCGGCACCGCTGCCGACGAGAAGGTAGCTGTCTACACCGCCGGCTGCTTCGACATCGGCAAGGTGACGGTCTCGGCCAGCTACACCATCACCGAGGGTGATAAGGACAACCTGCGTATGCGCGGCATCGTCTTCAAGGCTGCTGCCGCTGCCAACTAAGGAGGGAATCAACAATGGCTTCTGAACTGAATTTCTTTGACACCTATGTGCTGATGGCGATCACCGAGGAGATCGTTCCTCAGCAGACCTTTTTCCGCGACCGCTACTTCCCCACCGGGGAGCGCGACATCTTCGCCTGCGACAAGGTGCTGACCGAGTACCGCAAGGGCGACCGTAAGATGGCGGCGTTCGTCTCCGCCCGCGCCGGTGACATCCCCATGGACCGCATCGGCTATGCCATCCATGAGTACCAGCCTGCTTTCATCGCGCCGTCCCGTCTGCTGACGCTGGACGACCTGACCAAGCGCGGCTTCGGCGAGGCGATCTACGCCAACAGCACCCCCGCCCAGCGCGCGGCGCGTCTGCAGCTGGACGATCTGACCGACATGGACCGCCGAATCGTGCGCCGCGAGGAGTGGATGTGCGCTCAGACCATGATCAACAACGCCTGCACCATGCAGACCTACATCGACGACAAGACCGAGGGCGAGAAGCTGTATGTCAAGTTCTTCGATGACGCCAGCGACCACACCTATACCGTGGCCACCAAGTGGAACGCCACGGGCGGCGACTTCTTCGGCGATGTGAAGGCCATGTGCCGCAAGCTGTCCAAGCGCGGCCTGCGCGCAGCTGACCTCGTTCTCGGCTCCGACACGGCCGACGCGATTTACAGCATCGAAGATGTAAAGACCCGCCTGGATCGCAATAGTGGCATTATTACTGGCACCATCGACCCCAAACTCACGAGTTATGATGGCGTTGTCTATATGGGCCCTCTCAACTTCGGAGGCTTCGTGCTGAACCTGTTCTCTGTGGATGAGAGCTATGTCGACAACAACGGTACCGAGAAGAAGTATTTCCCCGCCACCTCTGCGATGGTCACCGCCCCCGGCTGCGGCCATCTGATGTATGGCCAGATCACCCAGATCGACTACGGCTCCACCGCCTTTGCCAGTCATGCCGCGGCCCGTGTTCCGAAGTTCTCTCTGAACCAGGAGGCGGACATCCGCAAGCTGCGTCTGGGCGCGCGTCCGCTGGCTGCTCCCCACAACTACTGCCCGTACATCTACGCGGCGGAAGTGGTGTCCTGACCCGGCACGGAAAGGAGACTGCTATGATGAAAATTGAGATCATCTGCGGCACATACGGCTACAGGCCGGAGGGCTCGAAGCACCCCATTCCCATCGACCGCGGCGGTATCTGCGAGGTCTCCGAAGAGGAGGCGCAGCGCCTTTTTGCCCTGTGTGTCGCCCGCCCCGCTGAGGAAACGCCCTCTCCCGCTGTTGCAACGCCCCCTACTGGCGAGGACGGCAGCGGGGCTGGCGCTGACCCATCTAACGGCGACGAGGGCGCAGAGGACGCAGAAAGCGCCCATCTTGACCCCGAGCAGCTTAAAACGCTGACCAACGCCAAGCTCGCGGAGCTGGCCAAGGAGATGGGTATCGACACCGCTAAGCTCAAGACCAAGGCGCAGCTGATCGCCGCCATTACGGATGTTCCGCTGGAGGACGCGATCGCCGAGGACGACGACGGCGTGGACGACGGCGAAGCGCCCCCTGTGCTGACGCCGGAGGCGCCTGTGGTATGAGCGGCTTCAAGGATATGGTCGCCCGCGACAACTTCGGCGTGTTCCTCAACTGCGACGAGTTCGCGGAAAAGCGCACCGTCAAGTATGACGGGGCGACCTACGAGGATATCCCCATCGTCCTCTCCGGCCTGAAGGAGAAGGACCGCCGCCAGCTGATGAGCGACCATGCCCAGGGGCTTTACATCGTTTCCTCCGTTCTCCACTGCGCCCTGTCCGATCTCGGCGGGGTGCAGCCGGAGCGGGGGCAGCGTATCAGGATCAACGACCAGGAGGGCGGCGGAGGCTTCTTCCAGGAGTTCTATGTCGCGTCCTCGGTCTGTGAGATGGGTATGCTGCGCGTGGAATTGGAGGCGGTGGACGAATGAGCTTTATCCGCGTCAACGAGGTCGGCGGCGACAGCCTGGAGCGCGTGAACAAGCTGCTGCACAATATCCCCGGCGGCGTTTACAAAGCGGCGTTCTCCGCGTTGAGGCGCGCCGGAGATACAGCCAAGACCCGCGCCGGACAGTTCGCCGCCGCCGAGTACACCATCAACAAGGGTGAATTCATGCGGAGAGTTCACTCCAAGACCCACATCACAGGCGGTGCGGGAGGCGTGATGGGTATGAGCATCAGTTTCTCCGGCACCGTGCTCCCACTGCTGACCTTCAACACCACATACAGCCGGGACGGCACCGTGCAGACACAGGTAAAGCGCAACGGCGGAGCCGCGACGCTTCAACACGCATTCGTGGCCCGCATTTTCGGCCCGACTGCCGTTTTCGAGCGCGTCGGCTCTCCGCGCTTTCCTGTGGAGCAGAAGTTTGGTCCGTCTACCGGACACATGATGCGGAACGAAGAAGTCATCGAGAAGATGGACGAAACGATCCGCGACACCTACGAAAAGCGCGTTGAGCATGAAATCCTGCGCGTGCTGAACGGATGGGGAGGCTGATTTATGACAAGGATCATTCTGTTGGAACGCCTGCGGGCCTTTACCGAGGAGGTCACCGCCGACCTGATCATGCCGACCCGTTTGCAGAAGGGCGACACGGAGCAGAGCTTCCGCCCTGCAAAGGTCTACCTGACGCGCCTGCCGGACGGCACTTCCGCCACCAAGAAGGCTCCCTATGTGCTGCACCAGGTCATTACCGGCATGGATCAACAGCCGCAAGGACAGCGTGTGACATCCAGCGCCAAGGTCCGGTCTATCTGCTGTGTCTATAACGATGACGAGCAGGAGGGCGGGCTGATGCTGCTGAATCTCATGGAACGGCTGCGCATTGCGATGCTCAGGCAGGTCGTGATCGGGGGGCAGTTTACCCTTGACCTGGAGGCGGGGCTTGAAACGCTGGTCTATCCCGATGACACCGCCCCCTATTTCGTGGGGGAAATGATCTCCACATGGATGCTTCCCCCTGTGGAAAGAGAGGTTAACCTATGAGCGAAAAAATCATCGACACGGCGGCTCAGACCGCCGCACCAAAGACGGCAAAGAAAAAGCCTGCCGCGCCGAAGAAGGTCGCCGACACCGGCGGCTTCTGCGTCTATCTCGGTCCTACCATGATGGGCGTGATCCAGCGCGGCACCATCTATCGCGGCGGCCGGAAGGAAGTCCTTGACTCCCTTGCCCCGGTGATCGAGCAGCACCCGCTGATCGCGTCGCTGGTGGTGAGCGACGAAACGCTCCCCGCCGACCGCATCAAAGTCAAAACGCCTGGGAACCTGCTGTATGTGAATTATCACAAGCTGGCCAAGGGCATGAAGTAAGGAGGAAATTTCAATGAACCACGGCGTATATGTCTCTCAGCAGGCTACCAGCGTCAGCACCCCTGTCGTGGCGGAGTCCGGCGTCCCCTTCGTGGTCGGTCTGGCTCCTGTTCAGGCGGCGGATAAGCCTGCTGCCCCCGGCACCCCTGTTCTCTGCACCAGCTGGTCTGAGGCGGTGGAGAAGCTGGGCTACTCCGACGACTGGGCAACCTACACGCTCTGCGAATTCATGTATTCGCACTTCAAGCTGTTCGCCTGCCAGCCTGTCATTTTCTGCAATGTTCTGGATATCGCCACCGCAAAGGAGGCGTCTGCCGCGGCTGATGTTGCGGTGACGGAGCACAAGGTGAAGCTTCCCATCGCGGCCATCAACGATTCCACTCTGGTCATTAAGCCTGCCGGCGGTACCGGCTCTGCCTATGTGTCCGGCACCGACTATAACGCCTATTACAGCGGCGAGCATCTGGTAGTGGAGCTGCTGTCTACCGGCAGCGCCTATGATGCCGAGCAGGTAAACATCGCCTACAACAAGGTCAAGGCATCCACCGTCACCGCATCCGACATCGCCTCCGCGATGGAGAATGTGGAGCTGTGCCTGACCCTGCTGGGCATCGTCCCCGATCTGCTGTGCGCCCCCGGCTATTCTCAGCAGTCTACCGTGGCCGCTGCGATGACCGCCAAGGCAGGCAACATCAACGGCCTGTTCCGCGCCAAGGCGCTGATCGACATCGACTGCGGTGCTTCCGGCGCGCGTGCCTATTCCGATGTTCTCACCAAGAAGAACGCCGCCAACATCGCCGACGAGGACGAGATCGCCTTCTGGCCGATGGCGAAGCTGGGCGATTATAAGTTCCACCTGTCTACCCAGATGGCGGGGCTGATGGCGCAGATCGACACCGGCAACGGCGGCTGCCCCTACGAGTCTCCCTCCAATAAGGGGCTGCAGTGCGACGGCCTCTGCCTGGAGGACGGCACCGAGGTCAACCTGACGCTTGCGCAGGCCAACTACCTCAACGGCATCGGCGTGGATACTGCGCTGAACTTCATGAGCGGCTGGGTGGCGTGGGGCAACTACACCGCCTGCTATCCCTCCAACACCGATGTCAAGGATTACTTTATCCCGGTCAGCCGTATGTTCGGCTGGGTCGGCAACTCCCTCGTCAAGACCTTCTGGAGCAAGCTGGACAAGCCTATGACCCGCCGCCTGATCGACACCGTTCTCGATTCCGCCAACATCTGGCTCAACGGTCTGGTGGGTATGGGCTACCTTCTGGGCGCTCGCGTGGAGATGCTGGAGAACGAAAACCCGCTGACCAACCTCATGGCCGGCATCATCAAGCTCCATGTCTACATGACGCCGCCCTCTCCTGCTCAGGAGATCGACTTCGTGCTGGAGTATGACGCCAGCTATGTCACCAGCGCCCTGCAGGGCTAAAAGGAGGTTTGAATCATGGATCAGAGCATTATCAACTTCAAGGTCTACGAGGACTCTGTTGAATATGTCGGTATGGCACAGGCGACCCTGCCTGACCTGACCGCGCTGACGCAGTCCATCTCTGGCGCCGGCATCGCAGGCAATGTGGAGTCGGTCATTCTCGGCCACTTCGACGCGATGACGCTGGGCCTTAACTTCCGCACCGTCACCGATCAGAGCGTGAAGCTCTCCGAGCCTCGCCGTCACACCATCGACCTGCGCGTTGCGCAGCAGGACGAAGATGTCGTGGCAGGCAAGGTGGTCGTCCGCGCCGTCAAGCACATTCTTGTGGTCATTCCCAAGAGTGACAAGGGCGGCTCCGTCGCCCCCGCCGCGCCCTCCAACGGCTCCGGCGAGTACGCCGTCCGCTACTGGGCGACCTACATTGACGGTAAGAAGGTGCGTGAGGTCGACCAGCTCAACTTCATCTGCTATGTCAACGGCACCGACTACCTGGCCGACGTCCGCAAGGCGCTCGGCATGTAAGAGACCTGACAAAAGCCCGGGGCGGAACATCCGCTCCGGGCATCTTTTTGAGATTTGAAAGGAGTTATCACCATGGCTGATATCAACAAGACCGTTGTTCCCGCCGACGCTTTCTCCACCGTCGATCACGACGAGTACGCCGCCGCCGAGGCGCAGGCCAAGGAGAGCGTAGGCAACTATACCCTCAAGCTGAAAAGGCCCTTCACCTTCGAGGGGCAGACCTTTGACGAGCTGAACTTCGACTTTGAGGGGCTGACCGGCGATGACGCCCTTGCCATTGAGGACGAGCTTCAGGCCATCGGCAAGCCCACCATCTCGCCTACCTTCTCCGGCCAGTTCCTGGTGCGCATGGCGGCGCGAGCCTGCACCAACACCATCATTGACGCCAGCGGCCGTCCCCGCCGTATCGGCGACGACGCCCTGCGCGCCCTGCCCATCTTCGAGTTCAACCGCGTCAGAGGCAAGGCCCGCTCTTTTTTGCTGGCATCGGAGCTGTAACCGGCGACGGCGGCGTCTGGCTCCGCAGGCAATGTCTTACGATGGCGAAAAACAATCAGACCCCCGTTTCCTACTGGCTGTCGCTGCCCCTGCCGTCCCTGTGCAAGTGGATCAAAGTCAGCAACCAGCTTGTGAAGGAGGCGCGGGAGCGACGCAAGAATAAATAAATCTGAAAGGAGGGCCGTCTATGGCAGGCCGCAAAGAGTATGAGATGCTATTCCAGCTGAACGCGCAGCTTGGAGGCAGTTACAGCAAGACCTTCAAGGCCGCTCAGCAGGAAATTGTGTCCATGCAGAAGGAAATCCAGGCCCTCTCAAAGACACAGGCGGATATTTCCGCATTCCAAAAGCAGCAGGCAGCCGTGGAAGCGACGCGGAAGCGGCTGGAAATGCTGCGGCAGCAATATGACAATATCCAGCGGGAGATGGAGGAGACCGGCAACGAGTCCGCCGACATGAAGAACAAGCTGCTGGCAAAGCAGCTTCAGATCGACAAGACCTCCGCCTCGCTGGAGAAGCAGACGGCAAAGCTGAACGAGCTGAGCGGGGCTTTGGAAGAGGCGGGTGTCAATACCGACGACCTCTCCCACAGCTCCGAGCAGCTTGCCGGCAAGATCGACACGCTAAAAAAGAAGCAGGGCGAGGCCGCCGATAAAGCTATGACCTTCGGCGACAAGGCGGGGCAGGCCTTTAATCAGGTACACGAGGCCATCGTGGCCGCAGGCATCGCCGTCGCCCTGAAAGAGATCTACGAATACTTCGCCAGCTGCGCGCAGGCGTCGATGGACTTTGAGAGCGCCATTACCGGCGTCGCCAAGACCACAGACCTCACAGACGAGGAACTGGCGGCAATGTCGGATTCCATCAAGGCGCTGTCCACGGAGATCCCCGCCACCACAGAGGAGATCGCAGCGGTAACCGAAGCCGCGGGACAGCTCGGCATCCAAAAGGACGCCCTGCTGGACTTCACCGAGATCATGACCATGCTCGGCACTGCCACCAACATGACAGCTGACGAGGCAGCAACCTCCCTTGCGCGCTTCGCCAACATTACCGGCATGGCAACGGACAATTACGGACGGCTCGGCTCTGTCATCGTTGACCTTGGCAACAACTTCGCCACAACGGAATCCGAGATCGTGGCGATGGGTACGCGCCTGGCGTCGGCGGGTAAGCTGGCCGGACTGACCGAGCCGGAGATCATGGCTCTGGCTGCGGCGATGTCCTCTGTCGGCATCGAAGCCGAGGCGGGCGGTACCGCCATGACCCAGACGCTCAACGCCATTGAAAAGGCCGTTGCAAAGGGTGGGGACGACCTCGCGGAGTTCGCCCGTATCGCGGGTATGTCCTCCGAAGAATTTTCTTCTGCGTGGAAGAACGACGCCATGAGCGCCCTGACTTCCTTCATCGGCGGGCTCGGCAAGCTGGACGAGCAGGGCGAGAGCACCGTCCTCGTACTGGAAGACCTGGGTCTGACCGGCATCCGGCAGAGCAATATGCTCAAAGCCCTGGGTCTTGCCGCAGACCAGATGACCGGCGCGGTGAACACTGCAAATACCGCCTGGCAGCAGAATACCGCCCTCACCAACGAGGCCAACAAGCGCTACGCCACCGCGCAGAGCCGGTTGACCATGATGCAGAACGCCTACAACAACCTCAAGGTAGCCATCGGCGACGCTTATACTCCCGCGCTCAGCGAGGCTTACGGCGTCGGCACGAAGGTCCTCAACAGCATTACGGCGTTCATTCAGAAGAACCCGGCGTTGGTCAATGCCATCACCGCCTTTGCAGGCGTGATCGGCGCGGTCGTCGCCGCGCTGGCTGCCTATGCGGTCGCTGCAAAGATAGCCGCAGCCGCCAGTGCCATCCTCACAGCGGCGATCCCCGGCGTCAATGTCATCATGGGCGTTACCGCTGCCGTGGCCGCAATCACGGCGGGCATCGTTGCCCTGGCCACCGCTGCGGCGAATGACGCCGTACCCAGTGTGAAGGAGCTGACCGAAGCCGCCCGCGGAATGCGGGAGGCGATGGACGAGGCCAAGGCCACCTATGATGATACCGTTACCTCCACCATGGCCGCTGCAGGCGTCGCAGACACCTACATCGGCAAGCTGGAGGAGATGGAGGCGGCGGGGCTCAATACCGACGAGCAGCACAGGCAGTACCACAACACCCTGGCTCTGCTCTGCCAGGTGGTGCCGGAGCTGGCCGATTATATCGACCTCGAAACCGACACCATCAATGGTGGCACCGAAGCGCTCCGCGCCAACACCGAGGCGTGGAAGCAGAATGCCATGCAGCAGGCCTATCAGGATCAGCTCACCGAGCTGTACTCCCAGTATTCCGCCGTGCTGATCGAGGCAGAAGAAAACAGCATCGGACTCACCAAGGCGCAGTACAGCCTGGAGGCCGCCCAGCAGAAGCTGTCTGATACCTACGCGCAGATGGATGCGCTATGGGCAGACGCGCAGAAGCAGGCGGATGCCTATTACGACCAGTACGGCTATTACACCGATGCGACCGCTTTTCTCTCGCAGGAATACTACGACCTGCAAAACTCCATCTACGACACCAACAACGAGATATGGGCGGCTGAGAAGTCCATCAAAAATTACAACAAGGCGATGGAAGAGGACGCAGACGCCGTTTCCGATGCTGAGGCGGAGATCGCCCTCGCGGAAGAGGCGGTCAAGAATCTGACCGCCTCCATGAACGAAGGCACTGGCGCGTCCGAGGAGGCTGCTGCACAGGTCAGCGAGTTCCAGGCTGCCATCTCCGGCGTGCAGGAAAAGATCAACGCCCTTGTGGAGTCCTACAACGAGGCGTACAGCGCGGCATACGAAAGCATATCCGGACAGTATCAGCTTTGGGACGAGGCCGCAAAGGTCGTTGCAACCAGCGCGGGCAGCATCAATTCCGCACTGGAGAGCCAGATCGCCTACTGGCAGGACTACAACGCCAACCTGCAATCCCTGACTGACCGCAGCACCGACATCGAGGGGCTGAGCGACATGATCGCCTCCTTTGCTGACGGCAGCTCCGACAGCGTGAACGCGATCGCCGGCATGGCAGGCGCCACCGACGAGCAGCTGGCCACGATGGTAGCCAACTGGAAGACTCTGCAGCAGGAGCAGCAGAACGCGGCGGGGAGCGTAGCCGACCTCAAGACCGACTTCACGGCCACCATGGACGAGCTGCAGACGGCGCTTGCTGAGGACATTGAAGCGATGGACCTTGGCGACGAGGCCAAGGCAAGCGCGCAGGCCACCATTCAGGGATTTATCGACGGAGCTGTCGGTATGCTGCCCCAGGTGACCGCTGCCTACAACCGCGTCGCCGCCGCAGCCAGAGCCGCACTGTCCGCGTCCGGTACCGGAACGGCCGGCAGCATTCCCGGCTACGCAGTTGGTACGCAGTCCGCCGCACCCGGCTTTGCCCTCGTCGGCGAAAACGGCCCGGAGCTGGTCTACTTCAACGGCGGCGAGCAGGTCATGACCGCCGAGGAGACCGCCGCTATGCGCGAGAGCATGGAGATCCAGGCCATCACCTTCGCCCCGCAGCTGCTGGAGGCACTGCACGCCATCCACGGCGACGGCGCGCTTTCGGCAGAGCCGGGCGCAGGCTCCGGCGCCGGATCGGTGGAGCTGCAGATCGTGTTTCAGATCAACGGCGGCGCATCGCCCGAGACGGTGGAAGCTCTGCGTGAGTACGGAGACGAGTTCACCGAGCGCGTCCTTGAAGTCATGGAGGAGGCCGGCATCGACACCGCAAGGAGGGCCTACAAATGAGTAAGACCTACACCACCATTCAGGGCGATATGTGGGACAGCATCGCCTTCTCCCAGCTGGGGAGCGAAGCGTACACCGACCGGCTGATGAATCTCAATCCGCAGTATCTCGGGTACTACACCTTTCCGGCCGGGATCGTGCTGAAGCTGCCCGACCCTGCTGAGGATGTCGGCGACGCCCTGCCCCCGTGGAAGCAGGTGGTCGGATGAGCAGCCCGAATCAGGCGCGCCGCGTCACGGCGCAGATATTTTTCCAGGGCGCGGACATCACCGGCAGTATGCGCCCCTATTTCCTGTCGGCCACCTACACCGACAAGGAGGCGGACGGCACTGACGATCTGCAGCTGAAGCTTCAGGACCGCGATGATATATGGCTAAAAAAGTGGCTGGCCGATGCCATCGACGCAGCAGCCTCCGCAGGGAGCCTGTCCGCGTCCTCCAAGGCCAAGACCGATGGTGCGGCAAAGTCCTACAAGGTCACCGCCAAAAGCGGCTTGAATGTCCGCTCTGGCCCCAGCACCAGCTACGGTAAATACGGTGCTCTGGTCTGCGGCGCGGAGCTGCAGGTCGAGGGCATCGAAAACGGCTGGGCGAAGGTCAGCTATAACGGCAAAACCGCCTATGTCAGCGCATCGTACATCAAGGAATCCGGCGGCGGGGGCGGCGATGCTTCTGCCGCCGCTCCTGCCTCTGCTTCCGGCGCCGGCTTCAAGATCAGCGCCGTGTTCGTTCGGGAGAACTGGACGGGCGGCGGCAGGGATAAGGTGCTGGACTGCGGACAGTTTGAGCTGGACAGCGTTGACGCCTCCGGCCCGCCGAACACCATCACCATCAAGGCGACGGCTCTTCCGTACAGCGCACAGATCCGTCAGACGGAGAAATCCAAGGCATGGGAGGCCTACACGCTTTCCGGCATCGCAAACGAGATGGCCGCTGCCAACGGAATGACCTGTATGTTCCTCGCCAACAGCGACCCGTCCTATGGCCGCGTGGAGCAGTACAAGCAGAGCGACATCGCCTTTCTCTCCAAGCTGTGCCACGAGGCGGGCATCTCTTTGAAAGCCACCAATAACCTGATCGTACTTTTCGACCAGGAGGATTACGAGAAGAAATCCCCCGTGCTGACCATCGTCCGCGGCAGCGGCAGCTACACCAAGCACAAGCTGAACGCGGGAACGGCCGGAACGCAGTACGCTTCCTGCCGCGTCAGCTACACGGACCCCGGCACAGGAAAGTGCATCGAGGCCACCGTCAAGGTAGAGGACTACAACGACAAGGCCAAGAACAACCAGCAGCTGGAGATCACCGCGAAGGTGGCAAGCGTGGCCGAGGCCAAGACCAAGGCTGAAAAATATCTCCGGCTGCACAACAAGTACGCAAAGACCGCGACCTTTACGCTACCCGGCAATCCGGATATCGTGGCCGGCGTCACAGCCAAGCTCACCGGCTGGGGTGCGTGGGACGGGAAATACATTGTGGAGCAGGCTGCGCACTCGGTTGGCTCGTCCGGCTATACCACGCAGGTCAAGCTGCGCAAGACATTGGAGGGATATTGATGGACGAACTGCAGAATATCCTTTCGAGGCTCGTTCAGACCGGCACGGTAACGGCCGTCGACAGCGCAAAGCGCAGGGCTCGTGTCAAGTTTAAGGACACAGGCATCATTTCGGACTGGCTCTATGTGCTCCAGCACTACGGAGCGAATTTCTACATAAAGCCGGACGCAAAGCACACGCATGAGATCACGGACACCTTCACCGGCGGCGGCACAGCCAGCGAATTCCCCGACCACGACCACCTGCCCGGCTCGCATCTGACCTACTGGATGCCGAAGGTGAATGACCGCGTCCTCTGCCTATACCTTCCGGTATTCAACGGGGACGGTTTTGTGTTAGGAGGTTTTTGAGCATGGGAATGGTCGGCTGTCTGGGCGACATCGTTTTCACGGTGTCTGACCGCACGATCGAAACGATCAATAATGTCACCTGGTCTGGGTCGGCCCGGTACGCGACCCATCAGCGGCACGGCACACACGCCCTTACGGAGTTCACCGGCCTTGACCCCGACAAGATGACCTTCGACATCGTTCTCTCCGCTTACCTCGGCGTTGATCCTATCGCCGAGGTCGTGAAGCTGTGGAACTATGAGCGCGGCGGCATCGCCGTCCCGCTGGTGATCGGCAACAAGGGCTACGGGAAATATCGCTGGTCCGTGCTTGATCACAAGATGAAGATGAAAACCTATGACGGACGCGGCAACGTCACCAGCGCCACCGTGTCCGTCAGCCTGCAAGAGTATCTGAGGGGGTAAAGCTGCCATGAGCTACAAGGTGACCGCATCTGACATCGGCGCGGTGCAGCTCAACGAGACTGACACCGTCCGCTCCGTCTTGCAGAATATCGCCATTATCCTTTCCACGCGGCAGGGGACCTGTCCGTTGTATCGCGGCTTCGGTCTTCCTCAGAAGTTCGTGGATAAGCCTCTGCCGGTAGCTATGCCTATGATGTATTCCGAGGTCAAAGAGGCAGTGGAAGAATATGAGCCCCGCGCCGAGGTGGTGAATGTGACCTTTGCGGCCGACAGAAACGCCCCGGGCAGGCTGATCCCTACCGTGGAGGTGAACATCATCAATGAGTGAGAGGAATACGGGATATCAGTTCGTTTCTACCGACACCGAAGAGGTGGAATCGCTGCTGATCTCCATTTACGAAAAAATCACCGGCGTCAGCGTGAAGCCCGCCAGCCCCGAAAAGCTGTTTATCCAATTCGTGGCCGCCGTGGTGATCCAGGAGCGCGGGCTGAACAATTACACAGGTAATCAGAATATCCCAAGCCGCGCGGAAGGGGAAAACCTGGACGCGCTGGCCGAGCTGTTCTATGTCACGCAGCGCCCGGCGGCGCAGGCTGCGGTCTGCACCGAGCGCTTCCATATCTCCGAGGCACAGACCACGGCGATCCTCATTCCTGCCGGTACGCGCGTCACCGACGCCAGCGGTACGCTGACATGGGAGACGGTCGCGGATGCCTATGTATCCATCGGCGAGACCTATGCCGATGTTCAGATCCGCTGCCAGACTGTTGGTGCGGTCAGCAACGGCTACGCAGTGGGACAGATCAACACCTTCGTTGACCTGTTCGACTACTGTGAGCGCTGCGAAAACCTCACCGCCAGCGATGACGGCGCAGACCAGGCCACTGACGACGAGTTCTATGAGCTGATGCGTGCCAGTCAGGACGCTTACAGCTGCGCCGGAGCCAAGGGCGGGTATATCTACTTTGCCAAGCAGGTCAGCACCAAGATCGCCGACGTGGTGGCGAACAGCCCCAGCGACGGAGCGGTGGACCTCTATGTCCTCATGGACGATGGCACCATCGCTACCACGGAGATCAAGAATGCCGTCCTTGCCGCCTGCAACGATGACACGGTGCGGCCGCTGACGGACAAGGTCTCTATCAAGGACCCGCAGAAGGTGAGCTACAATATCACCTTCACCTACTATGTGCCGAAGGACAGTTCCCTCAGCTCCACAGAGATCAAGGCTGCGGTCGACAAGTCCGTGGCTGAGTTCGTCGCGTGGCAGTGCGGGAAGCTGGGGCGCGACATCAACCCCTCCGTGCTGATCGGAAAGCTCATGCAGACCGGCATCAAGCGTGTGGCGCTGACCAGCCCGGTCTTTACCACGCTGCGGGACGGCTCCGACGACACGACGCCGCAGGTTGCGGCGGTCGGGACCATCACGGCCACGAATGGGGGCTACGAGGATGAATAAGGCGCACGGCATCACGAAGGAAAACCTGCTGGCCTCCTTGCCGGCAGTCCTTGCCAATGACAACAATATGGCGGCACTTGCCTCTGCCGTTGCCGAGGTGCTGGCTGCCCGCGTAGGCGAGATCGAGCGCGTGTCGATCTACTCACAGATCGACCGGCTCCCGAACGAGCTGCTGGACATTCTGGCGAACGACTTCAAGGTTGACTGGTGGGACGCCAACTACACCCTGGAGGAAAAGCGCCGGACGCTGAAAGACTCATGGAATGTTCACCGCAGGCTCGGCACCAAGGCGGCGGTCGTGCTGGCAATCTCCGCCATCTACCCCGATACGCAGGTCAGCGAATGGTGGGAATACGGCGGCAAGCCGTACCACTTCAAGCTGCTGATCGACGCCACCTATGAGGATGTCGACCCCGTCAGACATCAGCGCGTGATCGACCGCGTTGACTTTTACAAGAATCTGCGCTCGGTGCTGGACGAGGTAGAATACTACGACGCCGGAGGACTGGCAACAGAGTATTTCGGCGCGGCCTGTATCGGCTGCGAGCTGGTCGACAGCGCGGCCGCCATTCGATACTGACACGGAGGTGTTTTACTATGGCAACATGGAACGGCGTCATCACCAACGCCGGTAACAGCCTGCTCAATGAGTGGGTGAATGAAAAGACCCTGAACTTCGACAGCGCAGCTGCGGGGCAGGGCACCGTCGCGGCGGCGGCAATGATGGCACAGACCGCCCTCGTCAATGAAAAGCAGACCGCGAGCCTGCTGGGCGGCGAGAGGGTATCTTCCGGCATTCGCCTGAAGCTCCGCATCGCTGCGCCGAATACGGCCTATACGCTGAATCAGTTCCGCGTATCTTCCAGCGTGGACGGAGGAGCGTCCGCCATGATCGCCTTGTTCCAGCTGGAGCAGGGCGTTCCCATCCCCAGCAAGACAGAATCGCCGGATTTCGTCTACACCTTTTACGCGCTGATCTCCTGCTCGAATACCGGCACATGGACGGTGACGGTCGACACCAGCGCCTGCGTCACGCAGAGCGATATGTCCGCCGCCATCACCGAAGCGGTAAAGACCAAGCAGGACAAGATCATGGTCAAGGGTCTGCTGCTGGGCGACGGAAACGGGAATATCTCTGCGGCAGTCGCCGGAAAGGACTACGGTTATCCACTTGCAACAGGCTCAGGAGCGCCGACAGACACGACCGAGGGTACCGCAGGGCAGCACTACTATGACAGCGCTACGGGCAAGGAATACGTCTGCAACGGCAAGGACAGCAGCGGCAAGTATCAGTGGAAGCTGTCCGGCGCCAGCGACGCAGCCGATCTGACCTATAACGGTGAATCGCTCGACACCTTCCTTGACGGCGTTTCCGGCGACCTCGACACGCTCTCCAAGGGACTGGACGGAAGTAAGCCGCTCACCGGAGCGACCGATCCGACCTCCAGCACGAAGGGCTCGGTCGGCCAGTCGTATCTGAACACTGACACCATGCAGACCTTCTACTGCACGGCAGCCAACGATCAGACCGGCGTATATACATGGGAAAAGCCCAAGGGCGGCGGCGTGGCTCCACAGTTGGAGGTCTCTGTTGCCACCGGATCGGCTATCACCTGTACGAACGGCGAGACTACTCTGACCGGCACCAGCGTCGGCGGTAAATGCGTTTTTGACCTCCCTGGCTACGGTACATGGTCGCTGTATGCCACGCTGAACGGGCAGACCACCGCCACCGAGACCGTGGTCGTGGATCAGGTCAAGCAGTACGCGGTGACGCTGAGCTACTTTGCGGCTACGCTGACCGTAACGGCGGAATCCGGCGCTGTCGTGACCGCCACGCTTGGCACGAAGCAGTATACCGGCACCTGCGGCAGCAACGGCAAGTGTGCGCTGACCGTCAACTATGCCGGCACCTATTCCGTGACGGCCACCAAGAGCGGGGTATCCTCGTCCACGGCGTCTGCGTCGGTGTCGACCTCCGGCGGCAGTTACACCGCAACGGTGAAGTTCTGCACCCTCACCGTCACCATCGACAGCGGCTCTACGGTCAAGGCGGTCAACGGGTCCACCACGCTCACGGCCACCAGCAACGGAACGGCAAAGTTCTACCTGCCGAACACCGGCACGTGGAGCGTCACCGCCACCAAGAACGGCGAGACGGCCACCGGCAGCGTAGCTTGCAGCTCCTACACCGGCTATACGCTGGAGCTGTCCTATGTCAAGGTCTTCGGTGTCTGCTGGAATTACAGTGCGCAGTCGACGGCTCTGACACGGCTGAAGAAGGCCACCGATCCGAACGGACTGGTCAATGTCGACATCACCACGAATCCCGCGCCTGCGGTCGGTACCGGCGCCGGCAGCTCCCCCTTCGACAACTATCTTCCGTGGAGCGGCATGGACGAGTACAACATCATCAACAATGCCGTAAGCTACAAGAAGGGGCAGAGCGGCTTCTCCCGAAGCAGCTACGATACCGTCGTCTTTATCCCCGAGTATTACTTCCGTATTATCGACGATGCCGCCAACAAGAAACGGTACTTCTACATCGCGGATAAGGCCAAGAGTGGATTCACCAAGCACCCCGGCTCCGGCAAGTATGTCGGCCGCTACAACACGATCTCCGGCCATTACTCCAAGACCGGCGCTGCGCCGCTGGTCAACCTGACCCGCGCATCGGCTCGTTCCGGCGCCAGAGGAAAGGGTAGTAAGTGGAGCGAGTATGACTTCGCGTCTTGGTGCGCGGTCTGGCTGCTCTATTTGGTGGAGTTTTCCGACTGGGACAGCCAGGGCAAAATCGGGCGCGGCTATGTCGACGGCAACAGCTCCGCGATCAACTCCGGCGGTACGGACAGTATGACCTACCACACCGGACGCGCAGCTGGGACGGATGGAAAAACCGCCGTGCAGTACCGGCACATCGAGAATCCGTACGGCAATATTTTCGAGATTATCGACGGCATCAACTTCTCCGACGGAACGGTATATGTCTGCCTGAACCCTGCGAGCTATGCAGATGACACCGCGACCAACTATACGAACATCGGCTCCAAGATACAGAATGATGGGTACATCACGGCCATCGGCGTATCGTCGGCCATGCCCTGGGCGTTCTATCCTACGGCGGTCGGCGGCAGCGAGACGACCTACATTCCGGACTTCGCCTACTACAACTCTGGCTGGCGTGTCCTCCATGTCGGTGGCGACTGGAGCAGCGGCGGCATTGCCGGCCTTTTCTACTTCCTCGCGAGCAACACCTCGTCGAGCTCGAGCTCGTACGTCGGCGCGCGACTCCTTTTCCACCCCTAATGGGGGACCGGGGGCCGCAGCCCCCGGAGCTTTCCCGCCTGCACCAGCTGGCGGCATGAGCACAAGCCCAAAAGCTGAATGGGGTACGGGGCGAAGCCCCGTCGACACGATTTTTGAAAATAACGTATTCTGTTATTTTCTCCCGTTTTTCCGTATGCGCGACAGGCCGGAGGTATAATTACCTCCGGGACTGTCTGCGCCATGCGCCGAGGGCTTGTTTTCTACGCCAACTACAACTCTGGCTGGCGTGTCCTCCATGTCGGTGGCAACTGGAACAACGGCGGCAATGCCGGCCTTTTCTACTTCAACGCGAACAACACCTCGTCGAACTCGAACTCGAACGTCGGCGCGCGACTACTTGTTTTTTCTTTTGACTGGCGCAGGCTTTCCCTCACCGCTTGGTGAAAATATTGCCGCATAGGACGGGGTTTAGTAGGCTTCGGCTCGAATAACCTCGCAGGCAAACAAGGACGGAGGGAAAATCCTATGCCGAAACGAGTCGGCTATCTCTATGACAAGATGGTTGACCGGGACTTCATTCGCGCTGTCATTCAGGAGGCGGCAAAGGGGCGCCGGAGTCGTAAAGACATCGCCCCTGTGTTGGCAGACCTGGACGGGTATGTCGAAAAGACCTATGAGCTGGTCGCAACCGAGAGCTTTGTACCGTCCGAGCCGAAGATCCGCGAGATCTATGATGAGAGCAGCGAGAAGCACCGTAAGATCAAGATGGTCCCGTTCTGGCCGGACGGCGTGATCCAATGGATGCTGGTGACGGCCATGAAGCCAGTGCTTATGCGCGGGATGCACCCGTGGTCCTGCGCGTCGATCCCCGGACGTGGTGGAAAGCGAATCCACAAGATGATCCGCGGCGCACTCCGCAACGACCCGAAGGGGACGAAGTACGCCGCGGAGCTGGACGTCGCACAGTATTACCCCAGCATCTCCGGCAAGCGGCTGATCTGGGCGCTGGCGCGGAAGATCAAGGACAAGCGCTTTCTGCGGACGGTCTATTCCATCATCGAATCCTGCGGCGGCGGGCTGGCTATCGGGTATTACATCTGCCAATGGCTGGCGAACTTTTATCTGGAGCCTCTGGACCAGTACATCATGACGCTGCCGGGCGTGAAGTATATGACCCGCTACATGGACAACATCACCCTGCTCGGGCCGAATAAGAAGCAGCTGCACAAGGCGCGGAAGCTGATCGCCGCATTCATGCAGCAGCGGCTCGGCCTGTCCATGAAAGCAAACTGGCAGATCTATCCCACGGCAAAGCGCATGGTGAGCGCGGTCGGCTACCGCTTTTCCCGCACTCATGTCATTCTGCGCAAGCGGAATTTCCTGCGCTTCACCCGGCAATGCCGCCGCGTCAAAAAGCGGCTTGATGCCGGAAAGCCTATCATGTTCGCCCAGGCCTCCGGGCTGCTGAGCCGCGCCGGGCAACTGAAACACTGCAATAGTCATACAATTCGGGTGAAGTACATTGACCCGATTGGAGTAAAACATCTGAAGGAGGTCGTGCGAAATGAGAGTAAGAGGCGACAACGCGCCCAGCAACGCATTCTCGCTGGAGGAGCAGCCTAATAAGCCGGGGGTAGCCCTGGTGCGCTTCTATGAGAACGCCGAGCCGTTTGAGGAAAAGCGGGACGAGCTGACCATCAGCGGGTGGGTGTACGACGAATATCACCTGGAGCTGAATATGTACGACGGCCTGAGTGAAGACATCCTCGGCAACTATGCCGGTTATCTGGCGCAAGCCAAGCTGCACGAGGCGGAGGGCAAGACGATCCCCTCCCTGCAGCAGCAGGTAGCCGACCTGGAGACCGACAAGGCGGCATTGACGGAAAAGGTGACGAGCCTTGAGGGGCAGGTCACCGATACGCAGATGGCGCTATGCGATGTCTACGAACAGATCGTCGCCGTGACGTCTACAACAGGAGGCGAGTAACCGATGGCGAGCAATTACATGGTGAAGGTCTACGCAGACCTGATCCGCAAAGGGAAAAAGACGATTGAGGAAGTTCCCGACCAGCTGCAAGCAGCCGTCCGGGAAATCCTCGAAAATAGCAAGAATGGAGCTGAGGGCTTATGAAAAGCCTTCGGCTCCTTCTTTTATACATTCTGATGGGAAAGGAGGTAGCAGTTATGGCAGTTGTCTACGCGACCCTGATCGTCAAGGGCAAGAAGACCATCGACCAGGTTCCGAGCCTGATTCGGAAGCAGGTCGAGGAGATCCTGGCAGATCTCGAAGTCACCGTCTGACCACGGCATTGATACGGAGGGCAGCTCCTTTACGGGGGCTGCCCTTCTTATCACGCGCAGAGGAGGATTGAGAGATGACGCTCAAGGAGATTTTGTTTGGTGGGGGAAGTGCGCTGTTTGTGCTGCTGACGCTGCTCCAGCTCGCCCCCATCAAAATCAATCCGTGGTCTGCAATAGCAAAGGCTTTCGGGCGCGCTATCAACAGCGAGGTCTTGGAGAAGGTCGGAAAGCTCGAAAGCGAGCTGCAGTGCGTTCGGTCTGGCATGGCCGAGGAAAAGGCCGTCAACTGCCGGGCGCGCATTCTACGCTTCGGCGATGAATGTCTCCACGGCGAGCGCCACACCAAAGATCATTTCGACCAAACGCTCCGGGACATCGCTGCCTACGAACGATACTGTGAAGATCACCCGGAGTTTGAAAACAATGTAACAGAGCTGACCAGTGACCGGATCAAGACGATATATCGCCGGTGCTTGGACAGCAACGACTTTTTGCAGTAAGGAGGACTCACAATGAACGTGCTGGATATGACGATCATCCGCCTGGCCGCAGGGCTTGTGCTGCTGATCGCCGCGAACATTGCCCTCGGTTCCATCAATGCCATCATTGATGGGGAATGGGATCAGACGAAGTTCCGCAACGGCTGCATCAAGAGTGCAGTTGTGGCAGCGGCGCTGGTCGCGGTCTACTTCGCCGGATACCTTAACCCCGATCTGATGGTGGTGGAGGTCGATGGGCAGACCGTAAACCTGATGACAGCGGTATCGCTGGCTATGCTGGCAGCCTTCACCGCCTATGCCGTTGATGTACTGAAAAAGCTGAAAGATATGCTCTCTACCGCGACACCCGGGGCGGACGCGGCGCCTACTGCGCTGCCTTCCGGTGAGGGCAAGGAAGACCATACCGCCCCCGAGGAGGAATGACCTATGAGCAATAGCCCTCTTGTCAGCTACACAAAGCTCAGCCCGAATCACTCCGGGCAGAGGACCCGTAAGATCGACCGCATCACGCCACACTGCGTAGTGGGCCAGTGCAGCGTGGAGCAGTTGGGAAATATCTTCCTCCCTGCCTCCAGAGAGGCGAGCTGCAATTACGGAATCGGCGCAGACGGCCGCGTCGGTATGTATGTCGAGGAGAAAAACCGATCCTGGTGTTCCTCCAGCAATGCAAACGACCAGCGGGCGGTGACTATCGAATGTGCGTCCGATGGTGCAGAGCCGTACGCATTCCGCGATGTGGTCTATCAGTCCCTCATTACGCTTTGCGTCGACATCTGCAAGCGCAACGGCAAGACCAAGCTGCTCTGGCTGGAGGATAAGGACAAGACGCTTGCCTACACCCCTGCACCGGACGAGATGGTGCTGACCGTACACCGCTGGTTTGCCAACAAAAGCTGCCCCGGGAACTGGATGTACGCCCGCATGGGCGACCTCGCCGAAAAGGTGACAGCCCAGCTTTCCGCAGGCATGGACGAGGAGGATGACGATATGGATATCAACAAATTCAAGGAGCTTTGGCGTGAGATGCGCAAGGAGCTTCAGGACAACGATGCTTCCGCCTACTCGGAGGAAGCGCGCAAATGGGCCGTGGATAACGGCATCATTCGCGGCGGCATCTCCGATGAGTTCAACGGAATGTGGGAGGACATGATGACCCGCGAACAGCTGGTGACCGTCCTCTACCGCTTCGCCCAGAAGTTTGGGCTGAGCTGATGGCAAGGCGCAAGCGCAGAGCCGCGAAGAAGCGCAAGGTCGAATGGAGCAAGGTCGTGTGCCTGCTGGCGATGCTGGCCGGTCTGCTGATCGTTCAGGAATGCCTGTTCCTCATGTATCTGTGCATCAAAAGCGGCTACACCGCCGCCGCTGCATGGCTTACCGCCGCCACCGGCGTTGGTGAGGCAATCATCATCGCCGGAGCAAACGGCTACCTCTCGCTTGCGAAGTCCGACCACAAGCGTGGCGGGATCACCTTTGAGGCGGCCAAGGCAAACAACTTCCGGACCGACACGGAGGACGACGGCAGCATCGACAGCCCCGCCATCTGAATACCGCCCACACAATGAAAGCCCCCTCGCAGGATTTTACCGTCCTGTCGAGGGGGCTTTTTCTATTTTCCGGCGCTTTCGCGTTTACGGGGCGCTGTGGCGCTTTTCGTGGCTTGGGTGTGCGTCTACCCTCCTGCGATGCAAAGGGCGTGTTGCAACTCGCCTACGGCGGCGAGAGAGGCTTTTTATTCGTCCTCCGTCCTTTCTCGTTTGCCGAATGCACAGAAATGATCTCCAAAGACCAGCAATCCGTGAACTTGACCGCAAGAGTATTTGTTCGCCCATGCCGCCCATGTTGCATAGCAGCAACTTTCGCATCGTACCACGGGAACGGCGTCAATGGTTTGTGCGTCCCTGATAGATTCAAGTACCTCTGCCGCATCTGTGCTATACGGTTCTGGGCTTGCAATCGTCCACTGCTTTTCCAGCTTGTCGGCATCAATTAGCCGCACCGTCCACACCTCCGTCCATCATCGCCCCGCAGTTGTAACAGAACCGAAACGCGGGTCTGTCATCAGGGTCGTCGTAATCGTCCGGTAATTCTTCCTTACAATGAGAGCATCTCCAACCCCATTCTCTTTCATACCCCGTAGATGGCGTCCCTGTTTCTTCATCAAACCATTCCCACCGCCCATGCACTACCGGCGCAACATCGGCGGTATGAATTGCCTTTACTGCATTCAAAGCTAACTCCATTCCGTCTTCTACGCCGCGCTGGTATCTGTTTTTAGGCGCTTTGCGATAGCGCTCAAGCACGCGGCAAAGCATATCGCGTTCAATGTATTCAGTCATCAATCTCACCCTCCCCCATTTTTGCGCCACAATGAGGACAGTATGGAGTAACAGACTCCGGCTCGTCCCACTCCCAGCCACAGGCGGAGCAATGGTTATAACCGTAGTCGTCCTCAATCCATTCTCCGTGTGTCACAGGGGCAACATCAGAGGCAGGGGTAGCGGCAACAATTTCCATAGCCGCCGCCCCATCTGAGCCGCTTTCCCACTTCGTTTCCATCACCTTTTTCACCACAACGCTCCGTTCAATGTAATCCATCGTCAGCCCTCCTCAAAAATCCCATGTGTCCCGCTTTGGGACAAACTCAATGATCGTTCCCTCCGGCACGGGGTCGCAGGGCTCGCCGTCAAAGGCGTTGCCCTGCTTCGTGCAGATGTCGGCCGGTCTGCTCCGGCGCGGGTCGACATCGACATAGAGCCGACCGTCGCACTCGTAGACGGGGCGATCCCAGCTGTCGCGGCCTCTGTGTTCCAGCCGCAACACTGGCGCGGCGCAGAACTCCTCGTAGCTCATGTGGCCCTTCGCTTTCATCGCGGCACTGGCAGCGGCCAGCTCCTCGGGCGTCCAAGATTTACTCATGCTCAATAGTCCTCCTCGATACATTCGTCTGCTTCGGTATAATAAGCACCGTCATAGCCTTTACCCATGACTTTATCATAGCAGTCGAAACACACCAGCCGGAAAGTGATGCCGTGGCAATCCCGAGTGAAGTCCATGTCCTCCCGATGAAACTCTTTCCCGCAAACCGGGCAAGTCAGCTTCGGCACATCTTCCGATGTCCAATCTTTGCTCATATTAGCACCTCTCATATTTCCGTTCGATACTGCGCATCAAATTCAAGACATCCTGCGCGAAGGGATATTCGCCCGTGTTGTCCCGCACGACCTCTGATAGAAAGCTTCGCAGCTCACGCCAGCATTCTGTGTAGAACATCAGCTCGTCGTCACGCTTCACACTCACTGCCTCCTTCCTCCATGCGCCAGTTTTCTGGCGCGGCGACGATAGCCCATGCGGTCAGCGGAGTTATGCTATCCATCATATCCTCCAAGGCCTCCTGCATTCCGCAGGCATCGCAGATATGGACCGTTGCCCTGCGGCTCAGAGCGTTGCGGGTGACGCTCTCCGCGTCCATCGCCATCTTCCCGCAGCGGGGGCAGGCAAAATGCCCGCCCTGCTGCTTCTCTGCAAAACGCTCGATCAGTGTCTTGGCTTCGTTCTCGTTCATAGAAATCTCTCCTTTCTCAGAACTGTTTGATGATGTCCTGCGCGTTTTCGCCGTAGTAACCCTTAATCCATCTATCGGCAAGGATTTCAATGTCAGTGGTGCGCTCGTAGCGCACGTCAATCAACAGCGTTTGCGTTGATGTCTTAACCGTCATGTAGTAGCCTGTGCCGTAGTGCTTGTTGTCGGTGGGGGGAACGAGGGTAAATGTGAGACTTTCGGTAAAAGGCTCGCCCTCACAGGTTGTCCCCTTGACGGTAGCGTTCATAGTGTTGTAATCCATATCGTGTCCTTTCTCCCCGTTGGCCCGGTAGGTCAGGCTTGTTCGTATAGTCAGCAGAGCTCCTGATACTCGTCTGCCGTCAGGTCGATATAACAGGAATTGCAGTCAAGGAGTTCTAGCACGGAAACGAGCGCGTCTTCCTTGGTGAAACCCTCGGCATCCTTGCCGAGCTCTTTGTAGCGGAGCCATCTCGCATTTACGAGCGCCGGAAGATCAGCCTTGATCGTTCGGCAGTTCTCCAGTCTGCGAGCAACTTCCTCTGGGAGCTTGTTCGTCCATGGTGCCATGTTCGCGCCTCCTCACTCAATCGCAGCCTCGATGCTGCTGATAACTTCTTCCAGATTGTCAACGGCTTCGGACAGGTTGTCGCAGGCCTCGTCTGCCTTTTCGTACTTCTCGCTGCCCTGGAGGTTTTCGGGCATGTTGTCCCGGTAGTCCTCTTCTTCGGCTTGGAGATCTTCGAGACTGCCCTTCAGCTCCTCCAGCTGGTCGATAATGCTCTGCAAATTCTTGCGGCGGATCTTGTTCATGGTTAGTCCTCCTCCCCATAGTCTTCTTCAAAGCGGCCCTCGGTAATGCCGCCGTAGGTGTAGCCGTTGTCAAAACTCAGATAGACCGGCGTATCTTCATCGTACTGGGCGAGGAAGTTAATCAGCTCGCCGGCCGTCATCGTTCTGCGGATCTGGTCGATGCCGTAACCTTCGCGGAAAGTAGAACAAATCAGCTTTTTCATTGTCGGCGCTCCTTTCTCAAAATCTGAATACCAGCCCTTTGACCTCGCGGCGGCCTGATGGATCGTGCAGTGGATCGCGGGTAACAGTTCCGACGCCCTCCAGATACGCGCCCTCGGCTACCAAGGCGTGGACACTTTCCATGAGCGCGGTTGACTGATCTGTGACGATAATCTCGTCAATATCAGCTGCGGTTAATGCAGCAACGAATTCTTTCATCACGCCGTCCTTAATCTGACTGCCCCATGGAAGAGCTCTGACCTCAAACATATCGGCTCGGTCTTCCGTGCTCTGCTCCCAGCTCCGGTATGCGTAAACCTGTCCGCGAGTAGGGTTCTTCTCCGTGTCGCGGAGTTTTTCAAAGTATTCCTTTGCGGTATCTCTGTTGAGAGTATCCAAAATCTCCTGCCGGATTTCATCGGTGATATTGATCTTCATCTTGCGTTCCTCCTTGTATTTTCACACTCGACGCTTTATACTGAGGGGGAGGGGAGCTTTCCCGCTCCCCCTCGCGCCGGGGTTAGGTCTCTTGGCGTTCGCCCTGCTGGGGCTTGCTGTTAGGTTTGATGGTGATTGTAATCCGGTCGGCTAAATCGGGGTTATCAGCCAGCAACCTCAGAAGCTCTTGCAGGGCTTCTTTTTTTGCTTTGTCCATCGGCCTGTCCTCCTTTCCGGAGAGGTTTGTTCCTCTCCCTTACAAGAACTATATTACACTAATTCGTGTCACTTGTCAACGGTTATTTTACATTTTTTCGTGGAAATCGTAAAAAAGTTTTTGACAAGCGACACATTTTAGTGTATAGTACGAGTGAGGAGGTGAGAGCATGGGACTCTCTGTTGCTGAAAAGATTCGCCTGATCATGAAAAGGCAGAAAATAACGATGGGCGATCTGGCTGAGGCGTCAGGGCAGACGCGGCAAAACCTGTCCAACAAAATGACGCGCGGGAACTTTACGGAAAAAGACATCACGGAGTTGGCGGCTGCGCTCGGCTGCACAGTCGAAATCCGTTTTGTCACACAAGACGGCGAGGAGATATAAGAAAAGGCCCCGGGCGAATGAACGCCCGAGGCCTCGGAGCAGGCTTAACGCTTGCTATGTATATCCGCGCCGGTGCGCGTCTTGACTCTGGTCTCCTTGTTTTCCTCTCGGATCATCAGGTCTGACAGCTCACACCCCAGCGCCTCACAAATAAGATCCAGATGCTCCAGGTTTACCCTTTCTGCGATCTCATGGTACAGGTCATTGATCGTCGAAGGTCGAATGCCCGTTGCCCTTGCAAGGTCAGCTTGTGACCACCTCCGCTCGCCAAGCCGGGTGGACAGTAAAATCCTAATCATAGCCATGCTCCTTTACGGTAGATTCTAACAACGATTTTAGAATCTCGCTGGATTTTGGTAGATTATAACGAAATCCGTTATGGCTATGAAAAAACACAAAGAGGCTACCGCGCAGGAACAATCCTGTGCAGTAGCCTCTTTTTTATTCTTCCGCGTCGAGCGGACAGACCAAAACGAAGACTCCGCCGACCATATAGATTGCAGAGATAGGAGCAGAGCCAGGCGACCTCTCGGTTCGTCTGGCTCTGCTTTGGTGGAGATGGGGGGAGTTGAACCCCCGTCCGAAAGCGCTTAAACAGGAACTTCTCCGGGCGCAGCAGGTTTTTTCGGGACGCTGTACGCCCCTGTTCCCTTCAGGACAGGCAAACCGGCAAGCCTGTCAGTCCGGTAGCTTCATGATGCATGGCACGCGCAAAGCTTAGCGTGCGCACATTCACCACTCATCGACGCTCCGCTGCCGGGCCGTGGTCCTCCCGGCGGGAACGCTCGCTATTTAAGCAGCGAGAAGAACAGTTTCGTTGTTGTTCTTTAATTTATAAGCTGCCCGTTTTATGGCGGTCAGGCGCCGCCGCCCGCTATTCCTGCCTCCACACCCCCGTCGAAACCGGTACATCCCCAGGATGTCGGGTGCGTCAGCCGCCTGCACCGCGCTCGCGGTGCAGGCAGGAACGCATTCTGAATCTTCAGACGAAACTGCCGATGTGTTTGTTCCCTCAGCAGGTCTCCGGCTCGGCATATTCCTCGCCGAAGGTCTCGACCGTGACGGTCTTCATCTTCTGCTCGTGGGTGGGCTTGTCGTTGAACATGCTGCGCGGGGTGCGCGCAATGGCATCGACGACGTCCATGCCCTCGGTCACCTTGCCGAACGCAGCGTACTGCTTGTCGAGGTGCGGAGCGTCCATGTGCATGATGAAAAACTGGCTGCCGGCGGAGTTCGGATCCATGGCGCGGGCCATGGACAGCACGCCGCGGGTGTGCTTGAGGTCGTTTTTGAAGCCGTTGCTCGTGAACTCACCCTCGATGCTGTAGCCCGGGCCGCCCATGCCGGTGCCGGTCGGGTCGCCGCCCTGGATCATGAAGCCGGGGATGACGCGGTGGAAGATCACGCCGTCATAAAAGCCCTTTTTGACCAGACTGACAAAGTTGCGCACGGTGTTCGGCGCGATCTCCGGGTAGAGCTCGGCGCGGATGATGCCGCCGTCTTCCATTTCAATGGTGACAATCGGATTGCTCATCAGTAATTTTTCTCCTTTATCGTTCTGTCGATCTCGCGTTTGGCGCTGCGCTGCGCATCGGCGTCGCGCTTGTCGTAGAGCTTTTTGCCCTTGCACAGGCCGAGCTCCACCTTCACGCGGCTGTCCTTGAAATACAGCGACAGCGGCACGAGCGTCAGCCCGTCCTGCTTGGTGCGGGCGTAGAGCTTCGTGATCTCCTGCCGGTGCATGAGCAGACGCTTCGGCCGGTCGGGGTCGCGGTTGTAGATGCTGCCGTGCTCGTAGGGGCTGATGTGGATGCCGTAGGCAAACAGTTCCCCGTTTTTCACGGTGCAGAACGAATCTTTCAGATTGACCGTGCCCGCGCGGATGGACTTGACCTCGGTGCCGAAGAGCTCCACACCGGCCTCGAACCGCTCGAGCACGAAATAGTCATGCAGGGCCTTGCGGTTGGCCGCGACCTGCTTGACGCCCTTGGCTCTCGGCATGGCGGGGACCTCCTTCGTGCGAAATCGTGGATATAGTTTACCACATCCGGCGGCAAATGAAAAGAGCGAAATCAGCAGAAATAACGCCGAAGCGTCGCAATGGCGTTACGCCGGGCGACGACGTCTCCGTGTTCGCGGATGTGCGCGTACAATTGTCCGCTGCACGGCAGCGCCTCGCCGAATTCGAACACGGCGTTCGGCAGCAGCGCATCCTCTGCGCGTGTGAACAGCTCCCAGCCGCCGGCTATGTACACCACGTCCGAGTCGATCCCCTCGGGGCAGCAGCCGAGCGCTGCGGTCAGATCGGCAAACGAGCCGAAGCGAAACCGGCGCGGCGGGTCAGAAACGGGTCTTGCGATGAGCAGCACCTCCTTTTCGGCGTCGGCAGACGCCGCGTACTACTCAAAATATATGGCATTCCGGCCGGGAATATGGTATCATGCCAGAGAAGAAGGAGTGGTGGTTCATGGAACTGATCGAAGAAAAACTCAAGACCGTCACAAGCTACCACGGCGTGATCGTCAACGTCCGGCTCGACGAGGCGCGCCTCCCCGACGGCAGCACGGCCAAGCGCGAGGTCGTGGAGCATCCGGGCGGCGTGACGGTGCTGCCGCTCGAGGCCGACGGCACGGTCTGGTGCGTGCGGCAGTACCGCTATCCGTTTTCGCGCACGCTGCTCGAGCTGCCGGCCGGCAAGCTCGAACCGGGAGAAGCGCCGGAGCGGGCGGCGGCGCGCGAGCTCTCGGAGGAGACGGGGCTCAGCGCAGGGCGGCTGCAGTATCTGGGCGCGAACTTTACCTCCCCCGGCTACTCGCAGGAGGTGCTGCACATTTACCTTGCGCGCGATCTGCACCACGGTGCGGCGCACCTTGACCCCGGGGAATTCCTGAATCTGGAGCGGTATCCGCTGGATACGCTCGTGCAGATGGCGCTGGATGGCGAACTCTGCGACGGAAAAACGACAGTTGCGCTGCTAAAAACGCAGCTTTTGCTTGCGCGGGAGCGCGGAGAAGCGGCATCTGGCGGGTTGTGATTGCTTTTCCGGAAAAACCATGCTATAATCCGTTGTTAGGTTCCGTTAAAATCGGGCAAGCTATGCACGAAGCGCGGCCAAAAGCGGCTGCAGATGCGCACCGGCGCTCTGCCTTCGCAGCATGAGAGGTGTCAAATACTTTGAATAGATATGTGATACATGGCGGCAGACCCCTGCACGGGGAGATCGAGATCAGCGGCGCGAAAAACGCGGCCGTGGCGATCATCCCGGCGGCTTTGATGGTTGACGGTGTCTGCCGGATCGAGAATATGCCGCAGATCAGCGATGTGGATATGCTCCTGAAGATCCTTCAGGGGCTTGGTGCGCGTGTGGAATACCTCAGCCCCTCCGCCGTCGAGATCGACTGCACGCAGGTGCGCTTCACCGAGCCGCCGTATGACCTGATGCGCAAGATCCGCGCGTCGTATTACTTCATCGGCTCGATGCTCGGCCGCTTCGGCTCGGCCAAGACGACCATGCCCGGCGGCTGCAACTTTGGCGTCCGGCCGATCGACCAGCACATCAAGGGCATGACCGCGATGGGCGCAAACGTCGAGGTGAAAAACGGCTTTGTCTATGCCGACACGCCCGACGGCCGCCTGCATGGGGCAAAGGTATATCTGGATAAGGTCTCCGTCGGCGCGACGATGAACATCATCATCGCGGCGACGCTTGCGCGCGGCCGCACCGTGATCGAGAACGCGGCGCGCGAGCCGCACATCGTCGATCTTGCCAACTTCCTCAACTCCATGGGTGCGGACATCCGCGGCGCCGGTACGGATTCGATCCGTATCCAGGGCGTCGAGCGTCTGCACGGCGGCACGTACAGCGTCATCCCCGACCAGATCGAGGCGGGCACGTATATGACGGCCTGCGCCGCCGCCGGCGGTGAAGTGCTCCTGACGAACGTGATCCCGCGCCATCTCGAGTGCATCAGCGCAAAGCTGCGCGAGATGGGCGTGACCATCGTCGAGGGCGGCGACAGCGTGCTCGTGCGCAGCAACGGCCGCCTGCGCCATACGAACGTCAAGACCCAGCCGTACCCCGGCTTCCCGACGGATATGCAGCCGCAGATCAGCGTGGCGCTGTGCCTGGCCGACGGCACGAGCGTCGTGACCGAGGGTGTGTACGACAATCGCTATAAGTACATTCAGGAGCTGACTCGCATGGGCGCGGACGCGCAGGTCAACGGCTGCACCGCCGTGCTCAACGGCGTGGATGGCTTGCACGGTGCGGAGGTCAGGGCGTGCGATCTGCGCGCCGGCGCCGCCGTGGTCATCGCCGGTCTGTGTGCCGCGGGGGAGACCGTGGTCACGGACATCCACTTTATCGAGCGCGGCTATGAAAACTTCGTCGGCAAGCTGCGCAGCATCGGCGCCGACATCGTGCTCGAGCGTGACGACGCCGAGCAGTGCGTGGCCGCTGCCGAATGAACATTGCACTGTTTGCCAGCGGCTCGAGCGGCAACTGCGCGCTCGTGTCCGACGGCGATACCCATATTTTGCTCGATGCCGGCATCTCCGCGCGGCGTATCCGTGCCGGACTCTCGGCGCAGGATGTGACGGCGGACGCGCTCACGGGCGTGCTTGTCACGCATGAGCACTCCGACCATGTCAAGGGGCTTGCGGTGCTGCTGCGGCACGACCCCGTGCCGGTGTATGCGCTGCCTGCCGTGTGTGCTGCGCTGCGTGCGCAGCTGCCGGCAGAATGCCTGCATGAGATCGCGCCGGATGCGCCGTTTTTCCTCGGCGACGTGCGTGTGACGCCGTTTGCGACGCTGCACGACGCGGCCGGAAGCTGTGGCTACCGGCTCGACGGCTCGGCGCATTTCGGCCTCTGCACCGACCTCGGCGTCGTGACGGATACCGTGCGCGCGGCGCTCTGCGGTGTGGACTGTGCCGTCATCGAGGCCAACCACGATCCGGAGCTTCTGCGCACCGGACCTTATCCGGTCTATCTCAAGCGGCGCATCGCGTCCGACCACGGGCACCTGTCGAATGAAAGCGCCGGAGCGCTCGCGGTGTTCCTTGCGGAAAACGGGGCGCAGCAGCTCATCCTCGGTCATCTCAGCCGGGAGAACAATACCCCGCGCGCCGCGCTTGACGCCGTGTCGCAGGCACTCACGGACGCGGGCTTTCTGCCTGGTGAGCAGCCGGAGCTCTATGCCGCGCCGGCCGATACGCCGCTCGTGCTTGCGGCGGGAAAGGCGTGCGTATGCTGTCGATAACGCTCCTGTGCGTCGGAAAGATGCGGGAGACTTATTATACCTCCGCGTTTGCGGAATATGCCAAGCGGCTGGGCGCTTACTGCCGGTTCGAATTGGTGGAGCTGCCGGAGCAGCGTCTGCCCGAGCGCCCGTCACCGAAAGAGATCCGCGCGGCACTGGAAAAAGAGGCGCAGGCCATCCGCGCGCGCATCCCGAAGGGTGCGGCCGTGATCGCTATGTGCGTCGAGGGAAAGCTCCTCTCGAGCGAGGCGCTCGCACGGCAGCTGGCCGGTTACGCGGCGGGCGGCACGTCGAAGGTGTGCTTTCTTGTCGGCGGGTCGTTCGGTCTGGACGAGGAACTCAAGCGCGAGGCGTCGCTGCGGCTGAGTATGTCGCCGATGACGTTCCCGCACCATCTGGCGCGCGTTATGCTCGCCGAGCAGATCTACCGCGCGTGCACGATCAACGCGGGCACGCAATATCACAAATAGGAACATAGGAGAACTACCATGGCGCAAGAGCTGAAAGCAGAGTGGGGCAGATCGCTTCCCGGCGATTTGCTCAAGCGCTGGCCGCGCAATGCGGACGGCGAGCTGGTGCCCCCGGCGTTGCTGACCAAGTGCTCGGGCATCGATATGGACGATGTGCTGCTGGTCAATATGCTGGAGGCCTATGGCATCCCCTGCCTGAAAAACTATCCCGGGGACGGCCAGTTTGGAAAAATCATGTTGGGTATGTCCGGTTACGGAGTGGAAATTCTGGTCCCGGAAACGCTGCTTGCCGATGCGCAGGCACTCCGGGAAGGCTGCGCCTCGGCGCTGACGGAAGGAGAAGACGATGCGTAATTACATGGAAGAATACCAGCGTTGGCTCGACAGTCCCGCGCTCTCCAATGCGGAGTGGGAAGAGCTCAATGCCATCCGCGATGATAAAAAAGAGATCGAGAGCCGCTTTTTTGCCCCGCTCGAGTTCGGCACGGCCGGCCTGCGCGGTGAGATGGCGCTCGGCTGCCGCCGCATGAACATCCATGTCATCCGCCACGCCACGCAGGCGTTCGCGGAGGTCATCAAGGCCGAGGGCGCGGGTGCGTGCTCGCGCGGCATCGCCATCTGCTTTGACTGCCGCGTCAACAGTGAGCGCTTTGCGCACGAGGCCGCGTCCGTCATGGCGGCCAACGGCATCCACGTGCGTATTTTTGACGCCCTGCGCCCGACGCCAGAGCTGTCGTTCGCCGTCAAACACTACGGCACGACGGCCGGACTGAATATCACGGCCAGCCACAACCCGAAGGAATATAACGGCTACAAGGTCTACTGGTCCGACGGTGCGCAGCTGCCGCCGCAGCACGCCGCCGCCATTGCCAAGAACATGGAGCGGCTGGACATCTTCAACGACATCCAGCGCATGGACTTTGACGATGCGGTGCGTCAGGGACTGGTGGAGTTCATGGGCGCAGAGACGGACGAGGCCTTCCTCGCAAACGTCCTGCGTCAGCCGATCGACCCGGACGTCGTCCGCCGCGTGGCCGACCGCTTCAAGATCGTCTACACGCCGTTTCACGGTGCGGGCTGGCACCTTGTGCCCGAGGCGCTGCATAGGCTCGGCATGACGCAGGTCATCCCCGTCAAGGAGCAGATGGTGCTCGACGGCACGTTCCCGACCGTGGAGAGCCCGAACCCGGAAAACCCGGAGGGCTTCTATCTGGCCATCGACCTCGCCAAGAAGGTCGGCAGCGACCTCATCCTCGGCACAGACCCGGACTCCGACCGTGTTGGCGTCATGGTGCGCGGTGCGGACGGGGAGTACCACACTATCACCGGCAACCAGATGGGCGTGCTGCTGCTCGACTATATCATCACGGCGCACATCCGCAAGGGTACGCTGCCGGAAAATGCGGCCGCGCTCTCGACGATCGTCACGTCCAAGATGGTGCGGCGGATCTGCGATGTGAACAATATCCACTTTGAGGAGACGTTCACGGGCTTCAAGTTCATGGCCGAGAAGCTGGCCGAGTACCAGCGCGACGGCTCGTATCAGTACCTGCTCGCCTTTGAGGAGAGCTACGGCTACATGATGGGCGACTATGTCCGCGACAAGGATGCCGTGACCGCCTGCGTGATGATCACGGAGATGGCGGCGTACTACTTCGAGCAGGGCATGACGCTGGCACAGGCGCTCGACGCGCTGTACGAAAAGTACGGCTTCTACGGTGAGCGCACGCTCAATCTGGTCATGCCGGGGCTCGACGGTCTGGAGAAAATGCGCGCACTCATGGAGCAGCTGCGCCGCGAGCCGCTGCAGGAGATCGCAGGCACGAAGGTCGTGCGTATGCGCGACTATCAGGACGGCTCGGTGTACGTCATGGGCCTCGGCAGAATGGACAAGACGCCCATCTCCGGCTCGAACGTGCTGTACTTTGAGCTGGACGACGGCTGCGCGTTCATCGTGCGTCCGTCCGGTACGGAGCCGAAGATCAAGGTTTATATCCTCGGCGTCGGCGCGACGCGCCCCGAGTGCGACGAGCGTGTGCAGCGCTACGCGCAGTTTGCCGAGACGCTGCGCGGCTGAACACACATCCAATGTACCGGCCCTCCGGCAATGTGCGCCGGAGGGCCGGCTTTTCGAGGGGAAACGTATGAAAGAAAAACTCAAACAGCTCTTCGGGCTCTTCGGCGCGTTCGCCGTCGTCGGTGTGACGACGTTCGGCGGCGGCTATGCCATGCTGCCCGCTCTGCAGCGCGAGGTCGTGGAAAAGCGCCGCTGGGCGACCGAAGAGGAGGTCATGGACTGGTACGCCATCGGCCAGTGCACGCCGGGCGTCATCGCGGTCAACACCGCCACCTTCGTCGGGCAAAAGCAGGCGGGCGTCTGGGGCGGCATCTTTGCCACGCTCGGCGTCGTGTTTCCGTCGCTCGTGATCATCATGATCATCGCGGCCTTCATCCAGAACTTTGCGCACCTGCCCGCCGTGCAGAACGCGTTCGCTGGTATCCGTGTGTGCGTGTGCGTGCTGATCCTCAACGCCGTCGTGAAGCTGTGGAAAAAGTCCGTTGTGGACTGGAAGACGTTTCTGGTTTTTCTGCTCGTGTTTGCGGGCAGCGTGTTTTTGAACATCTCGCCGGTGCTGTACGTGCTTGCGGCTGCGGTCGCGGGCGTCGTGATCCGGGAACTGGAGGCGCGTAAGGCATGATCTATCTGCGTCTGTTCTGGGAGTTTTTCAAGACCGGTCTCTTTTCCGTCGGCGGCGGTCTGGCCACGCTCCCGTTTATCTACGATATGTCCGACCGCACGGGCTGGTTCACCTATCAGCAGATCGCGGATATGGTCGCGGTGTCGGAGTCCACGCCCGGTCCGATCGGCGTCAACACGGCGACCTATGTGGGCTACGTCACGGCCGGCGTCCCCGGCTCGCTCATTGCGACGCTCGGTCTCGTGACCCCCGCGGTCATCTGCATCCTCATCATTGCCTCGTGCCTGAAAAAGTTCCGGGAAAACCGCTTTGTTGACCACGCCTTTTACGGGCTGCGCCCGGCGTCCGCGGGGCTGATCGCGGCGGCGGGCTTTGCCGTCGTGCGCATTTCGCTCCTGCAGGAGGGTACCTTCCGGGAAAGCGGCCGGTTTGCCGATCTGTTTTTCTGGAAGGGACTGCTGCTTGCGGCTGTCATCTGGGTGCTGACGAATGTCATCAAGCCGACGAAAAAGCTGCACCCGATCGTGTACATCGCGGCGTCCGCCGTGGCCGGCATCGTGTTCTCGTTTGCCGGTGCGTGAAGTTAAAACAGGTTTGCCAGAACCCACATACACAGCGCGGAGATCGCTCCGTGCAGCAGGCGCCCGGCCGTGTGCCGGGCGCTTTTGATATCCGTTCCGGCGAGCACTGCCGCCGTCTGGCAGTGCACCGATACGCCGCCCCAGCCGATGAGAAAGGCCGCAAGGGCGAGGTTCGCGGGCGTCGGCGTCAGCCCCTGCATCGCGCCGATGCCCGTGCCGAGCTCGAGCACGCCCGTGCACAGGGCGCGCGCAAAGTGCAGCTCCAGCCCGAGCCGCGCAGCGCTCGTGCAGACCAGCGCGGGCAACAGCCCGGAAGCGTCGAGCATGCCGGTCACGACGCTGAACGTGACTACAAAGCCGCTGACCGTCAGCACCGCGCACACGGCGCTGCGCACGGCCTCCGGCAGCGCCTGCGCGAGCGACACGGCGGCGATCTGTCCGCAATCCTCCGGCTCGAAGCCACCGCTGCGCGGGGCGAAGAGCATCCCGACGAGTACGGCCGACAGCACGTGCACGCCGTAGAGCAGCAGCCCATAGCCCGCGCTGTGAAACACGCCCACGCCCGCCGCGCCGACGAGAAACGCAGGACCGGAATTGTTGCAGAATGCGAGCGCACGCTCCGCCTGCTCGCGTGTGAGCGCGCCGCTGCGCCGGAGCCGCGCCACGGCGTCCGCGCCGAGCGGATACCCGCCCGTCACGCCCAGCAGCAGCGCCGACGCGCCCGCGCCGCCGATGCCGAAGAGCCTTTGCGTCACGGGGGAGAGCAGCCTGCCCAGGATCCCCGGCAGCCCGAGCTGCTGCAGCAGCGACGAGAGCATAAAAAACGGCAGCAGCGACGGCACGATCATCTGTGCGCAGAGGCTCAGTCCCGCGCGTGCGCTCTCGAGTGCCGCCTGCGAGCAGACGAGCAGCGCACCGAGCGCCGCCAGCACAGCGGCGAGCGCAATGCAGTTGCTCCGTTTTCCTTCCATCGGCATCCCTCCTGTGACGGTGTTCCGTACATTTCTATGCCTGTCCCGGCCTAAACTTGCCTGCGGACGCATAAACTGGCTTGCAGCGAGGAGGTGAGCCGGTGCGACGGCTGTCAGACATTCCGCTCGAGATCGCCGAGCGGCTGGATTATCCGGCGGAATCCGTGACCGGTGTGCCGAAGCTGACCGTGACCGGCCGGCGGCGTGCGCTGGTGGAAAATCACTGCGGACTGCTCGCATACAGCCGCGAGTGCATCATCATTGACGGTGGGCGCACGCGGGTGTGTCTGCGCGGTACGGATCTGCAGCTCGTGGCCATGGACAGCGCGGCGGTGCTGATCTCCGGCACGATTGCATGTGCCGAATTTGCGTGAGGTGATGGGTTTGACGCGGTGGATCCTGGCGCTTTGCGGCAGTGTGCGGCTGGAGGTGTGCGGTGCGCATCCGGAGCGTGTGCTCAATGCCTGCGCGGATGCGGGCATTGCGTGTACGGCGTCCGAGCCGGTGGACGCCTATACGCTGCGCTTTACGGTGCGCGAGCGCTGTGCGGATACGGCTGCGGCGCTTGCACGGCGCTGCCAGTGCACGGTGAAAACCGTGTCCCGCCGCGGTCTGCCGCGGCTGCTGCGGCGCGCGGCGCGGTATCGCGGCCTGTGTGCGGCGCTGCTTTTGCTGATGCTTGCGGTGTCGGTATCGTCGCTCTTTGTCTGGCGCATCGACGTGACCGGCAACGAGTCGCTCACGACCGGGCAGATCCTGCGCTGTCTGGATGCGTGCGGCGTGCGCCCGGGCACATACTGGCCGGGACTTTCCAATGACCTCGTGCGCAATGATATGATCCTGCGCCTGCCGCAGCTGCGCTGGCTCACGGTGAACGTGCGCGGCAGCTGCGCCGAGGTGATCGTGCGCGAAAAAGACCCGCTGCCGGACATCACACCCGACGATACGCCCGTGAGCATCTACGCCGCCGCGACCGGGGTCATCCTGCACATGGACGTCTATGCCGGCGAGGCACGTGTCGCGCCCGGTGCGGCGGTCGAGCCGGGCGACGTGCTCGTGTCCGGCGCGGTGTATGATCTCGGCGGCGGTGTGCGCCCGGTGTGCGCCCGCGCCGAGATCCGCGCCCGCACACGGCAGGAGCTCACGGGGCAGATCGCCCTGACGGAAAGCGAAAAACAGCCTGCGCACGGTGCGCGGACGCGCTGGGCGCTGCGCGTGGGGAAAAAACGGATCAATTTTTATCAAAACAGTGGAATTTCAGAGCGCGAATGTGATAAAATCACTTGTGAATATCCTTTTGCGATCCGGGGCGTGTTTGCGCTGCCGTTTTCGCTCGTGCGCGAGCGCGTGCAGCCGTATCGGACGGCGGACGCGCCGGTATCTGCCGACGCGGCGCGCGCAGCGCTTGAGCAGGCGCTGCTGCAGCAGCTGCGCGAGACGATCGGCGCCGACGGTACGATCCTTGCCTATGAAACGGCGGCGGAGGTCACCGGCGGCGTGCTGACCGTGACGCTCACGGCCGAGTGCGAGCAGGAGATCGGCCGCGCGCAGGCGACGCCGGACGCGGAATTTTTACAGCTTCGGCCGCCGGCCGGGGAAGGGACTACAGCAGATGATTGAAAAAACCATGGAAGTCGACAGAATGGAGGACGTCATCAGCGTGTTCGGGTCGTTTGACCAGAACCTGCGGATGATCGAGACCGAATACAACGTGCGCGTGACCGACCGCGACGAGCAGATCCACATCACCGGCGAGGCGGAAAACGTGCTCTACGCCGAAAAAGCCATCGCGGGGCTCCTGTCGCTGGCGGCCAAGGGCGAGGAGATCGGCGAGCAGAACGTGCGCTACATCTTCCGCCTCGTGCGCGAGGGCAGGGAGCAGAAGATCCAGGAGCTTGCGGGCGACGTCGTGTGCATCACGGCCAAGGGCAAGCCCATCAAGGCCAAGACGCTCGGCCAACGCGCGTATCTCGATGCGATCGAGCAAAACACGATCACGATCGGCGTCGGCCCTGCCGGAACAGGCAAGACGTATCTTGCCGTGGCGGAGGCGGTCGCGGCGTTTCGCGCCGAGCGCGTCAACCGCATTATCCTCACGCGCCCCGCGGTCGAGGCGGGCGAGCGGCTGGGCTTTCTGCCTGGCGACCTGCAAAACAAGGTCGACCCCTACCTGCGCCCGCTGTACGACGCGCTCTTTGAGATGCTCGGCGCGGACGCCTATGCCAAGTATCTCGAGCGCGGCAACATCGAGGTCGCGCCGCTGGCGTATATGCGCGGACGCACGCTCGACGACAGCTTCATCATCCTCGACGAGGCGCAAAATACCTCCCGCGAGCAGATGAAGATGTTCCTGACGCGCATCGGCTTCGGCTCGCACGTCGTCATCACCGGCGACGTGACGCAGATCGACCTGCCGTCGGACAAGCCGTCCGGTCTCAAGGAGGCGCTGCGCATCCTCGACGGCATCGACGACATCGCCATCTGCCGCCTGACCGGGGCGGACGTCGTGCGCCACGCACTCGTGCAGAAGATCATCGCCGCCTACGAGCAGGACGATCAGCAGAGAGAAAAACACGCCGCGGCCGCTGCCAAAAAGCCCGCCGCGCGCAAGACGACTGTGAGGAAAAAAGCATGACACAAGCCAAGATCACCATCACCCGCACGCGCCGCGGCCTCGGCTTCCCGGACACGCAGCGCTATGTCAAGCGCGCAGCCGCCGCGGCGCTCAGGGCCGAGGGCGTGTGCGTCCCGTGTGAGCTCGATGTGACGCTCACGGACGACGCTGCCATCCACGCCATCAACCGTGAGCAGCGCGGTGTCGACCGGGCGACGGATGTGCTGTCGTTTCCGATGAATGAGCTCACGCCCGGCGCATTCGACCCCGACGCCTGCGAGTGGGACTACGAGACCGAGCGCGCCATGCTCGGCGACATGGTCATCTCCATGGAGCGCTGCGCCGAGCAGGCCGGGACCTACGGCCACAGCTTCGCGCACGAGGTCAGCTATCTGACGGTGCACTCCGTGCTGCACCTGCTCGGCTACGACCACGTGGACGAGGGGGAGGACAAGCGCCGTATGCGCGCACGAGAAAAAGAGATCATGCGTCTGCTGGACGTATAAGGAGAAGAGAATGATTACCAAAACCGCTATGATCACCATCTGCGGACGGCCGAACGTCGGCAAGTCCACGCTCACAAACGCCCTGCTGGGCGAGAAGATCGCCATCGTCTCGAACAAGCCCCAGACGACGCGCAACCGCATCAGCGCCGTCGTCAACCGCGGCGACGCGCAGCTCATCCTCATGGACACGCCGGGCTTTCACAAGCCGCGCAACCGTCTGGGCGACTACATGGTGCAGGTCGTGCGCGAGAGCGTGGCGGACGTGGACGGCGTGATGCTCGTCGTCGAGCCCATCGCCTCCGTTGGCGAGCAGGAGCGCGCGCTCATCGAGCGCATCCGGTCGACGGGCGCTCCGGCCGTGCTCGTCATCAACAAGATCGACACGGTCGAAAAGCAGGAGCTGCTGGCCGTCATCGCCGCCTATTCCGAGGCGCTGCCGTGGCGCGCGATCGTGCCGGTGTCTGCCCAGAATGGGGACGGGCTCGACGAGCTCTTAAACGAGCTGACGGCGCTGGCCGTGCCCGGACCGCAGCTGTTCCCGGACGATATGATCTCCGATATGCCCGAAAAGCAGATCTGCGCCGAGCTCGTGCGCGAAAAGCTGCTGCTGTGCCTCGATAAGGAGATCCCGCACGGCACGGCCGTCGAGGTCACGAAGTTTTCCGAGCGCGACAACGGCATCATCGACATGGATGTGACCATTTACTGCGAAAAAGACAGCCACAAGGGCATCATCATCGGCAAGCACGGCGCGATGCTCAAAAAGATCGGCGAGCTCGCGCGGCAGGACATCGAGCACTTCATGGGCACGAAGGTGTACCTGCAGACATGGGTCAAGGTCAAGGAAAACTGGCGCGATTCCGCTGCGCTGCTGCGCAACTTCGGCTTCACCGACCAGTGAGGCACGGAAATTACCAGCTATAGTTCCACCCCGCTGTGCAGACACTATGCGCAGCGAGGTGGTTTCCTGTGCAGGACGATTTTTTCTGGCAGCTGTTTGCGGATACCGGTGATCCGCTCGGCTATCTTTGCTACTGCGCCGCGCGCAATGCGGCGGCGAGCGAGGCATCTGCGGCGGACGACACCGACCGCCGCCCCGCCTGATGAGGTACATACGATGTTTCTTACGACCCGCGGTCTGGTGCTGCGCGAGGTGCGCTACAAAGAGTCGGACAAGATCCTCACCGTGCTCACGCAGCACGAGGGAAAGATCACCGTCCGCGCGCGCGGCGCGCTGCGCAAGGGCAGCCGCATCACGGCGGCGACGCAGCTGCTGACCTATTCGGACATGACGATCTTTGAAAACCGCGGCCGCCGCACGCTCAACGAGGCGTCCACGGTCGAGGAGTTTCTGGGCCTGCGCGCAGATCTCGGTGCGTTTGCGCTCGGGAGCTATTTTGCTGAGCTCCTTGAGACCGTCTCCGCCGAGGAGTATCCCGATCCGCCGGTGCTGCAGCTCGGGCTCAACAGCCTCTATGCGCTCAGCCGCGCGCTGTGCCCGCCGGAGCAGATCAAGGCGGTGTTCGAGCTGCGGCTCATGTGTCTGGCCGGCTATGAGCCGGACCTGTCGTGCTGCGCGCGCTGCGGCGCACCCGAGCCGGCCGAGCCGTGGCTCTCCCTGCGCGGCGGCGCGGTGTACTGCGCGCAGTGCCGGGGCGCGAGCTCGTCTGCCGTCACGCCGCTGCTGCCGGAGACGCTGGCCGCCATGCGCCACGTTGTCAACGCCGACCCGAAGCGGATCTTTTCCTTCACGCTCGGCGACGCGGGGCGCAGGCAGCTTGCGCGCGTGTGCGAGGAGTATACGGCGATGCAGCTCGAACGGGGCTTTGCATCGCTCGACTATTGGAAGAAAGTGAAAGACTGATATGAAGCATATTCTTATGATCGCCACCGGCGGCACGATCGCGTCCAAGGCGACGGCCGACGGACTCACACCGCAGCTCACTTCCGAGGAGCTGCTGGCCGAGGTGCCGGAGCTCGAGCAGCTGTGCCGCATCGACACCGTGCAGCTCATGAATCGCGACAGCACGAACATCAACAGCCGCGACTGGCTGCAGATGGCGGCGTGCGTGCGCGCGCACTACGATGCGTATGACGGCTTCGTCCTCACGCACGGCACGGACACGATGGCCTACACCGCCGCCGCGCTCTCGTATCTCATCCAGAATAACGCCAAGCCCGTCGTCATCACCGGCTCGCAGCAGTCGATCTTCAATCAGGACACCGACGCGCGCGAGAACCTGCGCGGCGCCTTCCTCTACGCCTGCGACGACGGTGCGTGCGGCGTGCACATTGTCTTTGACCACAAGGTCATTCTCGGCACGCGCGCACGCAAGATGCGCACGAAGAGCTACAACGCCTTTTCGAGCATCGACTATCCGGAGACGGCCATTTTACGCGGCCGCCAGCTCGTGTATTATATCCCGGAGCACGTTGACGGCGCGCCGCGCTTTTACGACCGGCTCGATCCCGGCGTGTTCGTGCTCAAGCTCATCCCCGGCATCGACGCCGGCATTTTCGACTACCTCAAGGTGCACTACCGTGCGCTCGTGATCGAGAGCTTCGGCGTCGGCGGCCTGCCGTGCTACGGCGACGAGAGCTTTTATAACGCCGTACGCGACTGGGTGGAGTCCGGCCGCGTCATCGTCATGACGACACAGGTCCCCCACGAGGGCAGCGACATGGAGGTGTATCAGGTCGGTCACCGCGCCAAGCGTGAGCTCGGGCTCATCGAGGCCTACAGCATGACGAGCGAGGCCGTGGTCACAAAGCTCATGTGGATCCTCGGCCAGACCGGGGACAGCGCCGAAATCCGCCGCCTGTTTCAGACGCCGGTGCAAAAAGATCAGATCTTCTAGGAGGAGCGACGATGGACTATCAGGCCGAATACCGCAGCAAGCTGCGCACGCCCGCCGAGGCGGTGCGTGCCGTGAAGGACGGCGACTGGGTGGACTATACGTCGGGGCTCGGCTTCCCGCCGCTGCTCGATGCGGCGCTTGCCGCCCGGCGTGACGAGCTGCACGACGTGAAGGTGCGCGGCAATCTCTGCATGGGCCCGCTGCAGATCGTCGAGTGCGACCCGGAGCAGACGCATTTTCTCTACCACACATGGCACTGCTCGGCGTATGAGCGCAGGCTCTGCGACCGTGGCCTGTGCTACTTCGCGCCGATGATTTTCCGCAACCTCGCGTGGTATTACCGGCAGTTTCTCACGGTGAACGTCGCCATGGCGTGCGTCACGCCGATGGATCGCCACGGGTACTTCAACCTCTCGGCGGCGACCGGCGTGTCCCGCGCGATCCTCGAGCAGGCGGACATCGTCATTCTGGAGATCAACGAGCATCTGCCGCGGCTGCGCGGCGGCTTTGACGAGGTCATCCATATCTCCGATGCGGACATGATCGTCGAGGGCGCGCACGCGCCGTTTTCCGATCCGCCCGAGCACCCGGCGAGCGCGGAGGACACCGCGATCGCAAACCTGCTCCTGCCGCACATCTGCGACGGGGCGACCGTTCAGCTCGGCATCGGCGGCATGCCCACCGTGCTCGGAAAGCTCCTCGCGCGCTCTGGTCTGCATGACCTCGGCATGCACACCGAGCTCTGCTCGGACGCGTATCTCGAGCTGCACGAGGCGGGCGTGCTCACGAACCGCCGCTGCACGCTGCACCGCAATCAGGGGATGCTCGGCATCACGATCGGCTCCAGGCGGCTCTACGACTGGGTGGACGACAACCCCGGCGTCATCGCCGCGCCGTTGTCCTATGTCAATGCGCCCGAGGTCATCGCACAGCTTGACAACATGGTGTCGATCAACAGCTGCATCGCGGCCGATCTCTACGGGCAGGTCGCGTCCGAGAGCTCCGGTCTGCGCCAGATCAGCGGCACGGGCGGCCAGCTTGATTTTCTCACGGGCGCGGCCATGGCGCGCGGCGGCAAGGCGTTCATCTGCATGACGTCCACCTTCACGGACAGGGACGGTGTGCGCCATTCGCGCATCCTGCCGTATTTCGGCGGCGACATCGTCACGTCCCCGCGCGCACAGGCGTATTATCTGGCGACGGAGCAGGGCGTGGTAAATCTCGCCGGGCGCAGCACGTGGGAGCGTGCCGAGGCGCTGGTCTCCATCGCACATCCGGATTTTCGTGACGAGCTCATCCGGGCTGCGGAGGCGCAGAAGATCTGGCGGCGCAGCGCAAAACGCTAAGACGGCGCTAAGATTCGGCTGCGCGGTGCAGATTTTGCTTGTGTTTGCGCGCGTGTGCGCATACAATGATTCCGGGATAAGGGAGTAATTGGCGCGATCCGTCGCGCGGCCCGGCCAACAACCGATCTGTTGGATCTGGCTCGGTCTGAAATGATGAGACTTATCTGCCTATAGGGCAGGTAGGTCTCTTTTTTTCATTTCCGGGGAATCCTATCCGATACCGAAAAGGAGGACAAACGATGGAATATTACCGGCAGTCATCCGCCGACACGCTGCACGCGCTCGACAGCACGCCCGACGGACTCACACAGGCGCAGGCCGACGAGCGGCTGGCGCGTGACGGGCACAATGTGCTCGCAGAGCCGCCGAAGCCGTCGGTCGTCAAGCGCTTTTTTGCCCAGCTCGCGGATCCGATGATCCTGGTGCTGCTCGCGGCGGCGCTGGTCTCGGCCGTCACGAGCGCATATGCGCACGAGAGCTTTGCGGACGTCATCATCATTTTGCTCGTCGTCATCATCAACGCAGTGCTCGGTGTGTATCAGGAGAGCAAGGCCGAGCAGGCCATCGCCGCGCTCAAGGAGCTCAGCGCGGCGCACAGCCGCGTGCTGCGCGGCGGCAAGATCGTGACCGTCCCGAGTGAGACGCTCGTCGTGGGCGACGTGCTCGTGCTCGAGGCGGGCGACGCCGTACCGGCCGACGCGCGCGTGATCGAGAGTGCCAGCCTGCGCGCGGAGGAGGCTGCGCTGACCGGCGAGAGTGTGCCGGTGTCAAAATCCGCCGACGCGCTCACAGCCGACGGCGAGATCGGTCTCGGTGACCGCAGCAATATGCTCTACCTCGGCAGCAGCATCGTCTACGGGCGCGGCCGCGCCGTCGTCACCGAGACCGGTATGCAGACGCAGATGGGGCACATCGCCGACGCACTCACGCAGACGAAGGAAAACAAGACGCCCCTGCAGCTGCGCCTGTCGCAGCTGAGCCGCATCCTGACGTGGCTGGTGCTGGGCATCTGCGCGATCGTGTTCGCGGTCGGCGTGCTGCGCGCCGGCTCGATCAGCGGCCGCGTCGTGCTCGACACGTTCCTCATCGCCGTGAGCCTTGCGGTCGCCGCCATTCCGGAGGGGCTGGCTGCGGTCGTGACGATCGTGCTGTCGATCGGCGTGACGAACATGAGCCGCCGCAGCGCGGTCATCCGCCGGCTCACGGCGGTCGAGACGCTCGGCTGCGCGCAGATCATCTGCACGGACAAGACCGGTACGCTCACGCAAAACCGCATGACCGTCACGGCGTCTGCGGGCAGCGACGAGCACCTGCTCGCCACCGCCATGGCGCTGTGTGCCGACGCCGTGCACGACCCGGATACGGACACCGTGACCGGAGAACCGACCGAGGCCGCGCTCGTGCGCTGGGCGGTCACGCAGGGGCTGTCGCCGAGCGCGCTGCGCGAGCAGCTGCCGCGCGTGGCCGAGGCACCGTTTGACAGCGCACGCAAGATGATGAGCACCCTGCATTCCGACGGCGGGCGCATCGTGCAGTACACCAAGGGCGCGCCCGATGTGCTGCTGCCGCTGTGCGACCGCATCTGGATCGACGGGCAGGCCGTGCCCATGACGGAGGAACACCGCGCTGAGATCGCCGCGCATAACCGCGACATGACCGGCCGGGCGCTGCGCGTGCTGGCGGCGGCCATGCGCACGTATGACGCGCTGCCGGACGATACGTCGCCCGCGGCGCTTGAGCAGCACCTGTGCTTTCTCGGTCTGGCGGGGATGATCGACCCGGTGCGTCCCGAGGTCGTGGATGCCATCCGCGACTGCCGCAGCGCCGGTATCCGCCCGATCATGATCACCGGCGACCATGTGGACACCGCCAGCGCCATCGCGCGTGAGCTCGGCCTGCTCGGGCCCGGCGACGAGGCCGTTACCGGCGCGGAGCTGGGCGCCATGGACGACGACACGTTCCGCCGCCGCCTGCAGCACATCAGCGTCTATGCCCGCGTGCAGCCGGAGCACAAGACGCGCATCGTCCAGGCGTGGCGCGACGCCGGCTTCATCACCGCCATGACCGGCGACGGCGTCAACGACGCGCCGAGCATCCGTGCGGCGGACATCGGCATCGGCATGGGCATCACCGGCACGGACGTGACGAAAAACGTGGCCGACATGGTGCTCGCCGACGATAACTTTGCCACCATCGTCGGCGCGGTCGAGGAGGGGCGGCGCATTTATGACAACATCCGCCGCGCCGTGAAGTTCCTGCTCGGCTCGAACATGAGCGAGGTGCTGAGCATCTTTGCCGCGACAATGCTCGGCTTTACGATCCTTGAGCCGGTGCACCTGCTGTGGATCAACCTGCTCACCGACTGCTTCCCGGCGCTGGCGCTCGGCATGGAGCGCGCAGAGCCGGACATCATGACCCGCCCGCCGCGCAGCGCGCGCGAGAGCATCTTCGCGCACGGCGTCGGCTTCGACTGCGTGTATCAGGGCGTGATGTGCGCGGTGCTGACGCTGGCGGCGTTTTTCATCGGCCACTACATGGAGTACGGCGTCTGGACGGTCACGAATTCGCCCGACGGCACGACGATGGCGTTTCTGACGCTGAGCATGGCGGAGATTTTCCACAGCTTCAATATGCGCGCACACCGGGCGAGCCTGTTTACGCTGCGCACGCCCAACTGGGCGCTCGTCGGCGCGGCCGGGGCGAGCCTTGCGCTCACGACGCTGTGCATCTATGTGCCGTTTTTGGCCAACGCCTTTGACTTCACGCCCATCTCCGCCGCCGAGTATGCCGTGGCGATGGGGCTGGCGTTTCTGGTGCTCCCGATCGTGGAGGGCGTCAAATGCGTGCAGCGCGCCGCTGCGAAACGCCGCGCGCGTGCATGATTTTCGCGCGCTCGGCGCACACTACCTCCGAACGGATGAAACGAGAGGAGATGGATGCCGTGCGCCGAGCGCTGCCGGTCCCGCAGCGGGTGATGGCCGTCGTGCTGTCTGCGCTGTTCGTGCTCTGCCCGCTTGCGGCCTATGCCGCAGGGGAGGAGGCGGACGCCGTGCCGCTGCCGATCATCATGTACCACGAGGTCAAGCCCGACAAGTCCGGCAAGGACGCCATCCAGCCGTGGGAGCTGGAATCCGACCTCCGGTGGCTGGCGGAAAACGGCTACACGACCGTCGTCATGGCGGACGTCATCGCCTATGTGCGTGACGGTACGCCGCTTCCGGAAAAGCCCATCGTGCTCAGCTTTGACGACGGGTACTACAACAACTACGTCTATGTGCTGCCGCTGCTGCGGCAATATGCGGCGCGCATCGTCTTTTCGCTGCTCGGGCGCAACACGGACGATTTCACCGAGTGGCCGAGTGAGAGCATCGACTATGCGCACGTTACATGGGCGCAGCTCAATGAGATGCTCGCCTCCGGTCTCGTCGAGGTGCAAAACCACTCGTATGACCTGCACGCCTACACATCCGAGCGGCACGGCTGCATGCAGAACCGGGGCGAGTCGGACGCGGCGTATACAGAGCTGCTGCGCGCAGACCTTCAGCGCCTGCAGGATGAGCTCGCGGAGCACACCGGCCGCACGCCGGACACCTTTGCCTACCCCTATGGCAAGTACGGCGACCTGACGGATACCGTTCTGCGCGGCATGGGCTTTCAGGCGACACTGTCGTGCGACTGGGGCATCAACCGCCTCACGCGCGATTCCGCGTGTCTGTACCGGCTGCGGCGCATCTGCCGCTCACACGGGCAGCCGCTGTCCGCCGCGCTCGAGCGCGCGTATAGGGCGGCAGGATAAAAAACGCACACATCACAAAGGTGATGTGTGCGTTTTTGGTTTGCCGAAAGTCCGCCCAAAAACCATTTCTCCGGAAACCTGCGCGGCCGCGCCGCTTTGCTTTGCACCCCGTGCACCGGCGCGGCATACATTGGGGCATAGCGCTCTGGCGCGAACAAAGGGGGAGACGCCATGAAAATCGAGCTGCGCCGCGCCGCCTTGACCTATCAGGCGCCGGACGGCGAGGTGGCGGCGCTGCGGGATGTGACCTTCGGCGTGGCCGACGGCGAGTTTGTGAGCATCGTCGGGCCGTCCGGATGCGGAAAATCCACGCTGCTGGCGCTCATCGCCGGTATTGAGCGTCCGTCTGGCGGGGAGGTGCTCGTCGACGGCGAGCCCGTGCGCGCGCCGACAGGGAAGGCGGGGCTGATGCCCCAGCGCGATCAGCTTTTTGACTGGCGCACGATCTGGGGCAACGTGACGCTCGGACTGGAGATCCGGCACGAGAACACACCCGCGCGGCGCGACGCCGTGCGCGCCCTGCTCACGCAGTACCAGCTCGACGGCTTTGCGCGCAAGCTGCCAAACCAGCTCTCGGGCGGGATGCGCCAGCGCTGCGCGCTCATCCGCACGCTGGCGACATCGCCGGATGTGCTGCTGCTCGACGAGCCGTTTTCCGCGCTCGACTATCAGACGCGGCTGGCCGTGTCGGGCGACATCGCGCAGATCATCCGCCGCGAGCACAAGACGGCGCTGCTCGTCACGCACGACATTTCCGAGGCCATCAGCCTCTCGGACCGCATCGTCGTGCTCACGCACCGCCCCGCGACCGTCAAGGCCATCCATGACCTCGGCGCGCTGCGTGCTGTGCCGCCGCTGCAGCGGCGCAGCCGGGCGGAATTTCAGACGCTGTTCAATCAAATATGGGAGGAGCTGGATGTCAATGCCTGAACGGTCGCTCTCCCCGCAGAGACTTGCGTATCTGCGCGCACAAAAGCGCCGCCGCCGGGTCGTGCTGGCGCTGCAGGTGCTGCTGCTGGCGGCGTTTCTCGGCTGGTGGGAGCTCGCGGCGCGCTGCGGCTGGGTGGACGCCTTCATCGTCAGCAGCCCGTCGCGCGTGGTGCGCACGCTCGCGGCGCTGCAAAGCTCCGGCGAGCTGTGGCTGCACATCGGCACGTCGTGTCTGGAGGTCGTGGCGGGCTTCCTGCTCGGGACGCTGCTCGGCACGCTCATCGCCATCGGCCTGTGGTGGAGCGAGCTGCTCTCGCGCGTGCTCGACCCGTATCTGGTCGTGCTCAACGCGCTGCCGAAGACGGCGCTCGGGCCGGTGTTCATCGTCTGGATCGGCGCGGGCACAGGCTCGATCATCGCCATGACGGTCGCAATCTCGCTCTTCGTCACGATCCTGAATATGCACGTGGGCTTTCTGTCCACGGATCGGGAGAAGATCCGCCTGATGCAGACGCTCGGCGCGACGCGCCATCAGATCCTGTGGCGGCTGGTCATTCCGGCCAACTACGCCACGCTGTTCAATACGCTGCGTGTGAACGTCGGCCTGTCGTGGGTCGGCGTCATCATGGGCGAATTTCTGGTGTCCAAAGCCGGTCTCGGCTATCTGATCGTCTACGGGTCGCAGGTGTTCAACATGGACCTTGTGATGGCGACCGTCTTCGTGCTTGCGGCGGCGGCCGTGGTGATGTATCAGCTTGTGCTGTGGCTGGAGAAGGGATTCAAAAATCGGTTGGGAGTGACGCAATGAAACGGTTTCTTTGTGGGGTTCTGGCGGTATTGCTGCTGGTGGCCTTATGCGCCTGCGGCACGCAGGAGACGGCCACCGTCCGCCTGAGCGAGGTGACACATTCGGTGTTCTACGCGCCGCAGTATGTGGCGCTGGAGCAGGGTTTTTTCGCGGATGAGGGGCTGAAGATCGAACTGAGCAACGGCGGCGGCGCCGACAAGGTCATGACGGCGGTGCTCACCGGGCAGGCGGACATCGGTCTCGCCGGACCGGAGGCGTGCATCTACGTGTACAATCAGGGCAAGGACGATCACCCGGTCGTGTTCGGCCAGCTCACGAAGCGCGACGGGTCGTTTCTCGTCGGGCGTGCGGATGTGCCGTTTTCGTGGGAACTGCTGCGCGGCAGGACCGTCATCGGCGGGCGCGCAGGCGGTGTGCCGGAGATGACGCTCGAATACGTCATGCGGCAAAACGGCATCGTCCCCGGCGTAGACGCCGATGTGGATACAACGGTGCAGTTCAACATGATGGCCGGAGCGTTTACCGGCGGCAACGGCGATTTTGTCACGCTCTTTGAGCCGACGGCCACCGAGGTCGCGCAGGCGGGCAAGGGGTATATCCTTGCGTCCGTCGGGCAGGAAAGCGGCGAGATCCCGTATACGGCCTACTTCGCCTCGCAGACGTACATCCGGGAGCACGCGGATGTGGTGCAGCGCTTTACAAACGCCGTTGCGCGTGCGCTGACATGGATCGCCGAGCACGACGCGGCCGAGACCGCCGCCATCATCGCCCCGCAGTTTCCGGACACGGACGTGTCCGTGCTCACGCAGGTCGTGCAGCGCTACAAGGACATCGATGCGTGGAACGCGACGCCGGTCATGGCGCAGTCATCCCTTGAGCGGCTCGAGACCGTCATGGAGACGGCGGGCGTGCTCGAGCACGCCGACTGGGTGGATTTTGACCGCCTTGTCGACAACAGTTATGCGCATAACGCCGCCCGATAATGCACGAAGCCCCCGGCCTGCGGCCGGGGGCTTTTGCGCTTTTCAGAAAAGAGGGGGGAGAGATCACTCAGAAACTTGCAACGACAGCGCCGTTGTAGGTGTCGGCAATGTACTGCTTGACGGCGTCGGTCTTGAGCGCCTTGAGCAGCGCCTGCGTCTTCGGGCTGTTCTCGTCGCCGGCGCGCACGGCAATGATGTTGGCGTAGGTCTGCGCGGCGGTGCCGTCGGCGTTCTCGGTGGCGAGCGCGTCGCTGATGTTCAGACCGGCGGCCAGCGCATAGTTGCCGTTGATGACGGCGATGGTGCCGGCGCTCGCGTTCTTGAGCTGGGCCGGGACGGTGTCGGCCTGCACGGTGACGATGTTGTAGCCGCCGTCGTCGACGATGTCGAGCGTGCTCACGCCCTTGGCGGCGTCTGCGTCATCGGGAAGCTTGATCAGGCCCTCCTGCTGCAGCAGGAACAGGGCGCGGGTCTCGTTGCTGTCGTCGGCGGGGATGATGATGGTCGCGCCCTTGGCGAGACCCTTCAGGTCGGTGACACCGTTTCCGTAGATGCCGAACGGCTCGTAGTGGATGGCACCGACGGAAACGAGGCTTGTGCCGTTTTTGGCGTTGAAGCTGTCAAGGTAGGGCTTGTGCTGGAAGTAGTTCGCGTCGAGCGTGCCGTCGGCCAGCGCCTGGTTCGGCAGGACATAGTCGTCATAGGTGACGATCTTGAGCTCGTAGCCCTCGTCGGCAAGCGCCTGCTTGACCTGCTCGAGGATCTCGGCGTGCGGGGTGGCGCTGGCGCCGACGGTGATGACCTTGTCGTCGGCGGAATCGCTGTTTTTGTCGTCGGTGGCCTTGTCGCCGCAGGCGCTCAGAGACACGAGCGAGAATGCCAGCACAAGGGCGAGGATGAGGGAAGTGATCTTTTTCATTTCAGGTTCTCCTTTATGTTATATTTTATCAGAATTTGTGTGGGTACGGATGATCGGGTGTGCGGTTCGGCGGGGGATACATTCGTCCGCGCCGGATGTTTTCGCGCAGCAGCGCTGGATAATGCAGACGCATGGGCGGCACCTCCCGTCAGCTGTGCGCGCGCCGGTCGGTGCGGCGGGCGATGTACATGCCGAACTCCTGCAGGATCTGCACGATGAGAATGGTCAGTGCTACGCACAGCCAGACGATCTGATCGTCGTACTTCTGGTAGCCGTAGGTGATGGCGATCTGACCGAGACCGCCGCCGCCGATCGTGCCGGCCATGGCGGAGTAGCCGAGGATGGTCACGGTGGAGATGACGGCGCCGGTGATGAGCGCGGGCTTGGCCTCCGGGATGATGACCTTCCAGATGATGCGGAATGTGGACGCGCCCATGGACTGCGCGGCCTCGATGACGCCGGCGTTGACTTCCTTGGCGGCGGACTCGACCATGCGCGCCACATACGGGGCGGCGGCGATGACGAGCGTCACGATCACGGCGCGGTTGCCGAGGCTCGTGCCGACGACAAACTTTGCCACCGGCAGCATGGCCACCATGAGGATGATGAACGGGATGCTGCGCAGGGCGTTGACGATGATGCCGAGCGTGCGGTTGAGCCAGCCGATGGGGTGGATGCCGTCGCGGTCGGTCATGCGCAGGATGAGCCCGACCGGCAGGCCGATGAGATAGGCAAAGAACGTGGAGATGAGCGTCATGTAAACGGTCTCCCAGATGCCGAGCTGCAAAATGCCGTTTTGCCAGAGCTTGATGAGCAATTCAGACATGGCTTAAACCTCCTGAAGATAAGAGATGTGGTTGTGCTCGAGCCAGCGCAGCACATCGTGGAACTGCTGCGGATCGTCGGGCAGGTCGATGACCATGTGGCCGTAGATGCTGCCCTCGACGATGCGGGTGTCGGCGAAGAGGATGTTCACCGGCACGTTGCACTCGAGCGTGATACGCGAGATGACCGGCTCGTTGGAGCAGCTGCCGTCGAAGACGAGGCGCAGCCGCTTGCCCGTGCACGGCGGGAGATTTTCGGCCGGGCTCTTCGGAAGGATGAGCGCCTTGGCGATGTCGGATTTCGGGTGGGTGAACACATCGCTGACGTTGCCGATCTCGGCGATGCAGCTTTGGTCGATGACGGCCACGCGCTGACAGATCTGCTCGATGACGCGCATCTCGTGCGTGATGACGACGATCGTCACGCCGAGCGTCTGGTTGATCTGCTTGAGCAGGCGGAGGATCGACTGCGTGGTGTTCGGGTCGAGGGCGCTGGTGGCCTCGTCGCACAGGAGGTATTTCGGCCGCGTCGCCAGGGCGCGGGCGATGGCCACGCGCTGCTTCTGACCGCCGGAGAGCTGCGAGGGATAGGCCTTCGCGCGGTCGGACAATCCGACGAGCTCGAGCAGCTCCTCGGCGCGCGCCTGCGCCTTGTCGCGCTTGACGCCCGCGATCTCGAGCGGGAAGCAGATGTTGCGCAGCACCGTGCGCTGCTCGAGCAGGTTGAAGCTCTGGAAGATCATGCCGATGTCCTGCCGCGCCTTGAGCAGGTCGCGTCGGCTGAGCTGCGTCATGTCGCGCCCGTCGATGCGCACCGTGCCGGAGGTCGGCCGTTCGAGGAGATTGATGCAGCGCACGAGCGTGCTCTTGCCGGCACCGCTCAGGCCGATGATACCGAAGATCTCCCCGTCCTCGATGCGCAGGTCCACATCCCGCAGGGCGTGGATGTCGCCGGTCGGAGAGGGGTAGGTCTTGTTGAGATGTTCGATTTCGATCATGGTGGATTCTCCCTCGCAGAATGAATTTTTCGGAACAAAAAAACAGAGGCCGGAAGACTCGTTGTCTTCCGGCCTCTGCGGATACGGCTTGGAATTTGGATCAGCCGTTATTGGAAGCGAACACAAGACGAGTCGTATTTTCGAGCACGACGAAACATGCACATGCAGCCGGGCATGTACATCATCATAGCCATCATCATGTTGTTCGTCTGAGCAAACTTCATAATACAACGCGTCTCCTTTCGTTCAAAATCACGGTTTCCTGTGGAAACGAGCGCAGTATAACGCAGTTCCCTGCGCTTGTCAACCCCAAAATCCACAAAAGCGGTATGAAATATGTATTAGAAAAAATGAATGTATCTATTCTAAAATTCGATCGTTTGCGGTGCTATATCGGGATCGTGGCTGCACAGCGACGCCACACACGCGGGATCGCGGCTCATGCTGCCGATCCAGTCGAGCGCCTTTTTGGCGCGCACGCTGTTTTCGCAGATGCCGGGCACCGTGCCCTTTGCCCATGAGCGGGGACTCGCCGCACCGTCGGCGTTGAGCAGCACATAGCGCTCGCCGTTTCGGATGAGCGCTGCAAACATCCCCTCCGTGTGACCCGCGATGTGCACAAGATGCACCGAGTCGTCACCGAAGAGGTCATACGAGCGGCTCTCCGGGCCGATGTGGTTCACGCGGTACCAGAAGCGCTCCGGCGGCTCGTCGATCCACAGCCTGCGCGAGGTGTAGCGCAGGTTGACGCGGCACGACCAGAAGTATTCCTCCTCCGGCACGAGCAGGCGCTTTGCGCCCCGCACCTCGCTGATGCCGGCAATATGATCCGGGTCGAGGTGGGAAAAGAGCACATAGTCCAGATCCCGCGGCCGGATGCCGCGCGCGGCCAGCTGCTCGCCGATCGACTGTCCCGGTGCGACGACGCTGTGCACGAGCGTGTACCACCCGCGGCCGAACATGCGCAGCTGCGCCGCGCGATCCTCCACCCCGGTCGGGCTCACTGTGCGCGGCAGACCGGCGTCGACCAGAAACAGCCCCTTCGGGTGCTCCACGAGATACGCCGACACCGGCAGCCAGATGCGTGCATCCGCTTTTGTGCGCCGTGCGTCGGCCTTCGCCGGCCAGCGCCACTGGCCGCTCGCCGGGAGATCCGGCGCGACGCCGATCCTCCCGCAGTGCAGAACATGGACCCGGATCCGAGGCATTTGCGCTCACCTCTGCAAATATACGAAAATTAACCATACGGTCAGCAAAAACATAACACTGATTGTGTAAAATGTCAACCCCGACGGGCAGAACGGCGGCATTTTTGCTGCATTTTACGGTAAAATGCACATTTGTCTATTGAATTGTGTGTGTGAGATGTGTTACAATCCTTGTGTATGAATTCACAAATCAGGGAATGCAACGGAAATTATTCAAGGGGAAGAAAGGAGCCTGAAAATGGCAAGAGAACTGATCCTGAAACTAGGCAAAAAGATCACCGACCGTGTGGACGTCAAGCTCGGCATGACCCAGCTCGACGAGACTTCGCCCGAGTATTATGGCCTGGCCAGCGTCGTCACCGACGAGATGGCGGAGCTTGCGCTCGCGATGAAGGTGCGTGTCCCGACCACACCGGCCGAGATCGGCAAAAAGGTCGGCAAGGACCCCGTCTACGTGGAGCAGCTGTTTGACCAGATGTCCATGATCGGCCTGCTCGAGTACAACTGGGAGAACGCCGATCACCACAAGCAGTGGACGCTGCCGATCTTCGTGCCCGGCTCTGCAGAGCTGATGAACATGAACCTGCAGCAGGTCGAGGAGCATCCGGAGATCGCGCAGTTTTTCGAGCGCATGGCGTTTCTGCCGCTGACGAAGATCACCTGCATGGTGCCTCCCGGAGGCGCCGGCGTCGGCATGCACGTCATCCCGGTCGAGAAGGCCATCCCGGCCACGAACGAGTCGGTCGATGTCGAGCACATCTCCCACTGGCTGAAAAAGTATGATGGCCACATCGGCGTCGGCTACTGCTCCTGCCGCAATGCCATGCGCCTTCAGGGGCAGGGCTGCGGTGAGCTGCAGGATGAGATGTGCATCGCCGTCGGTCAGTTTTGTGACTACTGTCTCGAGACCGGCAAGGGCCGCAAGATCACCTATGAAGAGGCGATGGAGATCCTCCAGCGCGCCGAGGACAACGGCTATGTCCACCAGATCACGAACATCGACGGTGAGGACAAGATCTTCGCCATCTGCAACTGCGCGCTCGGCTCCTGCTTCGCGCTGAGAACGAGCCAGCTGTTCAACACGCCCAATATGTCCGCCTCCGCTTACCGCGCCCATGTCGATGCCGAAAAGTGCGTCGCCTGCGGCAAGTGCGCCGAGGTCTGCCCGGCCGGTGCCGCCAAGCTCGGCCAGAAGCTGTGCACCAAGACCGGACCCGTGGTCTATCCGAAGCAGCCGCTGCCGGACGACAACCATTGGTGCGAGCATATGTGGAGCCCGAACTATAAGGACGACAACCAGAAGCAGTGCCACGAGTCCGGCACCGCACCCTGCAAGACCGCCTGCCCGGCGCACATCGCCGTTCAGGGCTACATCAATCTGGCTGCGCAGGGCCGCTATCTGGATGCGCTCAAGCTCATCAAGCAGGATAACCCGTTCCCGGCCGTCTGCGGCAGCATCTGCAACCGCCGCTGCGAGGACGCCTGCACCCGCGGCAACGTCGACCGCGCCGTCGCCATCGACGAGATCAAGAAGTTTGTCGCCGAGCAGGAGCTGCAGGCCGACAAGCGCTACATCCCGAAGGTCATCACCCACCGCGGCATCGCCGATCCGTACCCGGAGAAGATCGCCATCATCGGCGCCGGCCCGGCCGGCCTGTCGTGCGCCTACTATCTGGCGAACATGGGCTACGAAAATGTCACCGTGTTTGATAAAAACGAGGTCCCCGGCGGTATGCTGACCCTCGGCATCCCGAGCTTCCGTCTCGAGAAGGACGTGGTCAACGCCGAGATCGAGGTGCTCAAGGAGATGGGTGTCCACTTCCAGTGCGGTGTCGAGATCGGCAAGGACATCACCATCGATCAGCTGCGTGAGCAGGGCTACAAGGGCTTCTACCTCGCCATCGGTGCGCAGAAGAGCGCGCCCATTGGCATCCCGGGCGAAGAGCTCTCCGGCGTGTACGGCGGCGTGGACTTCCTGCGCAAGGTCAACCTCGGCAAGAAGCCGCGCATCGGCAAGAAGTGCGCCGTCATCGGCGGCGGCAACGTCGCCATGGACGTCTGCCGCACGGCTATCCGTCTCGGCGCGCAGGACACCTACGTCATCTACCGCCGCAGTCAGGCCGAAATGCCGGCTGACGCGGAGGAAGTCGCGGAAGCCATGGAAGAGGGCGTGCAGTTCCGCTTCCTGAGCGCTCCGGCCGAGATCCTCGGCGAGAACGGCAAGGTCAAGGCCATCAAGGTCGAGATCATGGAGCTGGGCGAGCCCGACGAGAAGGGCCGCCGCAAGCCCGTCGGCACCGGCAAGTTCGAGACCATCGAGGTCACGTCCGTCATCGGCGCCATCGGCCAGCGCGTCGACCTCGGCCATATCGCGCCCGAGGCGATGGCCTTCAACCGCAACGGCACCGTCCAGGTCGACGGTGTGACGTATCAGACCGCGCAGCCCGACGTCTTTGCCGGCGGCGACGTGGTCACCGGTCCGAAGTTCGCCATCGACGCGATCGCGGCCGGCCGCGAGGGCGCCGTGTCCCTGCACCGCTTTGTGCATGACGGCCAGAGCCTGACGCTGGCGCGTGACCCGCGCGAGTTCTACGAGCTGGATAAGAAGAATGCCGTCCTGCCCATCGACTGCTTCGACGCTCCGGCGCGCCAGACCGTCGCGCACGACGCGAGCAAGGCCAAGACCTTCTCCAACGACCGCATCACCTTCACGGAGGCGCAGGTCAAGGCGGAGGCATCCCGCTGCCTCGGCTGCGGCGTGTCCGTCGTCGACCCGAACAAGTGCATCGGCTGCGGCCTGTGCACCACCCGCTGCGAGTTTGACGCGATCCACCTGCAGCGCGATATGCCGGAGGCCAGCCGTATGTACCGCACCGAGGACAAGATGAAGGCCATCCTGCCGCACATGATCAAGCGCGCTGCGAAGATCACCATCAAGGACATCAAGGAAAAGTGCGCGAAGTAAACCCGCCGGAGGAACATACCCATGCATGAACTCGGAACCGTGTTCTATGTCATTCGCGAGGTCGAGCAGGTCGTCGAGGAAAACCACCTGACCAAGGTTGCCAGCGTCACGCTGGAGATCGGCGAGGTCAGCGGCATCATTCCGTACTATCTGACGGACTGCTGGCAGTGGGCGATCCAGAAATCGCAGTATCTGAAAGAGGCGGAGCTGAAGATCGAGACCGTTCCCGCCGTGACCTTCTGCGAGGACTGCAAGCAGACATATCCCACGGTAAAATACGCAAAAATATGCCCGCACTGTAAAAGCGAGCATACCTATCTGGTGTCAGGCAACGAATATAACATCAAAGAGATCGAGGCCTGTTAGCATCCCAAAAACGAACACGGAGAACGAAAAATCGTTCTCCGTGTTTTTTGGTATAGATCATATCCCGACCGGCGCGCGGTCGATCGGCAGCTGGATGATCTCGAGCTTTCGCAGTGCGGCGTATTCGAGCGTGCGCTCCGTGCCGCCGGGACGGCCGTCAAAGGCGGCGATGAGGATGCGCGAGGCGTCGACCATGTAGCGGTTGCGGCGCATCATGCAGCCCGGCGTGTACGCCTCCTGCACGAGCGTCTGATAGTCGCACTGGCGCAGGTCGTAATCATAGCGCGCGCGCAGCTCCGGCCGCCAGCGGTCGGCCTGTCCGGAGAAGGGGATGGCCGCCTCGATCGTGACCTCCGGGTGACTGAGGCGCAGATAGCGCGCGGCATCGAAAAAATACAGGTCGCAGCCGTTGGCCATGCCGCAGATAAAGTGGCGGATGCCGTCGGCATAGACGGCGTCCACGGCGTCAAAGATCTGCTGCTGGAGCTTCCGGCAGCGGGGGTCATTCTCATCACTGCCCCAGGGCAGCTTGTATTCGCGGTATCCGGTGAAGCAGCAGGTGTGTTCGCGCTCAGGCATGGCGGCAGTCTCCTTTTCGGTGCTGGCATCCATTGTACGCGTCAAAAAAGCGCCTGTCAAACCTTTCCTGAAAAAAGTACTTGCAATCTCCGGGCACTGTGCTATAATGCAGACAGTAGTTAAACAACTGAATCGAGATGTCTTCGGGGCAGGGTGTAATTCCCGACCGGCGGTGATAGTCCGCGAGCCGAATGTGGTTGAATCGGTGCAATTCCGATACCGACAGTATAGTCTGGATGATAGAAGATGTTACGGACCTCCATAAGTTCGCAGCGCCTGAAGGACATGTTCTTTCAGGTGTTTTTCATTCCATGGAGGTGCTTTGTCATGTTGAAAGAAAACCTGTCCTTTATCGGTGTCTGCGCGCTTGTGTTCGCGGCATTGCTCGGCCTTGCGTATCTGTTTGAGCGCACGGTCTGCCACGATCTGCAGCGCCGCAGCCGCAGCCGCAACATCAGCTATGTGGCCATGTTCTCCGCCCTCGGCGGCGTGCTGATGCTGCTCGAGATCCCGCTGTTCTTCGCGCCCGGCTTCTATAAGATGGACCTGAGCGAGCTGCCGGTGCTCATGAGCGCGTTCTATCTCGGACCTGTGGCCGGTGTCACCACCGAGCTGCTCAAGGTGCTGCTCAAGCTCCTGCTCAAGGGCACGAGCACAGCTTTTGTCGGCGACTTTGCCAACTTCGTCGTCGGCTGCACGTTCGTCCTTCCCGCCGCTGTCATCTACCACCACCACAAGACCCGCCGCTCCGCCATCATCGGCATGGCCGTCGGCACGCTGTGCATGACGGTGTTCGGCAGCCTCTTCAATGCCCTGTACCTGATCCCGAAGTTCGCCGAGCTGTTCCACCTGCCGATCGATCAGATCGTCGCCATGGGCACGGCTGTGAACAAGGGCATCACCAGTGTGCCGACGCTCGTGCTGTTCGCCGTCGTCCCGTTCAACCTCATCAAGGGCATCGTCGACTCGGCGCTGACGTATCTGCTGTATAAGCGCGTGGAGTTTTTGCTCTTCCCGGAGCTGCGCAAAAAGAATCAGGCGCAGCCGGTGCAGCCCAAAACGCCCACCCCGCAGCACTGAGGCGCAGACCGTAACCGTATCCCGAAACCGCCGGCAGGCATCAGCCTGCCGGCGGTTTTTCGTCCGTGCAGCAGCGGCGCACCGTGCGCAGCAGCAGTGTAAAGCTGAGCGTAAAGTTCACGCACTCATTGAAATACAGAACAAAGAGATATCCGGCCAGCCCGAACCGCGGCAGCAGTGCCCACACGAGCACCACGCCGAGCGTGGCGTCGAGTACGTTGATAGCCATGCAGCGCGTCTGCTGGCCGAGCCCACGCAGGCAGCCGTCGGTCACGGTGTCGAGATACATCACCGGCACGAGCGGCGCGAGCAGCCGGATATAGCGCCCCGCGTCATCCGAATGGTAGATCAGCCGTCCGAGCGGCCCGGAAAACGCCAGCAGCAGCACGGCCGTGCCGCACGCAAACAGCAGGCACCGGTACAGCAGCGTGCGCACCAGCCGCCGGATGTCCCCGCACCGGCCGGAGACCTGCGCCGTCGTCAGCTCCGGTACGAGCAGATCCGCCAGCGCATACAGCAGGCACGAAGGGAAGAGCACCACCGGCAGCGCCATGCCGTGCACGATGCCGTAGCCCGCGAGCGCACGGTCGGCCGTCAGACCGGCGCTTTTGAGCCCGCGCGGGATGAGCAGGTGCTCGAGCGTCGTGAGCGACGTGCGCGCATACGCAGACACCGCCAGCGGCAGCGCCACGGCGAGCATCCGCCGCGTCAGGTGCGGTACGGTGTCGCCGCCGCGGCGATATTTGCGCCGGTCGAGCGTGTACATCGCTGTCATCATCAGCAGCGACACCGCGTCTGCGCACGCACCGCCCGCCGTGACGGCGGCGCAGCTCTGCTCGAGATCGCCGGCGGCCGCAAGGGACAAAAACCACATCACGCACGTGATGCTCACCAGCTGCTCGATCAGATGCACGAGCGTCGGCTTCCACACGCGGCCGGAGGCGGTGAAGTACCCGTCCATGACCGCCGAGAGCGCGATGCACGGCAGGCTGATGCTCGTGATGCGCAGCGAGCGCACCGTGCGCGCGTCGCCGATCCAGAGAAACCCCACGGGCTCAGCCAGAAAATATACCAGCGTGCCCGCGCACAGGCCGAAAAACAGCGCATAGCACGCGCAGCGGCGCATCGCACCCGTGACGCCCGCGCCGCGCTCGAGTCCCATCTCCTCGGAGATCAGGCGCGTGGCGGCAAAGCGGATGCCGGAGATGGCGAAGGTTGCAAACAGCACGCTCACCGACAGGACGAGCTGGTAGAGCCCGATGCCGGCCGCGCCGATGTGCCCGACGAGCCACGCCTGAAAGACGAGCGCGATGCAGCGCATCACGATCGACGAGCCGGTCATGAGCGCGGTGTTGACAATGAGCCTGCGATGTGTGTGCACGCGCGCGACCTCCCGACGCAGTTTGTACCACTCTATGGTGCGGGAAAGAAAAAGATGCCGCCCGGCGTTTGCCGGACGGCATCTTGTGCATCTTCAGGTGTGCAGGTCGGTCTTGATCTTCGTCGTGGAGATCTCGGGCGTGCGGGGGAGGTAGACGACCTCGCATTTGTCCTTCAGGAAGTCGAATTTGCCCTTCCAGTCGTCGCCCATGACGAACACGTCCACGTGGTATTTGTCCACGTCGGTGAGCTTCTGGTCCCAGCTCTCCTCCGGGATGACGAGGTCGACATAGCGGATCGCCTCGAGCATCCGCTTGCGATCCTCGTAGGAGAAGTAGCTCTTTTTCTGCTTCTGCTCCCAGTTGAATTCGTCGGTGCTGAGTGCGACGATCAGATAATCGCCCTGCTCCTTGGCGCGGCGCAGGAGGTTGATGTGTCCGTAGTGCAGCAGGTCAAAGGTGCCGTAAGTGATGACGCGTCTCATGTGTGCTCCCTTTCCCGGAGGCGCTCGGCCAGAAACGCGGCGACGCGCTCGGCGGAGTGTCCGTCTGTGTATTGGTTGGTCAGCTTTGTGAGCTGCAGGCGCTTGGCCCGCAGCGGATCGTCGCCCGATGCAAGCTGGGCAAAAAACGTCCGGAAATCGTCCGGCGTGTCGAGCATGGCCGCGCTCTCGCGCAGCGGCTGCGGGTCGATGGCAAAGCCCGGCTGTCTGGCATAGGCATCAATGTCCTCGAACGTCAGGCCGACAGGCTTGCCTGTGAGCAGATAGTCAAACAGCACGGAGGAATAGTCCGTGATGAGCGCGTCCGTGCAGGCAAGAAATTCATAGGATGTGATGCCGTGCGCGGCGAAGAGCCCGTCGTCGATGAAGCGCAGGTTGCTCAGCTCCAGTGCGCGGATGTGCGCGAGATCCTGCGCCGGGTGGGGCTTGACGATCACGAGCGTGCCTGTCTCCCGTGCTGCCGCGTTTACGGCCTCGGCCGCCGCCGGGTCGTGGATGACGGGGATGGAGATGTCCGTCGTTGTGACGAGGTCGTTTTTGTGCTGGCGGTAGGTGGGATACCAGACGACGAAGCGGTCAAACTTTGCGCCGAAGATGTCCTTCAGGTCGCATTTTTGCGTGAACAGCTCATCGTTGCGCGGGAAGCCGAGCGTGACGAGCCTGTCCTGCGGGATGTGAAATTCATAGCTGTTGACAGCGTCAAAAAACGGCGCCTGGCTCAGCGCCCAGTCGGTCGTCGGGTCGCAGAAATAGTAGTCGTGCACGCTCTTGAGCGGGCTTCCGTGCGTCAGATACAGGTGCACGGTCTCCGGCCGGAGCGTCTGGATCTGGCCGTTGCAGTCCACGATGGCGGCGGCGCGGGCGCGCAGCGCAAACAGGCGCATCAGCGCCCATTTGCCATGCGTGCCGACAAAGCCGACGTTTTTTTCGTGCACGTGCCGGAATGCGGCCGGATCCGGCACGACCCATATGAGCCGGTACCGGTCGTTCCAGCCCTGGGCCAGCAGCTCACGATACAGGGCGCCGGTGTTGTCGCCGAGGGGCGGCGCACTCTCGAGCAGGATGACCGGCTTGCCGGGCAGCAGACTCAGCAGATGCACAAGCAGGCGTTTTAAGCGTTGTTTCATTTTCTCAGCACCTTTCGCACCATGCCGCCGACGAGCGCTTTTTCATATCCGTTCATGCTCAGCAGCCACACGGAGGCACAGTAAATAGCCGTATAAACGACGATGCCGCCGAGCAGCATCGGAATGCTGTAGAGGTTCACAAAGCGCATCATCAGCACGCCGCACGCGGCGGGCGGCAGCAGGCCGAGTGCCATGCGCCCGATGTTTTTCCAGAATACGGTCACGTCGATGTTCAGCCGCCGCTGATAGAAGATGTTCATCACGAGCCCGTTTGCCAGCGCAACGGCAATGGCCGTGCCGATCGCGCAGCCGATCGCGCCGAGATACCGGCAAAGCCAGATGCTGATGGCGAGGTTGCCGATGGCCATGGCGCCATAGATGATCGAGCGGTACTTGTGCAGGTTCTGCGCGCGCTGCATCTCGATGCCGAGATTCTGCGTCAGCGGCACCATGCCGGGGATGATGAGCAGCAACACGATGATGTACGCATCGTCATAGCCCGGTCCGGCCCAGAAATAGATAAACGGCTTGCCGAAGAAGACGATGCCGGTGCACACGAGCGACAGGATCAGAAACTGGATGCGCCCGACGCGCACGAACAGCTCCGTGAGCACGGAGCGCAGGCGCGCCTTGTCGTCCTTGTTATCCTGCACGAGCTGGTGGATGCGCGGTGTGAACACGGACGACACCGCCGTTGAAAACGAGATGAAGTACGTGTGCAGCTGCTGGCCGACGGCGTAGACCGCCGTGGCGGCGGTGCCGCAAAAGCGCGTGATGATGAGCTTGTCGAGGTTGTTGTTGACCTGGTCGACGACCATGTTGATGGCAATAAAGCCGGAGAACACGGCGATGTCCTTGAGCACGGCACCGTCAAAGCCCCGGAACAGAACCCGGATGTGCAGCTTGCCGAAGCAGTAGATCAGCCGCAGCACGTCCACAAACACCGAGATCGTCACCGTGATAACGACCATGCCGATCGAGCCGTAGCCCGCCAGCAGCACCGGCAGCGTCACGAGCGGGGACACGACCGTGCGCAGGATCTCCGTTGCCTTCAGGAACACGAACTGCTCCTGCGCACTGATGATGCTGCTGAACACGCTCATCGGGAAGCTTACGGCGAGGTTCGCCGTCAGCAGCAGCATGAGGATACGCGCCGTGTGGTACTCGGCGTCCGTCAGGCCGGTCTTGAATACCATCTCCAGATGAAACGTCAGGTACAGTCCGCACGCGAGCGCGATTAGTCCGATGACGGAAAACACGATCAGGAACAGGCCGTTGAGCCGCGCGATCTTGTCGTCCGCCTTTTCCTTGCGGTAGAGGATGTAGTAGCGCACGTAGCTGCCGCCGAAGCCGAGACTGAGCACAGACAAGATGGCGATCGTCGAGGCGACGGTGGAGTACAGGCCGTATTCGCTCTTGCCGAGGATGCGCAGCATGAACGGCGTGTAGGCAATGGAGACGATGATGTTGAGCGTCATCTGCACATACGTGAGCAGAGAGCCGGAACGCAGTTGATTGTGATGCTTCATAGTGTCAGTGTCCGGCGGCGGCGAACAGCATGTGTACCGCCCGGTACTGCTTCTTTCCGAGCAGGGACAGCACCAGCTTTTTGCGCGCCGGATAGCCTTTCAGATAGGGGTTGTGCCGGTAGTCGGGGAAGCGTGCGGCGGTGAAGTCCAGCAGCTGCGGCAGCAGCGGGTGCGTGCTCTGTGCCTTGAGAATGCGCACGGACGCATCATAGAGCACATTGTCTACGCAGAGCTTGCCGAGCTCGTTTTCGTACTGCTCGAACAGGCCGCGCGCCTGATACCACGTCAGCACATCGTCGATCGCGTCCATGATCTCGGCGTTGGCGTCGAGCGCGCGCTTGGTCACGGAGCCCTCATGCTGCCGGTAGAGGTAGAGCACGTCCGGCAGGATCACAACGGACCTTGCCGCCGTGAGCATCTTGCGCGTCATGCACAGATCCTCGCCCCAGCCGCGGGCGCGGAAGCGGATGTCCGTGTCCGTGAACAGGGTGCGCCGCCACGCGGCGATGCAGGCCGATGGGCGGTTGAGCAGCAGGGCAGGGGTCTCCGGAAGCGTCAGCGGCGTGCGCAGCGGCAGGTCGTCGGTGAACACCGCGCCGTCATTGTCGCCGGTCATGCGCAGGCCAAAATAGCAGACGTCGGGCGCGAGCGCCTCCAGCGCGGCGGACAGCACGGCGAACGCCTCCGGCGTATAGCTGTCGTCGCTGTCGAGAAAGAGCACATAGTCTCCCTGCGCGAGCGGGAGCGCCGCGTTGCGCGCGTCGCCCGCGCCGCCATTGGGCTTGTGCAGCACGCGGATGCAGTCCGGATGCTCGCGCGCGAGCGTGTCGCACAGTGCGCCGCTCTTGCCGTCGGTCGAGCCGTCGTCCACGAGCAGGATCTCAAAGTCTGCGCCGGTCTGCTCCAGCACGGAGTCCACGCCCGCGCGCAGGTATTCCCAGCCGTTGTAGACCGGGATGATGACACTGAATTTCATAGCTTCCTCCAGTCCGGGCGCTCAGCCGAGCTTGTCCTTCACGGCAAAGAGCATCCGCACGGTGCGGTATTTGCGCTGCCGCAGCAGGCGCAGGATCAGTTTGTGGCTGCGCGAGAGCGTCTGCAGGTACGGGTTTTCCATGTAGTCCGGGAATTGCGTCTGCACATAGTCCTGAAACCGGTCGAGCAGTTCGCTCTGCGGATCCACGCGCAGCACGCGCACCGAGGCCGCGAGCAGCACATGATCCACCGCCAGCCGCGACAGCTCATTGTAGTAGCGCTCGAACAGGCCGTTTTCGCGGTACCAGCCGAGGAGATTATCAAAGGCTGTGAACAGCTCGGCGTTGCGCGCCGTGTTCGTGTTGCGCGTGATGGAGTTGGTGCGGTCGACGTAGTAATACAGGATGTCCGGCACGAAGGCGGCGCTTTTGGCCAATGCCAGCAGCTTTACGGATGTGCACAGATCCTCGTACCAGATGCGCGCCGGGTAGCGCACACCGGAATCCAGAAACAGGCTGCGCCGCCAGATGCGGCTCCATGGGGAGGGCATGGTCTGCATCAGCTCGGGCGTGTCGGCGAGCGTGAAGGTGCGGTCGGTCGGCAGGGGATCCACCAGCTCCTTGACCACGACACCGTTTGCTTCCAGCGCTGCGCCGAAGCCGATGATGTCGCTCCCGAAGTGGGCGACGGCGTCGGCAAGAACGCGGAACATGCCGGGGGCGATGTAGTCGTCACTGTCGATGAAGATCAGGTACTCGCCCTGCGCCGCCTCGATGCCGACGTTGCGCGCCTCGCCAACGCCGCCGTTCGGCTTGTGGATGGCGCGGATGCGTTCCGGGTGCGCCGCGGCATAGCGGTCACAGATCGCGCCGCTCTCGCCGTCGGTCGAGCCGTCGTCGATGAGGATGACCTCATAGTCGGTGAAATCCTGCGCCAGCACGGAGTCGATGCACTTGGGCAGGTAGTCCTTGACGTTATAGACCGGGATGACAACACTGAAGATCATGCGCGTTTCTCCTCTCCGTCCGGCAGTGCGTCCGGCTGCTCGCTGCGCATCTGCGTCAGGTAATAGACCACGGCCAGCAGCACCGACATGTAGATCGAGGCGTTCGGCCGCCGCAGTACGCCGGCAGTGAAATAGGCGTATACCAGACACAGGCACAGCCCGATGCCGAAGGCGCCGGCCTCTACCGTGAAGTATTTGCGGAAATCCTTGATCAGACATTTGATGATCAGGTACAGGAAATAACCGATGAAGGCGACCATCATGGCCAGCCCCACCCAACCGTACAGGAAACAGATGCCGTGGAAGTCATTTTCCACGTCGTAGATCTCGCCGTCAAAGGCCATGCGGCCGAGCTCCATACCGAACAGGCGGGAGGTGAACGGCTGCTCGTCGAGCAGCATCTCGCAGAAGACGATCTTGCGGTGGCGGGTCGCCGTGATGTCCGTGACCTGCGCGGAGTAGTCGTAGGCGGACATGACGCGCGCCGTGCCGAAGCGCCGGCACATATTCGGCGAGTAGAAATTATAGATCGTGCACAGGGCGTGGTAACGCTCCTCAGGCGTGACGGTGGATGTGCCGTCCTTGTTGCCCTCGGCGCGCTTGATCATGACGTTGGCGTCATTCTGCTTGTAGCTCATGGCCTCATTGTAACGGTTCTGGTTGATGTACATGGGCGACTGCTTGTAGGTCGCGCAGCACACGGCGAGGATGAGCACCAGCACGGCGATGTAGCGCTTGGAGGTGCGCGCCTTGCCGGTCAGCACCAGCACGATCGGCACGCCGAGCGCGACGACGGCGATCGAGAAAAACGCCAGACGCGTTCCCATGAGATAGAGCTGTCCGAGCGCCGCAACGCTCGTGAGCGTGAAGAGCAGAAACTGCCTGCGGCTGTAGCAGAGCAGGATGACGATGGGCGCAAGTATGCTCATGATCGCGCTCTGCGCGTTGCCGAACGAGTACCAGCCGAGGATGCCCACGTTGGTGGACTGATAGGTCGCCGAGGAGGTGTGCGTGAGCACGCTCACGATGACGGAGGCCGTGATGATCCAGAAATCGAGCAGCAGGCCGGTCTCAAACGCACGGCCGCACTTGTCGTTTGCCCGCAGGAAGGAGATGAAGCACAGCACGAACAGCGGCATCTGCACGACGCGCACGAAGTTGGTCAGGTCGTAGACGATGCGCTGGTAGCCGACGATGAAGCAGGAGATGCAGTGCCCGATAAGCAGCACGGCACAGGCGGCGACGGCGATGCCGTAGACCTTCTTGCGCGCGGAGGTGAAAAATCCGAGCAGGCACACGACGGCGAACACGGCAAAGCGCAGCAGCAGCGTGATGGTGTTGCTCATGCCGAGCCGGTCCGTCCAGAAGGACAGAATGTCCATCAGCGGCTGGATCGCCATGAGGACGATGACAAACGTGGGCAAAAGGCGCGCAAGTGCGCCGGAGACGTGGGTTTCTTGACTCATGAATGTGTTACTCCTTTGTTTGGGTGGCATCGGATGGGACCGGCCAGCAGGCGCGCAGGATCAGTAGCACGATCGCGCCGAGCACGAGGCCGAGCACGAGACCGATGCCGGTGCGCAGCAGCGAAACGAGAAAGTGCGCGCGAATGTGGCAGAAGGTGTTGGCGACGGAGGCGAATCCGATCGCGCCGAAAACGCCGAACAGCCACGCGGTCAGGCGGCTGCGGTGCGCGGCGCAGCAATAGGCCGCGGCGATGGCGGGGTAGGCGATGAGAAATTCCTTTGTGCGCGGCCGGAACAGCAGTACACGCTCCAGCCAGTTGCGCGCGCGCTGTTCGCCGACGGAGACGGACAGCATCCCGTCGCCGGTGCGCAGAATGTAGACCGTGCCGACGGCGGCGAGGATCACCAGCAGGCACAGCAGCTTTCGCCGCCAGTGGCGGATGTTTTCGCGCCGCAGCGTCTCCAGATCGGTGCGCAGCGAGTGACCGCGCGTGTGCAGCAGCGCCATAGCCAGAAGCACCATGCCGACGGCATACACGGCCAGCTGACTGAGCTTCACACCGCGAAACAGCCGCAGCACGAGCAGATATTCCGAACCGCTGAGGATCGCGCCGATGTAGCAGCAGCCCCAGAACGTGATGGCTGTGCCGAGCGCCGTCATGCCGATGTAGCGGCCGATGCCCGGACGCGTCTGCACGCTTTCGCGCAGCATGGCTGCAAGCACTGCGACGGCCAGACACGGGAACACGATGGCAGCCAGCAGCGCAAGCGCCGTGCTCTGAAGGGCCGGCGCGAGCAGCGCGCCGCCAACGCTCTCCGCGCAGCCGAGCGCGAACAGCAGCGCACGCAGCCAGCGCGCACGCAGGGACACGAAAACGCCCAGCAGCACGATCGCTGCGGCGAACACGCCGATGCCGCACAGCATCAGCAGCACGGGGCTGACCGTTTTGGCCGGGATGCCGGTGATGGCGCCGTACTGATAGCCGGCCGGTGCGATCCGCTGCGCCAGATCCTGCAGCAGCTGTGTGTACACCTCCGGCTGCGCGACGGTCTCGCCCGCGGCGTCCGTCAGCGGCGTGAGCCACAGCACGGTCATGCCGCGGTCCACGACGGCACGGTAGAGCATATTGACGATCTCCTCCGCGCCGCTGTAGCCAAGCGTCTGATAGCGCGCGCGGAATGTCTGGTTGAGCCAGAAGCCCTTGACCATGCTGCCGGTGTACCCGTCGAGCGTATATCCGTCCGGAAGGACACAGCCGGTCTGGTTCCTGTCTTCAATGAGCACGAGTGTGCTGCCGCTTTCGCGCAGCGCGTCGAGCACCTGCGCCTGCGCCAGCGGCTCGGTATCGGTGTCGACGCCGGTCTGCCCGGCGGCGGCAAGCGTGTCATACCGCGCGGCAAAGAAATATGTGCCGCCCTGTGCAAGGCCGCCGGCCTGCGCCGTGCCCAGCCCCGCATCCTGCGCGGCGCGCACGATGTCCGGGTCGGCAAGCTCTGCCGGTGTGACCAGCAGCTCACGCGCACCGGCATCCGCCAGCTGCGTCAGCCAGTCCTGCACCGGGATGCCGGATGCGTCCGAGAGCGCACAGACGTCCTCGTAGCTGACGACCACGTCGACCTGCCGCTGCGTCTGCTCAACACCGATCCGGACGCCGAGCAGCCAGAAGGCCGATAGCGTGCAGAGCGCTGCCACGATCAAAAATAGACGGTAAGAGTGGAGAAATTGTTTCATAATCACGCACGCTTTCTAAATTTTTGCACGATCGTCTGCAGTGCCTCCCGCTCGCGCAGCAGCCAGCAGATGCCGGCGTACAGCCCGATGCCGACAAGGCCGAGCGCGCAGAATTCCAGCAGGGTCAGGAGCTTGCTCAGCTCCGGGCGGTACAGCAGCGTCTCACAGCCCCACATCGCCGCGCCGGTCAGCACGGCGGCAGCGAGGTTTTTGAGCAGCTTGCCGGTGCGCAGACTGCCGCGCGTGTCGCGGAAGAAGCAGACGAGCGCAATGACACCGCCGACGGTCAGCGACACGGCGGTCGTCCGCGCGATCAGGCCGCAGCTCTGACCGCTCCGGAACACGAGGTTGAGTGCAATGTTCAGCGCCAGCACCACGGCATTGATGAGCAGCGGCGTCAGCGTCTTGTGCATGGTGTAGTATGCCTTGTTGATCAGGTCCAGCACGCAGAAGCCCGCCATGCCCAGTGCGTACATGGCGAACACACTGCTGGTCATCTGCGTGGAGACGGTGTTGAAGTTGCCGCTCTCGAACAGGACGTGGATGATCGGCACGGCAAAGGCGGAAAACAGCGCCGAGAACGGCAGGATAACAAACAGCGTGTTTTCTACCGTGCCGCCGACATAGCGCTTGTACTCCTGCGCGTTTACCTGCGAATAGGTCAGATTGTATTTCGGGAACAGCACAACGCTGATGCTGTAGATAAGCGTCGTTGCGACCGGCGTGAAGAGCTTGTCCGCGTAGTACACGGCGCTCACAGCACCGCTGCCGAATGCAGACACGGTATTGGAGTCTGCCAGATAGCACAGCAGGAAGATGGACGTGGTAAACACCGTCACGACCGTCGTGCGGGCGAAGAGCTTGAGATCGGGATCACGGAAGTGCAGCCCGGGGATGAGCCGGAATTTTTCGCGCACGATACACGGGATCGTCATGGCAAACTGCAGCAGCCACGCAAAGCAGATGACCAGCACATATTCGAGCACACGCTCGCTGCTGGAAAACAGCACGAGAAACACGATCAGCAGCAGATTGTACGGCAGGCTCAGACTGCCCTGCAGCGTATAGTGCTCCATGGACTGGAACACGGCGACCAGCAGGTAGATGACCACGATCAGCGGCAGCGTCAGCAGGCAGATCTGCAGATATGTCCGCAGAGTCGGCAGGTCTGCGTCGCTCACGCCGAGCCAGTGGCCGACGGGGGCGAAGCGGATCAGCACCGAGAGCAGCACGACGACCAGCGCACTCACGAGCACACTCACGCAGATCAGGTTTCCGGCTACGGCGAAGGCCTTGTTCCGGTCCTCGGCAAGGTGGCGCGAGATCACGGGCACGGCCGCAATGCACAGCGCGTAGGCGACGGTCGTGAAGATGTAGATCGTATAGTTATAGGAGATCGTATAGAGATCAAAGGCCGTCTGCGTGCCGAATACGCCGGCCTGCAGCGCCTCGCGGACGATGCCGAGGATCTTGGTCAGCAGCGTGACTGCAACGACCAACCCGATGGTGCGCAGGGTGCGCTTGTTCTGATTCTGACTCATGATGCGGATGCTCCTTCTTCACACGGCGCAGCGCCGGCGCGCACCGTCAGACAGTAGAGCGCGGCCAGTGCGGCGGAGAGATAAAACGAGGCGTTCGGCCGCCGGAGAACGCTGGCCGAAAAATAGGCGTTGACGATCAGGATCACCGCCGCCATGCCAAAGGCACACACCGGAAGCGTGCAGGCTTTTCCGGGCTCGCGCAGCATGCGCCAGAGCGCGCGCCCGATGAAATACAGCAGGAAGCTGGCCATCAGCACCAGACCCGTCAGACCGTAGAGATAGTACACACCGTGGAAATCGTTTTCCGCGTCAAAAATGGCGCCCTGGCAGCGTGTTGCCTCCAGCTCAAAGCCGAACAGCCGGCTCGTGACCGGCAGCTCTGCCATGAGCAGGCGGCAGTAGACGAGCTTTGTCAGGCGGATGTCGCCGATAACGGACACGTCCATGGAGTTGTGAAATGCGTGCTCCACCTTTTCCAGGCCGAAGCGCTCGACCGCCACCTGCTGGTATTTGCGGTAGAGCGCATCGCGCGTCTCCTGCTCGGAGGCGCCCAACTCACCGGCCGACTGCTGCTGCTCGCTCACGCTCTCGGCATAAGCCTGCCGGTTGCGGTACATGGGGCTCTGGTGATAGAGCCCGCCGCACAAAGCGGCACACAGAAGCACGACGGCCAGCGCGCGCGCGTTCCACTGCCGGGTCAGCGCCATGCTCACGCACACGCCGGCGGCAATGCCGAAGATCTCGGCATAGGCCAGCCGCGTGCCCAGTACGAACAGCAGCGCAAAGCCGACCACACAGCGCAGCGCGGCAGCGGTGAGCTTCTTGCGGCGAACGGCCGCAAGCAGAGAGATCACGGTCAGCACGCCGAGCACGGCGCTCTGCGAATTGGGCAGCCAGAACCAGCCGCTCCAGCCGATGTGAAATTTCGCATAGGTGGGCATGCTTGTGCCGGTCACAACGGACACGAGCGTGATGAGCGCGATCAGGTACAGATTGATCGTGCAGGCATCCTCCAGCACGTCCGGAAAGTGCGGCGTGCGCCGAAAGAGCGTAATGAGGGCGAAGGTATAGACCGGAAGCTGTGCAACACGGATGAAGTTGATCAGATCGGACATGGGTGCAGCGTAGCCCACGCGGCGGCAGGCCAGCACATGCGCACCCCAAAAGAGCGCCAGCACACCGCACAGGATCAGGTAGGCGCGTTTGCGCTCCGAGAGCACGAACGCGAGCACAGTGGCGGCGGCCAGCAAAAGCATCCGCAGTGCAAGTGAAACGCTCGTTGCGCGGCCCAGAGTCTGCGTCCAGAACGACAGCACATCCAGCAGCGGCTGCGCTGTGCACAGGCCGATGAGCGCACCGGCCAGCCAGCGCGGGGCAGGGTGCTCCTGCGGCGATATTGATTGCATAGTTTTTCCTCTTTTTCTCACAGGATAGTTACACTACATCATACGCTTTTTTCGCGTTCAGGTCAACCTGTGCAGGCGTACTGTTTCTGTTATTCTTATTAATATTGTGTGGACGAAACACCCCCGGCCGGAAAATACCCGGTCGGGGGTGTCGGAAACCGTATTTACAGGAGCTTATCCGTCTCGTGCGTGTAGCTGCAGATGAGCTTGTCGAGCAGCCGCAGCAGCTCGGCGGCCCTAGGCTCCGTGACAGCCTGCGCACGCAGCCGGTGCAGCCCGTCGATGGCCTCCTGACTGAGGCCGAGGGCGTTATACACGTCGCTCTCGCCGGCACGCTGCGCGTCCTCACTGCCGATCTCGGTGTCAAAGCCGAGCAGGAAGTTCGGCGTCGTGTGGAAAAACCGCGCGATGCGGCTCACGACCAGCGCCGACGGCACCGTGACCTCGCGGCGGTCGTTGGGCTTGATGTATTTGCGCACGGCGGGGCGGCTGATGTCGATCTCATCTGCCAGCTCCTGCGTGTTGACGGGCTTGCCGTACACATTGTTGCCGTTCATCAGATAGGTCAGCCGGTCGCGGAACACGTTGCCGAAGCCGCTCGCGGCCTCGTCGATGTCTTTGCCCATGATGCGCCCTCCGTTCTTGCAGAAACAAAAATCATTTTTTCGGAAAAGGACTTGACAAACCTGTAGAAATAGTTTATACCAAAGTTACGTTAATCAAAAACGAAACTTTGGTTTCTATCCACGGGCCGGATGTAACTTTTCTGACCACAGTAAAACACAACCGCCTGCAAAAGTCAAGACATATCCCCCATAACCGCAAGGAGGTAATTTTATGAGCAAGAACCGTGATCTGATCTATGATATGGCCGAGGCCCCGGAGACGGAGGACTTCGAACAGCTCGACAGCGAGCCGCTGCAGCTCGGCGGCGTCGGCGAGGATGCGCCCGCCGCAAACGACCGTCAGGTGACGACGCCTGGCGACGTGCACGTTGCGCCGCAGATGCCCACGCCGATCGACGGCACGCTGCGCCAGTTTGCGCTGCGCGTGCCGGACGTGATCGATGCGTGCAGCGGCATCATGGTGTTCGGAAAGCGCATCAAGTCGCTGGTCTTTTCGACCGACCTGAGCATCATCCGCAACGTCAATGCCGACGCGGTGTTTGCGGTCTATCCCTTTACGCCGCAGCCGATCATCACGCAGGCGCTGCTCATGGCGAGCGACCTGCCGGTGTTCGTCGGCGTCGGCGGCGGGCTGACGACGGGAAAGCGCGTCGTGAACCTCGCCATGTACGCCGAGATGCAGGGCGCGACCGGCGTGGTCGTCAATGCGCCGACGCCGGGACGCATCCTCAACCGCATCCGCAGCAGTGTCGATGTGCCGGTCGTGGTCACGGTGGCCAATTCCGACACGAACTACCGCCACCGCATCGAGGACGGCGCTGCGATCCTGAACGTGGCCGCCGGTGCGCAGACACCGGAGATTGTGGCCGAGATCCGCGAGCGCTTTCCGGATTACCCCATCATCGCGACCGGCGGCGCGGATGAGCAGAGCATCCGTGCCACCATCCGCGCGGGCGCCAACGCGATCGTCTGGACGCCGCCGTCCAGTGCGGAGCTGTTTCGCGACGTGATGAAAAACTACCGTGAGGGCAAGCCGCATCCCTGAGGCCGCATTTCGTTTGCTTTCTCTTTCTGTTCTCCGCGCGCGAGAGGCGCAGTCACACATCCGGCCGGATGTGCGGCTGCGCCTCTTTTGCGGTTTCTTATCTTGGTTTTACAGCGCCGAGAGCACGACACATGCCTGTTCGCGCGTCATGTGCTCGCGCGGACGGAAGCTGCCGTCGGGCATGCCGCTGATCACGCCGGCGCGCTGCAGCGCCTGCACGGCGGGCAGGGCATAGGCTGCGATGTCACCGGCGTCCGTGAACGTGATGGGCGGGACATCCGTGCCCAGCCGGATGCCGAAGCGCTCGGCGTAACGATAGACCATGACGGCCATATCCTGCCGCGAGATGTTGGCATCGGGCGCAAACGCGGTGTCAGAGACGCCATGGACGATGCCGTTTTCGGCTGCCCAGCTGACATAGGGCGCATACCACGCATCTGCGGGCACGTCGGTGAATTTCCCTGTCCGGTATGCGGACACGTCCGCACCCTGCAGCCCGGCGAGCATGGTCACAAACTGCGCGCGCGTCATGTTTTCGACGGGGGCGAAGGTCGTCGCCGTCATGCCGGAGACGACGCCCGCGTCATAGAGCTGCCGGATGTACGGATAGCTCCAGCGGCTCTCGGGCACATCCGTGAACGGGAAGGGTGTTTCACCCGGCTGCACGGCGCGGTAGGTGCTGTAGATATCGTCCATCAGGTTCAGATAGAACAGGTGCGTCTGCACGATGCTCTTGTTGGCGATGCCGCCGACAAACTGCATATGGTCGGCGCGCGTGACGGGCATGACGTACCAGATGCCGGGGCGGAAGGCGATATCGGAATAGCCGTCATAGTTGACCCAGCCCTGCGAGCCGTCCTGCCTGCGGCACTCGGTGGTGTTTTTGTCCGTCGTGGTCGGATAGAGGGCGGAGACGGTGTTGACCAGCCCGTCGTTCGGCAGCCAGCTTTTGTCGATGTAGATGCCGCCGGCGGTGTACTTGTCATAGTATTTGCCCATGTTGTACGAGAACGACAGCATCAGCGCGCACATACCGTTCGACGGGATGGCAGATACGGTGGGATAGTGGTTTCCGGTGCGCGGATCGGCCGAGGTCTGGTCGCCTGCGTAGGAGAAATAGTAGACGTTCGGCTGGATGGCGATGCCCTTGTTGATCTCCAGTGACTTGTCGATCGTGAGGTCGAGGAAGGCGTTGTCGTTGTGCGACAGGAAATCGGATTTGAGCACGCGCTCGAGTGCCTGCGCGAAGGTCTCGTTCTCGTCCTTGCGGATGCCGAACTGGTCGAGCTGGAAATCATACACGCCCTTGTACTTGGACAGCCCCAGCGCCTTGGATGCGGAGGTGGCAAGCTCGGATGCGGCCTTTGTAAAGTCTGCGTTGCACTCAATGAATGACGTGCCGTTGTGCGGCGCGGCGATGGCGGTCAGCGAGTGCACCCAGCTGCCCTTGCCGCCGAGGAAAAACGGGCTCGGCTCGACACCGGCGGCCTTGGCTGCGGCGACCTCCTCCGGGCAGCCGTTGGTGAGGATCTCAAGGAAAAGGCGCGTGGTCGCGCCGCCGAAGCTGTGGCCGACGAGGTTCACGGCGCGCTTTGTGCCCCAGCCGTCAAAGAGCGGCTGCTTGTAGTCGATGCCGTAGCGCTCGTGCTCGAAGTCCTGCGCATGCTTGACGCCGTAGTCCGTGCGTGTGCCGGCGAGCTGCGCATAGAGCTCACACGCGCGGTCCCACGCGCTCGAGAGCGGACCGACGGAGGCGGCATACGTCTCATAGCCCTTCGCGGACAGATAGTCCGTGAGGCTTCCGGTGGTCATGCCCCAGTAGGGCATGATGCGGTAGATCCTGTCGCGCTGTCCCCAGCCGAGCAGACCGTGCACGAACACGACCGGGTCGTCTGAGCGGGTCTGGTCATCGGCCGCGGCGGCCGGGATGGCGCACAGGCTCAGCGCGAGCACCACTGTCAGCAGCAGGCACAAAAGTCGACGTGTTTTTTTCATGGTTTACCCCCTTGTCTTGTTGGTTTCACAGGTTCATCCTTCTCACATAACCGGCAATGTGTCTATATTATACTTGCGGAATTTGTTGATTGCAAGACATTTTGACGAAAACCTGCCGATCATTTCCCGGCGCCGTGTGCAGTGCGCAACAGCGTTTGGCGCGCACGAAAAAAGGGACGCATCCAAGCGGATGCGTCCCTTCTGCTGTTGGGTCATGCCGGGCAGTGCGCGCCCGTCATGGATAGGTGCTGTAGATGTCCTGCACGATGTCACGGTAGAGCGCGCGCGTGTTGAGGATGCTGCCGTTGAGCATACCGCCGATGAACTGGATGTGATCGAGCGTCTGCACGGGCATCACATACCAGAGACCGGGGCGGAATGTGGTGTCGGTGTAGCCGTTGTAGTTTTTCCAGCCGCGCGCGCCGTCGTCGGTCAGGCAGGTGCTGTCGCTGTGGGTGGGATAGAGGGCGGAGACGGTGTTGACCATGCCGTCGTTCGGCAGCCAGCGCTTGTTGATGTAAAAGCCGCCGGCGGTGTAGCGGTCATAGTATCTGCCCATCTTCGCCGAGCCCGGGTGAAACAGTCCCCACATAGCCGGCGAGGGGGAGAAGCTGTCGCCGGCCGCGTTCGACACGGTCTGGTTTCCGGCGTAGGAGAAATAGTAGACGTTCGGCTCGATGCCGATGTCGTCGTTGATCTCGAGCGCGCGGTCGATCGTGAGGTCGAGGAAGGCGTTGTCATTGTGCGAGAGGAAGTCCGAGTGCAGCACGCGCTCGAGCGCCTGCGAGAAGGTCTCGCCGTCGTCCTTGCGGATGCCGAACTGGTCGAGCTGGAAGTCGTACACACCCTTGAATACGGACAGACCCAGCGCCTTGGAGATCGAGGTGGCGAGCTCGGCTGCGACCATCGTAAAGTCACCGCAGGTCTCAATGAACGTCGTACCGTTGTGTGGTGCGGCGATGGCGGTCAATGAGTGTACCCAGCTGCCCTTGCCGCCGAGGAAAAACGGGCTCGGCTCGACACCGGCGGCTTTGGCTGCGGCGACCTCTTCCGGACGTCCGTTGGCGAGGATGTCAAGGAAGAGACGCGTGGTCGCGCCACCGAAGCTGTGACCGACGAGGTTCACGGCACGCTCTGTGCCCCAGCCGTCAAAGAGCGGCTGCTCGTAGTCAATGCCGTAGCGGTCGTGGCCGAAGTCCTGAGAATGCTTGACGCCGTAATCCGTGCGCGCGCCGACGAGCTGCGCATAGAGCTCGCACGCGCGATCCCATGCGCTCGAGATCGGGCCGACGGAAGCGGCATACGTTTCATAGCCCTGTGAGGAGAGGTAGTCTGTCAGACTGCCTGTGGTCATGCCCCAATAGGGCATGATGCGGTTGATCTTGTCGCGCTGCCCCCAGCCCATCAGGCCGTGCACGAACACGACCGGGTCGTCTGAGCGGGCCTGGGTATTCGCGGCGGCAGCCGGGATCACGCATAGGCTCAGCGTGAGCACGAGCGTGAGCAGCAGGGACAAAAATCTGCGCGTTTTGTTCATAATAACCTCCAGTCAAGTGATTGTTTCCGCATTAAAAATTCTCACAGTAACCGGCAATTTGTGTACATTATATCGGGACATAGTGTCGTTCGCAAGACATTTTATAGGACAACGGCGCTGATTTGCGTAAAAATTTTCCCCGCGCGGCAGCGCGGGGAATTTCAGTCGTCCAATTCGGTAAATCGGTCCCACGGATAGCAGTCCGGCGGCTGCTGCTCGAAGTAGAGCACCTCGCCGGTTTCCGGGTGGGCAAAGTGCAGGCAGTGCGACCAGAGCGCGATCGGCCCGTCGTCGGGCAGGGTGCTGTACTTCCTGTCGCCCCAGAGCGGCAGACCGCGCGACGAGAACTGGCAGCGGATCTGATGCGTGCGCCCTGTCTGCAGATAGATGCGCACGAGCGAGAGCTCCGCGCGCGTGCCGAGCACATCGTAGTCGAGCACAGCCTCCTGCACGCCCTTGGCCATCCTGTCTGTGACGTAGGTCTTGCGCTCGTTCGGGTCGCGGCGCAGCAGGTCACGGTAAGTGCCCTGCAGCGGCGACGGCGCTCCGTGCACGACGGCCAGATACGTCTTGCCGAAGTCGTGCTCGCGGATCTGCGCCGAGAGCTTCGACGCAGCGCCCGGTGTGCGCGCGAGCACCATCAGCCCGCTGACCACACGGTCGAGCCGGTGCACGGTGCGCACGCAGGCCTTCGGGTCTCCGAGCGCCTGACGCACCAGCTCGGGCATGCCGCCCGGCTCGTCCGTGGACAGCACGCCCGCAGGCTTGATGCACACGAGGATGCTGTTGTCCTGATAGAGAATGTCCATGTCGTCGCCTCATTTTTCAGTCTGCCGCGAGTATACCACAAATGCACCGCGCGGGCAACGAAAAAGGGCGGCGCAAAAGCGCCGCCCTCGAAAACGCGGAGCGTCAGGTCTTTTCTTTCCCCTGACGGTAAAACGGGATGGCCAGCGCCATGATGACCGCGAACACGATCAGATAGTAGAGCACGGCCTTGCCGTGCGACACGACGGCCGCGACGCAGAAGAAGATGCAGCACACGATCGACAGCACCGGCATGACGTAGCGGTGAAAAGCGTTCAGCTCCTTTTCTCGGCGCATGACGTTGAGGAACATCGGAATATAGAGCGCGTAGAGCGTGATGATCGGCAGCTCGGACGAGTCGAAGCAAAACGGGCCGAACCAGCCCTCGGTGAGGTTGGCGCCGTAGAAATATGTCAGCCAGACGGCGCACATGAGCACGCCCACGATGGCGGAGTTTGCCGGCATGTTTGTGTATTGGTCGATGCCGAGGAACGCCTCCGGCTTCGGGCCGTTGCCGCGCGCGGCGACGGAGTAGAGGCTGCGCGTCGCGGCGAGCATGAGCCCGTTGAGCGTGCCGAGGCACGACACCACAACCAGCACGAACAGACCCACGCCGGCGGCCCGGCCGAAGATCTTCTCGAAGGCGAGCTTGGCGCCGGCCTCGCCTCCGGCCATGATCTCCGCATTTGAGACGCTGCCGGACAGGCCTATGTAGTAGAGAATGTACGTCAGGGCCACGATGAGCGTGCCGATGACAAGCGCGATCGGCAGGTTGCGCCGGGCATTCTTGAGCTCGGCGTTGATGCTCGTGGCGATGATCCAGCCCTCGTATGCAAAGGCCGTTGCCGCCACGGCGGTGAACAGCGCGTGGCCGTTGCCGCCCTCGACGGTTGTGACGACGGTGGTGAAGTTTTCAATCGTTGTGCCGTTGGCAAGGCCGACGATTGTGCCGACGATGCCCATGAGCAGCAGCGGGATGAGCTTGATGACCGTGGTCGCCACCTGAAACTTGCCCGCCAGGATCGGAGACAGGGCGTTGACCGCGTAGCTGCCGACGAGGAACAGGCACGCGATGACCATGACCGGGCCGCCCGTGATGTCAAACCCGCACAGCACGCCGAGATACCGCGCGCTGACCCAGGCCAGCACGGACGTCATGGCCGGGAAATAGATAAACGTTGTGAACCAGCCCATGTAATAGGCGTAGCGTTTGCCTACGAGCGCTTCGGCGTAGTCTACGAGCCCGTTGACGTGCGCATAACGTGTGGCGAGGATGGAGAACATGTACGCGCAGATGATCATGATCAGGCCGCCGATTGCCCAGGCGAGGATGCCGAGCGGCAGGTTGCCGCCGGTCGCGGTGAGGATCTTCTCGGCTTTGAAGAAAACGCCGCTGCCGATGACGATGCCGATGACGAGTGCGATCGCCGTTGGCAGGCCATACTTTTTCTTCAGTTCATTGTCCATAAATTCTTTTTCTTCTTTCCCCCAGATTTTTGCCGCCAATTTCACGCTTAAAATCGCTAAATCAACAGCTGCAAGATATATTGTACATGACCGTGGCGGAAATTACAAGGAAAGGTTGTGCCGAGCGTGCAAAATTGCCCTCCCGGACGGCTCCGGGAGGGCAATGCGGTGGATTTGAAAGTCTGTCTTACAGGGCGCACAGCACGACGCACGCCTGTTCACGGGTCGCAGTGCCGAACGGCTGGAAGCTGCCGTCGGGCATGCCGCTGATGACACCTGCACGGTGCAGCGCCTGCACAGCGGGCAGAGCATAGGCGGAGATGCTGCTCTCGTCCGTGAAGGGCGTGACCGTCTGCTGCTGCAGTGCGACATCGTAGCGCTGCGTATACTGATAGAGCATCACGGCCATGTCCTGCCGCGTGATCTTGGCGTCGGGCGAGAAGGTCGTGGCGCTCGTGCCGCTGACGATGCCGTTGGCGAGGGCCCAGTTGACGTAGGGTGCATACCACGCGCCCTCCGGCACGTCGCGGAACGAGGTGGCCGGGTATTTCGACACATCCGCCTTTGCAAGGCCGGCGAGCATGGTTACAAACTGCGCGCGTGTGACATCGCCCGCCGGCTCAAAGGTCGTGGGCGTCATGCCGGAGACGACACCGGCATCATACATCTGCTTGATGTAGGTGTAGCTCCAGCGGTCGGCTGCCACATCCGTGAACGGCAGACCGGACGCCACGCTCACGTGGGAGAGATTGTCCATCAGGCTCAGGTAGAACTGGCGCAGCGCGGTCACGCTCTGCGACGCCAGATCGGGCACGGGCATGCCGGCGATGAAGTTGCCGTGATCATAGTGGCGCACAGGCATCACGTTCCACACGCCGGGCTGATAGCTGACGTTGGAGTAACCATCCTGCTGGATATAGCCGGTCTGACCGCTCTTGGTCAGGCAGCGGCCGGCGCTGTCGGTCGGATACAGGGCGGAGACGGTGTTGACGAGTCCGTCGTTCGGTGCCCAGGTCTTGTCGATGCGGAAGCCGCCTGCAGTCGTCTGGTCATAATAGCTGCACATTCTGTTTGCAAACGGCACGAACAGCGGCGTCATGTCGACGGCCGAGGTGCGCTCACCGGTGGCGCTGCTCTGGCGCGTCTTGTCGCCGGCGTAGGAGAAGTAATAGACATTGGGCTGGATCTCGATATCGTCGTTGAGCTCCAGTGCGCGGTCGATTGTCAGGTCGCGGAAGACATTGTCGTTGTGCGACAGGAAGTCCGAGTGCAGCACGCGGTCGAGCGCCTCGAGCACGGTCTCACCGTCCTTGCGGTAGAAGCCGAACTGTTCGAGCTGGAAATCATACACGCCCTTGAAGTCCGAGATGCCCAGCAGCTTTGCCATCGCGGTCGAGGCCTCGGCCGCAAACTGCGCCATGTTGTCGCAGCACTCGAGGAAGGTCGTGCCGTTGTGCGGGGCAGCCAGCGTCGTCAGGGAATAGACCCAGTCGGCCTTTCCGCCCTCGAAGAAGGGGGAGACCTCCGTGCCGGCGGCCTTGGCCGCAGCTTGCTCCTCTGCAGAGCCGTCGGCGAGGATGTCGAGGAACAGACGGATCGTTGCGCCGCCGAAGCTGTGGCCGACGAGGTTGATCTTCTTGCTTGCGCTCCAGCCGGCAAACAGCGGCTTGTCATACGTCGCGCCGTAGCGCGCGTGGCCATATTCGGCGGCGTGCGCCGCGCCGTAGTCCACGGTCGTGCCGGTGAGCTGGGCGTAGAGCTCGCACGCGCGGTCCCACGCGCTCGAGAGCGGGCCGACGGAGGCGGCGTAGCTCTCATAACCCTTGCTCGTCATATACGGCATCAGGTCGGTCGACAGACCCCAGTAGGGGACGGCGGAATAGATCTGGTCATGTTCGCCCCAGCCCATCAGGCCGTGGACATAGACCGTCGGGTAGCGCGTCGCGCCGGACTGCGTGTTCGCAGCGGCCGCCGGCAGGAGCAGAAGACTCCCGGCCATCACCAGTGCGAGCAGCAGACACAAAAACTTCTTGCTTTTTTTCATGGTGTATGCACATTCCTTTCCGGCGCGCCGGAGCGCGCTGTAATTTTCTTGCTTTCCGCTATATTATAGTATCGCGTGTGAGGATTTTCAATCCGGGCAGCACATCTGCTTTGTGCCAATTTATTAAAAATGTGAGGTTTTGTTACATATAGACGGAGTTGTCTGACTTTTGACTTGGCGCTCGCAGCGTATGGAAACAGGTCCTCCGGGCACCCCGGAGGACCTGTTCAGCTTGTCAGAAAACCTCGTAGCCTTTTGCCGCCGGAGCGGCGAAAGAAAATCCGATCATTTTCTCAGGCGACATGTGCGGCTGAAAAAATACTTCTCGGCCTGCAAACGTGCGCGCTGCCCGTCAAAGGCGGACAGCGCGTGCGCTGCAGTCAGGCCGCAAATCCCCTTGTCAAAAAGTATTACTTTTTGACAGTCTTAAAAACGTCCCCCGGGTACCCCGGAGGACGTTTTGACTGTTTTGTGCATTACAGCATGCACAGCATGGTGCAGGCCTGTTCGCGGGTAGCGGTTCCGTACGGCTGGAAGCTGCCGTCGGGCATGCCGCTGATGACACCGGCGCGCTGCAGCGTCTGCACGGCAATCTGAGCATAGGCTGCAATGCTGCCCGCATCCGTGAAGGGCTTGACCGGCTGCTGCTGCAGATGCACCTGGAAGCGCTGCGTGTAGCTGTAGAGCATCACGGCCATGTCCTGCCGCGTGATGCTGGCGTCGGGCGAGAAGGTCACGGCGCTCGTGCCGCTGACGATGCCGTTGGCGAGCGCCCAGTTGACGTAGGGCGCGTACCACGCGCCTTCCGGCACATCGCGAAACGGCGTGGCCGGGCAGTTTGACACGTCTGCACCGGCGAGCCCGGCGAGCATGGTCACAAACTGTGCACGCGTCACGTTTGCGGCGGGGGAGAAGGTCGTAGCGCTCGTGCCGCTGACGACACCGGCGTCATACAGCTCCTTGATATACGGGTAGCTCCAGCGCGACTCGGCCACGTCCGTAAACGGGAAGGCGGTACCGGTCGCCGCGGTGGTATAGGTGCTGTAGATGTCCTCCATGACGCCGCGGTAGAGCGCGTGCGTCTTGACGAGGCTGCCGTTGAGCATGCCGCCGACGAACTGGATGTGGTCAAACGACTGCACGGGCATGACGTACCAGATGCCGGGCTGGAAGTTAATGTTGGAGTAGCCGTCATAATTCGTCCAGCCCTGCTTGCCGTCGCGCGTCAGGCACGTGCCGTCGCGGTGGATGGGGTACAGGGCGGAGACAGTGTTGACCATGCCGTCGTTCGGACGCCAGCTCTGGTCGATGTAGAAGCCGCCGGCAGTGTACTTGTCATAGTATTTGCCCATGTTGTATGCGCCGGGGTGAAACAGCCCCCACATACGCGGCGAGGGGACATAGTTGCCGGTGGCGGTGTCCTGCACGGTCTGGTTTCCGGCGTAGGAGAAGTAGTAGACGTTCGGCTCCATGCCGATGCCGTCGTTGATCTCGAGCGAGCGGTCGATCGTCAGGTCGAGGAAGGCGTTGTCGTTGTGCGACAGGAAGTCGGTGCTGAACACGCGCTGCAGCGTCTCAAGCACAGTCTCGTCGGGGTCTTTGTAGATGCCGAACTGCTCAAGCTGGAAGTCGAGCAGGTTCTTGAGCTCCGTGATGCCGAAGCCCTTGGCGAGCAGCTCGCTCAGATTCGTGGACACGTCCATGATCGTGCCGTTGGATTCAATGAAGGTCGTGCCGTTGTGCGGCGCTGCGACCTCGGTCATGGAGTGCACCCAGCTGCTCTTGCCGCCGGTGAACAGCGGGCTCGGCGTGGTGCCGGCGGCCTTGGCCGCAGCGACTTCTTCTGCGCTGCCGTTTGCCATCAGCTCGAGAAACAGCCGCGTCGTCGCGCCGCCGAAGCTGTGACCGACGAGGTTCACGGCGCGGCGCGTGCCCCAGCCGTCAAAGAGCGGCCGGTCGTAGGTGATGCCGTAGCGGGCGTGGCTGTGCGCTGCGCTGTGCGCCGCGCCGTAGTCCACGGTCGTGCCGGTGAGCTGGGCGTAGAGCTCGCACGCGCGATCCCATGCGCTCGAGATCGGGCCGACGGTGGCCGAATATGTCTCGTAGCCGAGGGAGTTGAGATATGCCGTCAGGCTGCCGGTCGTCATACCCCAGTAGGGCAGCACGCTGTTGAGACCGGCGCGCTCGCCCCAGCCCATCAGACCGTGCACGAACACGACCGGGTCGCTTTTGCTGCTCGGACAGGTCTGGTCTGCGGCCGCTGCCGGAAGCACACACAGGCTCACGGCCAGTGTGAGTGCCAGCAGCAGACTCAAAAATCGTTTGTTTCGTCTTGTCATTTGCTTACCTCCTAATATCGTGGGTGCGGGTGCCGAAGCTTTTCCGTGTGCGCGGAAAAGCGGGGGCGGCGCGCCGCTGCGTACCTGCGCACCGTCTGGTGTATATATCTGTATGTAATATAAATGAATTACAGTACTGGAATAATGCACACAATTCCGGCGCGGCGAGAGATTTTTTGAACACAAAGCAAATATTGTATAAAATGACAAACCGATTCTGCATTTTTCCCGTCATCATTCACGAAAATTCATAAATTCTGTATTTGATTTCGGAAAATTCTACGAATCTGGGCATTCTCTTGCAAACTGTATAAAAACCGCTTCCGCACATTGTGAAGATTTGGACAGTTTTGCGCACATTCGTTATAGCACCGCAAGGGGCGATTTGATATAATATGAACGAAAGATGCCATGGATAACTTTACAAATGGAGGTAAAGGAATGAGCAAAAAATACCTGTACTATTTCAGCGAAGGAAGTCAGGCATTCGGCGGTGACAAGACCGCGATGCGCAACACGCTTGGCGGCAAGGGTTCCGGTCTGGCGGAGATGACCGCGGCCGGTATGCCGGTGCCGCAGGGCTTCACGATCACGACGGAAGCCTGCACGCAGTACTACACGGATGGCCGTCAGATCAATGCGGAGATCCAGGCGGACATCTTTGCGCACGTCAAGGGCCTTGAGGAGATCACCGGCAAGAAGCTCGGCGACGTGGAAAATCCCCTGCTGGTGTCCGTGCGCTCCGGCGCGCGCCAGTCCATGCCCGGCATGATGGACACCATCCTCAACCTCGGCCTGAACGACGCGTCCGTTGAGGGTCTGGCCAAGAAGACCGGCAACCCGCGCTTTGCCTACGACAGCTACCGCCGCTTTGTGCAGATGTTTGCAGACGTCGTCATGGGCGTGTCCAAGAGCCTGTTCGAGGAAGAGATCGACAAGATGAAGGCCGCCAAGGGCGTCACGAACGACGTCGATCTGGATGCCGACGATCTCAAGCAGCTCGTCGTCATCTTCAAGAAGATCTACGAGGACAACGAGCACAAGCCCTTCCCGCAGGATCCGAACGAGCAGCTCATCGAGGCCGTCAAGGCCGTGTTCCGCAGCTGGGATAACCCGCGCGCGAACGTCTACCGCAAGATGAACGAGATCCCCTACGAGTGGGGCACTGCCGTCAACGTCCAGCAGATGGCCTTCGGCAACTCCGGCGACCGCTCCGGCACGGGCGTTGCCTTCACGCGTGATCCCGCCACGGGCGAGAAGAAGCTCATGGGCGAGTACCTCATCAATGCGCAGGGCGAGGACGTCGTCGCAGGCGTGCGTACCCCGAGCCCGATCAGCCACCTGCAGGAGCAGATGCCCGAGGTGTATGATGAGTTCGTGGCGATCGCCAACCGCCTTGAGCACTACTTTAAGGATATGCAGGATATGGAGTTCACCATCGAGGATGGCAAGCTCTACATGCTCCAGACCCGCAACGGCAAGCGCACCGCGCAGGCCGCGCTGCAGATCGCGTGCGACCTCGTCGACGAGGGCATGATCTCCGAGCGCGAGGCCGTGCTGCGCGTCGAGCCCAAGCAGCTCGACACGCTGCTGCACCCGCAGTTTGACGCCGAGGCGCTCAAGCGCGCCGACGCCATCGGCAAGGGCCTTGCCGCGTCCCCCGGCTCCGCCTGCGGTCAGGTCGTTTTCTCCGCCGAGGAGGCTGAGGAAGCCGTCAAGAACAAGACTATGCCGAAAGTCGTGCTCGTCCGTCTCGAGACCAGCCCCGAGGATATCGTGGGCATGCAGGTCTCTCAGGGCATCCTGACCGTGCGCGGCGGTATGACCAGCCACGCGGCCGTCGTCGCCCGCGGCATGGGCACCTGCTGCGTCTCCGGCTGCGGCAATGACAACAACGTCCGCATCAGCTACGCCGACAAGTTCTTTGAGATCAACGGCCACAAGTTCACCGAGGGTGACTGGATCTCCCTCGACGGCAGCACCGGCAACATCTACGCCGGCCAGATCCCGACCGTCGCCGCTACCGGCAACAAGAACTTCAACCGCCTCATGGGCTGGGCTGACGCAGCCCGCCGCCTGAACGTCGAGGCCAACGCCGACAACCCGCGCGATGCGCAGCAGGCGGTCGATCTCGGCGCTGAGGGCATCGGCCTGTGCCGCACCGAACATATGTTCTTCGCCGAGGACCGCATCAAGGCCGTCCGCGAGATGATCTGCGCCCGTACCGTCGAGGAGCGCAAGGTTGCGCTGGCGAAGGTCGAGCCGTTCCAGCAGAGCGATTTTGAGGCCATGTACCGCATCATGGGCGACCGCCCGATGACGATCCGTTACCTCGATCCCCCGCTGCACGAGTTCCTGCCCACCCAGAAGGCGGACATCGAGGAGCTGGCGCAGGAGATGGGCATGACGGCTGAAGAGCTGCAGGACGTCGTTGTATCCCTGCACGAGTTCAACCCCATGATGGGCCACCGCGGCTGCCGTCTGTCTGTCACCTACCCGGAGATCGCCGAGATGCAGACCAACGCCGTCATCAAGGCTGCCCTCAAGGTCAGCGCGGAGACCGGCAAGATGATCACGCCCTACATCATGATCCCGCTGGTCGGCGAGCGCAAGGAGCTCAAGTTCGTGCGTGACATCGTCGTCCGCACGGCGGATGCGCTGATCAAGGAGGCCGGTGTGGACATGAAGTATCACGTCGGCACCATGATCGAGATCCCGCGCGCCGCGCTCACGGCCGACGAGATCGCCAAGGAAGCGGACTTCTTCAGCTTCGGCACCAACGACCTGACGCAGATGACCTTCGGCTTCAGCCGTGACGACGCTGCAAAGTTCCTCGGCAGCTACTATGACACCAAGATCTACGAGAGCGACCCGTTCCAGCATCTGGACATCAACGGCGTCGGCAAGCTCGTGGAGATGGCCTGCAAGCTCGGCCGTCAGACGAATCCGGAGCTCGAGCTCGGCATCTGCGGCGAGCACGGCGGCGATCCGTCCTCCGTCGAGTTCTGCCACAAGGTCGGCCTGGACTATGTGTCCTGCTCGCCGTTCCGCGTGCCGATCGCCCGCCTGGCCGCGGCACAGGCTGCTATCAAGGAGAGCCTGTAATCCGCGCCGGTAAGGCAGCGCAACAGCATAGCAAACGCCCCTGTTTTCACACGAAAACAGGGGCGTTTGAGATTTCCGGAAAACACAAGAAGCTCTCCGGAAAACTGCTTGCAGTCCGCCGTGTGCATGATCTGCGCACCGGTGGAGAAGCTTACCCCCGCACGCACTTCCGGTTCCGAGCGCGTGCGGGGCTTTTTATGGCTTTGTGTGTTTTATTCGTCGAGACCCGGCACCTGCGGCAGGGATGCAAAGCTCTCGGCGAGCTGCGCGTCGGTGGGGATGAAGTCACGCATTTCGCCGTTGTGGAACTTCTCGTAGGCGGCCATGTCGAAGTAGCCGGTGCCGGTCAGACCGAAAACGATGGTCTTGGCCTCGCCGGTCTCGCGGCACTTAATGGCCTCGTCGATGGCGACACGGATGGCGTGACTCGATTCCGGAGCGGGCAGGATGCCTTCGATGCGCGCGAACTGCTCGGCCGCCTCGAACACCTTTGTCTGCTCGACGGCGCGGGCCTCCATGTAGCCGTCGTGGTACAGCTGCGAGACGATGGAGCTCATGCCGTGGTAGCGCAGGCCGCCGGCGTGGTTCGGTGAGGGGATGAAGCCGCTGCCGAGCGTGTACATCTTGGCCAGCGGGCAGACCTTACCGGTGTCGCAGAAGTCGTAGGCGAACCTGCCGCGCGTGAGGCTCGGGCAGGAAGCGGGCTCGACGGCGATGAACCGATAGTCGCGCTCGCCGCGCAGCTTCTCACCCATGAACGGGGAGATGAGGCCGCCGAGGTTGCTGCCGCCGCCGGCGCAGCCGATGATGATGTCCGGCACGACGCCGTATTTGTCGAGCGCCGTTTTCGTCTCCAGACCGATGACCGACTGGTGCAGCAGCACCTGATTGAGCACGCTGCCGAGCACGTAGCGGTAGCCGGGCGTCGAGGTGGCGACCTCGACGGCCTCGCTGATCGCGCAGCCGAGCGAGCCGGTCGTGCCGGGGTGCTCGGCGAGGATGCGCCGGCCGATCTCCGTCTCCGTGGACGGGCTCGGCGTCACGGACGCGCCGTAGGTGCGCATCACCTCGCGGCGGAAGGGCTTCTGCTCATACGAGCACTTGACCATGTAGACCTTGCAGTCGAGACCCAGATAGGCGCAGGCCATCGACAGCGCCGTGCCCCACTGGCCGGCGCCGGTCTCAGTCGTGACGCCGCGCAGCCCCTGCTGCTTGGCATAGTACGCCTGCGCGATGGCGGAGTTGAGCTTGTGCGAGCCGGAGGTGTTGTTGCCTTCAAATTTGTAGTAGATTTTCGCCGGGGTCTGCAGCTGCTTTTCCAGACAGTAGGCGCGCACGAGCGGCGACGGGCGGTACATCTTATAAAAGTCACGGATCTCGTCCGGAATGGGGATCTCGCGGTCGTCGTTGTCAAGCTCCTGACGGATGAGCTCGTCGCAGAATACGGGGCGCAGATCGTCGAACGCCATCGGTGCGCCGGTGGCGGGATTGCGCAGCGGCGCGGGCTTGACCTTCATGTCTGCGCGGACGTTATACCATGTGCGCGGCATTTCGTCTTCATTCAGGTAGATCTTATAGGGGATGTTTTCGTTTGCCATGATGTCTGCTCCCTTCGGCGGGGCCTTTCCGGGCAAGAAAAAACGACCCTTGTCCATGAAAGACCAATACGGAATTGATCTTTGGGACAAAAGTCGGAAAACTTCTGCGGTGCCACCCAAATTGGCGCAATGCGCCCACTCAGCGACGTGCCATCACACGCCTTTCCTTGGTAACGGGGGAAAAGCCCGTCGGACTTTACCGCCTCACGGCGTCTCGTCCGCCCTCTGCAGTCCATTCGGCAAGGTCGTCTCTGATGCACTCGCACCGGCCGGCAGCTCTCTGGGAAAGACGCAAACCCTCGCTTACTTCTCTGCTTCTGTGGTTTGCTGCTTTGAACTTGGCGCAAGCATACGCCCAAATATCATCGCTTGTCAAGCGGGCAAATGCACTTTTTCCGCTTTCCACAAACGCGGTACGCCGCATGGCGGATTCATTAGCTATTTAAACACAAAAAGAAGAAAGGCGCTTGAAAATTCAGGTATAACTCACACTTTACATTCGCAAAACGGCGGCATATACTGAGACCATCCCGGAGTGGGTTCGGGTCCGGCAAACAGAGAATGGAGGGATCACCATGACGGAAAACAAGACATTATGTATTGCCTGTAAGTACAAATTCCATGATCGGGATCTGCAGCCGTGCGCAGACTGCCTGCGCAGCACACAGCTGGCGCAGCAGGGCATCGACCGGTATCAGCGGGCTGCGCAGCCGCAGCAGGCATCGCCCGCTTCGGAGACGCGCAAGGTGCATCCGGCGGCCAGAACGCTGTGCTTTGCCTGTAAATATATGTACTGCGACTGGGACGCCGAGCCGTGCCTGACGTGCCTGCGCCACACGCTGGCGGAGGCGGGGCAGGCGGACGCCTTCGAGCAGGCTCAGACGGAAAAAGACAGGCTTTTATGAATTTTGCTAAATATATCGATTAAGAAAACAAATAGTTTGGCGGTTATCGCCGTTGATTTTTGCGTGCGATTTCCCCTATAATAAGAGCGTGCAAGGGAGCACATCTTCGAACAGAAGTTGTGCTCCCTTGCGTTTTTTTTATTTCCTTCGCCCACAAAAAACGGAAAAAACACAAAAAACGGAACTGGACCCACCGGGCGGGCGAACATTCAGATAGGAGGATATGAACATGAAACTGAAACGATTGACTGCATTGCTTCTCTCTGTCATGCTGGTGCTCTCACTGGCAGCGTGCGGAGGCGGAAAAGACGCCAAAGATGATTCTGCCGACGGCGATCTGTCGGGCAAAGAGATCATCATCGGCAATATCACCCCGGTGACCGGCGCACAGGCGGCCTACGGCCTGGCCATCACGAACTCCATCCAGATGGCGATCGACGAGATCAACGCCGACGGCGGCATCCTCGGCGCGACCGTGAAGCTCTCCACCAAGGACGATCAGGGCACGCCGGCAGAAGCGGTTTCCGGCTTCAACTCGCTGCTCAGCGAGGGCGCGGCGGCCATCATCGGCGCAACGCTCTCGAGCTGCACGTCCGCGATCACGAGTCTGGCCGACGATGAGGGCATCGTGCTCGTCACGCCGAGCTCCACGGCAGATTCCATCACCACCACGGACGACTATGTGTTCCGCTCCTGCTTCAAGGACAGCTTCCAGGGCGAGATGGTCGCGGCCTACGCCAAGGATCAGGGCTGGACAAAAGCCGCGGTCCTGTACGCAACCGGCGACACCTACTCCTCCGGCCTGCACGACTCGTTCGTGAAGGCGGCCGAGAAATACGGCATCGAGATCGTCTGCGAGCAGTCCTCGTCCGACACCGGCGCCGTGGACTTCTCCTCGCAGCTGGCGACCATCGCAGCCTCCGGCGCGGATATGCTCTTTGCCCCGTATTACTACGATGCGGTCGGCCCGAAAATCATCCCGCAGGCCCGTGAGGCCGGCTTCAAGGGCGCGATCATGGGCTGCGACGGCTTTGACGGCACGCAGGACTACACCACCGGCGACCTGAGCGCTTATGAGAATGTCTACTTCACCAACCACTACTCCCCGGAGGACAGCTCTGAGATCGTGCAGTCCTACGTCAAGAACTACACGGAAAAGTACGGCTCGGAATCCATGAACGCCCTCGGCGCTCTGGCGTATGACGCCATGTATATGGTCAAGCAGGCCATTGAGAAGGCCGGAAGCATCGATCACGAGGCCATCCGCGACGCGATGAGCGGCATGCACTATGTCGGCGTCACCGGCGACATGACCCTTGACGAGACCGGCACACCGGAAAAGAGCGTGGCCATCCTGACCTTCACGCCCTCTGACGGCAAGCTCGTGCAGAAGTTCGTCAAGACGCAGAGCTGACCCGACCCCGGCGATACAGCCGGGACCGGACGCGATCCAAAGCAATGACCTTTGCGCGAAAGCGCCGACCGGCGCTTTCGCGCACGAATATTCCGGCGCGGCTGACCTGCGCAAAAACCGAAAGGCAGGGAGAGAATATGACTGACTTTTTACAGCAACTCATCATCGGGCTGCGCCTCGGCAGCGTCTATGCGCTCGTGGCGCTCGGCTATACGATGGTTTACGGCATTATCCGACTCATCAACTTTGCGCACGGCGACTTCATCATGGTCGGCGGCTATACGCTGTATTTCACCGTGCCGATCCTGCTGCACAGCATGGGGCTTCCGGCGTGGACGGGGGTGCTTGCGGCGATCGTGATCTGCGCGCTCGTGGGCGTTGTGGTCGAGCTGGTGGCCTACCGGCCGGTGCGGCGCAAGGGCACGAGCATGTCGGCGCTCATCACGGCGATCGCCATGAGCCTGCTGCTGGAAAACCTCGCGCAGGCCATCCCGGCCATGGGACCGAACCCGCGCGTGATCTCCGACGAGATCTTCAGCACGGCGCCGATCTCCATCGGCGGCGTGTCGGTGAATATGGCGGCCGTCGTCACGATCATTATCGCAGCCATCGTTATGGCGGCGCTGCAGCTGTTTGTGCAGAAGACGAAGCTCGGCCGCGCCATGCGCGCCGTGTCCGAGAACAAGGAGGCGTCCACACTTGTGGGCATCAATGTCAACCGCACGATCGTGACGACGTTTGCCATCGGCTCTGGGCTTGCGGCAGTTGCGGCGCTGATGTACTGCGCGCAGTATCACACCGTGACGACGACGATGGGGTCCATGCTGGGCCTCAAGGCGTTCGTTGCAGCCGTCATGGGCGGCATCGGCCTGATCCCGGGCGCCATGCTCGGCGGCATCGTCGTCGGCATCATCGAGGCGCTCGTGACGGCGTACATCAGCTCGTCGCTGGCAAATGCCGTGGTGTTTTTGATCCTGATCGTGATGCTGCTGGTCAAGCCGGCCGGCATCCTCGGAAAGAATGTAGGTGAGAAGGTATGAATACGCTGCAGAAAAAGAAACTGCGCGGTACCGGTGTCAACTGCGGCCTGATCGTGCTGCTCTTTGCCGTGGTGCTGCTGCTCGGTCAGGTGCTCCCGGACAATACCTATCGCCGCGTGCTGGTACCGATCATCTGGCAGATGTGTATCTTCATCCTGCTCGGCACGTCGCTCAACCTCACGCTCGGCTATCTGGGCCAGCTCACGCTTGGGCACATGGGCTTTGCGGGCATCGGCGCGTATACTGCTGCGCTGAGCTCGCTCGCGCTTGAGCGCGCGGGCGTGTTCGAGGCATCCAAGGCGGCGCCCGGCCAGCTCATTCTGGTCGTGCTCGGCTGCTGTCTGCTCGGCGCCATTTTCGCAGGCCTGCTCGGACTGCTCGTGGGCATTCCGGCGCTGCGTCTGCGCGGCGACTATCTGGCCATCGTGACGCTCGGCTTCGGCCTCATCGTCGAAAACGTCATCGCAAACCTGCCCTTTGCCGGTGGTGACGGTCTGGCGAGCGGAACGGCCAGCTCCTCGCTCTATGCCAACGGTCTCGGGCTGTCGACCTCGCTGCAGGCAAAGTATGTGTGGCTCGTGCTGGGCATCACCGTTTTGTGCATCGCGCTCATGTGCATGTTCATCCGCTCGAAATACGGCCGCGCCATTGAGGCCATCCGCGATGATGAGATCGCGGCGGCGGCCTCCGGCGTGAACACGACGTATTACAAGATCCTCACGTTCGTCATCTCGGCGTTCTTTGCGGGGCTTGCCGGCGGACTGTATGCCACGTGCTTTTCCTCGCTCACGACGGCGAGCTTTACGTTCACCAGCGCCTCGATCTGGAATTCGACCTTCATCGTCGTCATCGTGGTGCTTGGCGGCATGGGCTCCATGACCGGCTCGGTGCTGGCGGCCGTCGCGATGTACTTGCTCAACTATGAGATCAAAAACGGCGCATGGGTGTCGGCGCTGCCGGGCTTTGTGCAGTCGCTGTTTCAGTTCCCGATGCTGATCTATGCGCTCGTGCTGCTGGTCGTCATCATTTTCCGTCCAAGAGGCATTCTGGGCACGTATGAATTTTCACTCGACCGGCTGCTGTTCGACGGCCGCCTGGCCGGGAAGAAAAAGGCCAAGGCCAGGAAGGGAGGCGCCGACGCATGACCGATACCAGACCCGTTGTGCTTAAAGCGGAGCACCTCGGCATTACGTTCGGCGGCCTGAAGGCCGTGTCGGACTTCAACATGGAGATCCATGAGGGAGAGCTCATGGGACTCATCGGCCCGAACGGTGCAGGCAAGACCACGGTCTTCAACCTGCTCACCGGTGTGTATGTGCCGACGGAGGGTGCATTCTACCTCTGCGGGCAGAAGCTCAACGGCAAGCAGACCTATCAGGTCGTAGAGGCCGGTATTGCCCGCACGTTTCAGAACATCCGCCTGTTCAAGGCCATGACGGTGCTCGACAACGTGAAGATCGCCTTCACGAAAGACATCCATTACAACCTTGCCGACAGCCTTCTGCGCACGAAAAAGTACTGGAACACGGAGCAGGAGCTGACCGACAAGGCCATGGAATACCTGCGCATCGTCCATCTGGACGACAAGGCCGGACAGCTCGCGTCCAGCCTGCCCTACGGCCAGCAGCGCAAGCTGGAGATCGCCCGCGCGCTGGCAACGAACATGAAGCTGCTGCTGCTCGACGAGCCGGCAGCCGGCATGAACCCGACCGAGACGGCGGAGCTGCTCTCATGCATCAACACCATCCGCGATACGTTCCATGTGGCCATTCTGCTCATCGAGCACGATATGAGCCTGGTCATGCGCGTCTGTGAGCGCATCCAGGTCATCAATTTCGGCCAGACGATCGCTGCCGGACTCCCGTCGGAGATCGCGAGCAATCAGGAGGTCATCGAGGCGTATCTCGGCGAAGAGGAGGCGGACGACGATGCTGAAGATTGAAGATCTGGAGGTGTCCTACGGTGCTGTGCAGGCGCTGCGCGGCATCAGTATGGAGGTCAATGACGGCGAGATCGTCTCGCTCATCGGCGCCAACGGCGCCGGCAAGACCACTACGCTGCACGCCATCACCGGGCTCGTGCCCATCAAGAGCGGCTCCGTGATCTACGACGGACACGACCTGCGCAAGACGGACCCCAGCCGCATCGTCACCATGGGTCTTGCGCACGTGCCGGAGGGCCGGCAGGTGTTCACGCGCATGACAGTTGCGGAGAACCTTGCCATGGGCGCGTATTTCCGCAAGGACAAAAAGGCGATCGCGGACGATCTCGAGCGGGTCTATGCCCGCTTCCCGCGTCTGAAGGAGCGCGCAAAGCAGCTCGCGGGCACGCTCTCCGGCGGCGAGCAGCAGATGCTGGCCATGGGCCGCGCGATCATGAGCGCACCGAAGCTCATCGTCATGGACGAGCCGTCCATGGGCCTGTCGCCCGTGCTCGTGCAGGAGGTGTTTTCCATCATCGGCACGATGCATGAGCTTGGCATTACGATCCTGCTCGTGGAGCAGAACGCGAAGATGGCGCTCGCCATCGCCGACCGTGCCTATGTGCTCGAAAGCGGACGCATCACCATGTCCGGCAGCGCACGCGATCTGCTGCACGATGATAAGGTGCGCAAGGCCTATCTCGGCGCGTGAATACAAACAAGCATCATCAGGCGGAGCCGTTTTTCGGCTCCGCCTGATTTCGTTTTGAAGCGGCGTCTTGCGCGTGGACTGCGTCTGCGCAAGATGCCGCTTTTGCGGTTCTGCGGTAGAGACAACTTCGCGCGACACATAGATTTTGCGGTAATTATGTCGCAAAACGTGTCAATTGTGCATATGACCTTACATTTATACTTGCAAAATGGTATCAATAGGATTGGAACAAATACTTGCTGCTACTTGCTGCGTTGATGTGAGTCTTGGATGCCATGTACGCAGCACGCAGAAAAGTGCGCAAAATCACGAGAAAAATGTAGGGAGGAGACCATATGAGAAAACGACTTTTGAGCGAAGGGGTGTGCTAGCACTAGTGCAGGTTTATCGCTTGCTTTCGAATCCAACTTATTGAATTGTTAATTGATTGTATTTTTTGGCGAGTTTAACGCCTTAAAGTGCAGCGGAAAGGTGTGGTCAGAAACGTGAAACGTGTTATTTCGATTATCTTAATTATTTGCCTAATAGCAAGTTTTTCAATTACGGGGGCTTTTGCGGCTGGAGAAGACTATCGCGGATGGGCGCAGTCAGACTCGCGGTGGGGTAATCTCCCGATGGGGTCATCAGGTTCAACAGTATCAAGTATTGGCTGCTGCGTCACATCTGTGACAAAGCTAATTATTCAGGCAGGACTGCGCAATTCAAATGATTTCAATGTTGGAACACTTGTCCGTTGGCTTAATAATAATGGCGGGTTCACTTCCGACGGAGGCTTATACTGGGGAAAGCCGGGAGAATGTGTTTCCGGTTGGTCAAACTATGGTGATGTTTTGGGATATGGGTCGTATTCATCGTCATCATATAATGACCAGATGATTGCGTGGATCCGCAAGGGATTACATATGTTGATCAACGTAAATTCTGGCGGTCACTGGGTTGCGGTCGATGAAGCAAAGTCGCTGGCGACCGGGCAAATATATATTATGGATTCCCTGAGCGGTGCGCAAAATACGGATTTAACACTTGCGAGTAGATACGCATCCTTCAATGCCATCCATGCATACACTGGTGGTTCCACGCCTAGCGGCGGAACAGTGACACCAGATCCGGGTCTGTCCGTGAAAGAAACGATCACCTGCAAGCGTACGATCAAGCTCCCGGAGCGCGTGGTCAATCTGTACAGCAATCCGACAGATACGACACGCTTTACATATTTTAGTGATGGCCCGACTGCGTATTCGTCTCGCTATGCCATTATGAGTGACGGCAGCATTATGTATGAAGTTGGTGCAAATCATCAGGGACAGGATATGAAGCTGTGGCTGCAATATGCAAGTGACATGACCGTCACAAAGGAGCATACTTACGGCAGTACGCAATACGAATCTGCGCATCCGCACCGTGGTTATCGGGTATGTGAGTGCGGAGACAAAACTTATACCGGGGAAACGACAACCAGAGACGACTGCAGTGAATGCGGTGGGGAAGTGAAATATGCTGTGGAAGGCGGCTATCTCACGTTCGATAAAAAGACAGGAACCGTTACCAATTGCGATCCGTCCGTTACCAAAGCCAATATTCCGCATACAATCAAAGGTGTGACCGTGACGAGCATTGGCGGGAGTGCTTTCCGATATTGTACATCTCTGACAAGCGTAACGATTCCGGACAGTGTAACAAGCATTGGTGGTTGGGCTTTCACTGATTGCGCATCTCTGACCAGCGTAACGATCCCGGACGGCGTGACGAGCATTGGCGAGTATACTTTCTCTTGGTGCACATCTCTGACCAGTGCGACAATCCCGGACAGCGTGACGAGCATTGGCGAGTTTGCTTTCCATAATTGCAAATCTCTGACAAGCATGACGATCCCTAGAAGCGTGGTGAGCATTGGCTATGATGCTTTTGGTTGGTGCGAATCTTTGACGAGCGTGACGATTCTAGACGGCGTGAGGAGCATTGGTAATAGTGCTTTCACTGATTGCAAATCTCTTACAAGCGTGACGATCCCGAACAGTGTGACAAGCATCGGCAGGGGAGCGTTCAGCAGTTGTGCCTCTTTGACCGGTATATGGGTCGCTGAGGGCAACAGTCATTATGTCAGCGATGCGTCCGGTGTTCTGTTCAATAAAGATAAGACAACTTTGGTGCAGTGTCCAGGTGCTTTTGCGGTATATACGATCCCGGGCAGCGTAACGAGCATTGGTGACGATGCTTTCTCTGGCTGCGCGTCTTTGACGAGTGTAACGATTCCAGACAGTGTGACGAGCATTGGCAATTACGCTTTCTCTTGCTGCGGATCTCTCACAGATGTATATTTCACCGGCACTGAGACGGCATGGAATTGCATTACAATTGGCACCGCTAATGACGCATTGAAAAACGCCAACATCCATTACAATTATGTTTCCCATACCCACAGCTACAAGGATGTTGTCACCGCGCCGACCTGCACGGAAAAGGGTTACACGACGCACACCTGCTCCTGCGGCGACAGCTACGTGGATACTTATGTGGACGCGCTCGGCCATGTATGGGACAGCGGTAAGGTGACCAAGCAGCCGACCGCGACGGAGACCGGCGTCAGAACCTATACCTGCACACGCTGCAGCGCGACCAAGACGGAAACCATCCCAGCCACCGGTAGCGTCGACGTGACGCAGATGTTCTCCGACGTGACGAAAAACTGGGCGTACCCCGGCATCCAGTACTGCGTGACGCACGGCATCATGGGC